>Ga0065711_1043752_pt1 | contig 14536 bp, 10 predicted proteins | sample Hoacrofraction12_FD_59098 | JGI IMG/M metagenome (GOLD analysis project Ga0065711, IMG submission 59098) | Hoatzin crop microbial communities from Cojedes, Venezuela - Epithelial fraction 12 v2 (version 2) | ecosystem: Host-associated > Birds > Digestive system > Esophagus > Crop | place...
GGTCCTGTGCAGCCTGCTGTAGGTGACCCTGCTTCGGCGGGGGGGTTGGACTAGATGACCCACAGAGGTCCCTTCCAACCCCTACTATTCTGTGATTCTGTGATTCTGTGATTCTGTGAACTGCAGTCTGTTGTGAACACAATTACCCACAAATACTCAAACAACATAATATTCTAGTTGTGACAGGACAGAGATTAGCTCATACAGAACTCTTTGCTGCCATGGCTTTACTAGTCATGAATACTGTTTTTCTCGTGTTTAATTTGTTCAGATTTGTTCTCCTATTTTTCTGCTACTCCATAGTTTTTCTATAATACAAGTGATTTTTTTGAATTATTGCAAGTAGGGGTAAGAAAGAAAAAGAGCAACAAAAGATGGAGAAAACCCCAAAACTCCATTACAGAACCACAATTTTAAAACATGTAACTTAGTCTGGAGCCTAGAATCCAGCTAGACACTGGGACAAGTTATTGGGGACAGAAATATTAACTGAATCATAACATGATAGAAACCAACTGACAAACCCAGGGTGACTATGGCAGGGACAAACTCAAACTTTCAGACCTTTGGCTGATGAGGTTACTGTTTCTAATCTTTGAAATTTTGAAGTCTGTCATTCTTTTGAGGTAGCTTTTAACAAAGAGGCTGACTGTTGCTAAGTGGTATTAGGTGTCAGTCTACAGTCAAAGAATGATTATTTTTGTTTTCAATGAAACAGTGGACAAAGATTTTTAATATGAAGTACTGTAGACTCAGAGTCATAACCAAGTATACTATCCACTCATGCAAACTCAGAAAGCAAACAAGCCAGCCAAATAACTTAAGCAAAAGCTCATAAACTGACCTGTAACATTTTATGCATTTTATATACCATACTAACCTCATTTAGGCATCGCTTCTTTGTAAAAATGTTTCTGATAAAGGTCTCCTGGACTTCTTCCTGTTTAACCAAGTACTGCCAGAGCCTCTTCACAGATAGTGCAACACGACTGTTAGATCTACAGAACAAAGTTTAAATAAATATTTACGTCGTGCGCATACTTTTAAGAGACTGCAATACCTTATCTTCTAATCAGACTATAGTCACAGGAAATGCTGAAGCAAAACCACAGGTCTCTAAACACTGTAAAAGACCTATTCCTAAGTGTTCTGGTACCATTCCCCTGACAAACCTACACATGAGAGGAGGTGCAAAAGGAAGAAGGAAAACCACATGTAGCATTTTCACCTCCTGTCTTGAGACAAGTGAGAAAAATCTCTTCAAGAGATTACACAACAATAAGATCATACAGATTACTTATTAGTCCCCCTCATTCTTTACAACATAGATCATTTCTGTTCATTGCTAATGAATGCTTCTATCACATAGCCAGTGAATGACTAACATTTCCTGCTAGGAACACATCAGCTGTGTAAAATCTCTGAAACAACCATGAATTTTCAGTAATAAAATTGGAAGGATTGTACAATCAGATGAGACTTCAAATGTTTATGCTTATCCCTAGAAACAGTATGGTCAAACAAAACTTGTAAATACAAATATAGCTGCTTATGGCAGGCCAAAAACCAACCCCTGAATTGCTTTAAATCGTAATTTAAAAATAACGCCAGACAGCAGACATGTTAAGCTGTTCCTTTTTAGTCAACTCAAGTTACTAAAACTGTGACAATCACGAAGTATTTTACAGTGAAAAGATAAACTTCCTGTAGATTCTGCAACCACAGGTGATAGTAAGATTAAAAAGGCAGAAATCTATTTAACAGTGACAATGTAAGAAACTGAGCACACTCTTCTGGCTGAACATGCAATTATACAGAGTCACAACTATGCAGGTATTATAAATAGTAAATATTTCTTCTATCATTTTAGGAAAAGATACTGATAAGAACATAATTTTATTCCCTCCAAAGGTGGGGCAATTATTTAATTCATTGTCACTCATCCTTAACTATCTCTCAGGACAAACTGTTATTCCTTCTTTCATTGTCAACCATAGTTCTTCCAAGGAGACACTCAGAATCAGTACGTTAAGCTTAATAAAATAACTTTAAAAAATTAGAAACTTTTGATTGCTTTTCCTAATCTTGCTTTGGATCAGAGATGTATGAATTCTGATGTGTACCCATGAGTTCACAACGGACTAAAGCAAGTCTAGAAACTAGTATTACATAATTAACGATGTGAAGGTCTAGCACGTGCACTAACAACATAATGCTTGATGTATATTAAAGGTATTATAGCCAGTACTTACAGAAATTAGACTCACCTGAATGGAGTGTTTGTAGGTTCAAGTAAAGTTTTATGGCGAAGCAATGCAGGACCAGCAGCTAGGGCATCTTCAGAAGCATGAACCGAAATATAATGTTGAGGTGGACCCCCATATAGCTCAAGACGTCGGAGAAGAACTTGTTCCCAGCGCTGTAGTGTTTTCAAAACTGCATGGCATATTGGAGAGCTAACTGGAAGCTCTAGAAAGACAAGTACACAATAATAAAAAACGTTCCTTCTCTATTATAACACTGACAAAGATAATTCCACAGCTTAAGTGTATTTCAAATATCTCCAAAAGCAAGCTTTATTCAAACCTCAACTCGGTATTTGCAAGCATAAAATGATGAACTGCTTTGTGGTGTCACTGCTACAGGAACAGACTTCTTCAATGCCGACAGAAATTAAGTATTACAGAACAGATCCTCCTGGAAGCTATGCTAAGGCCCATGGAGGTCAGGGAGGTGATAAAAGCAAGTCAGCATGGCTTCACAAAGGGCAAATCATGCCTGACTAGTCTGGTGGCATTCTATGATGGAATGACTGCGCAAGGGACCAAGGGAAGAGCAACTGATGCCCTCTGCTTTTGACTTCTGTAAGGCCTTTGACACGGTCCCACATAATATCCTTAGCTCTAAATTGGAGCGATATGGATTTGATGGATAGACTAATCAATGGATAAGGAACTGGCTGAACAACTGCCCTGAAAGTGTTTCAGTCAACAGCTCAATGTCCAAATGGAGATCAGTAACAAGCGGTGTCCCTCAGGGGTCCTAGTTTGATTTGCTAAACAGAAAGGATGCCACCCTGAGGGACCCTGACAACCTTGAGGAGTGGGCCCATGGGAAAGTCATGAAGTTAAACAAGGCCAAGTGCTTGGACCTGCACATGGGTCAGGGCAATCACCAGTATCAATACACACTGAGTGACAAAGATATTGAGAGTAGCCCTGCAGACGAGGACTTCGGGGTGGTGGTGAATGAAAAGCTGGACATGAGCCGGCAATGTGTGCGCGCAGCCTAGAAGGCCAGCTGTATCCTGGGCTGCATCAAAAGCAGCGTGGCCAGCAGGTCAAGGGAGGGGATTCTGCCCCTCTGCTCCACTCTGGTGAGATCCCACCTGGAGCCCTGGGTCCAGCTCTGGAGCCCTCAGCACAGGAAAGACATGGACCTGTTGGAGTGGGTCCAGACGAGGGCCACAGAAATGATCAGAGGAACACCTCTGCTGTGAAGGAAAGAGTGAGAGAGCTGGGGATGTTCAGCCTAAGAAGGGGAGCTCCAGGGAGACCTTATTGCAGCCTTTCAATACTTCAAGAGGACTTACAAGAAAGATGGAGAAAGACTGTAGCAACAGGACAAGGAGTAATGGTTTTAAGCTAAAAGAGAGTAGATTTGGACCAGATTAGATATAAGAAGAAATTTTTACAACACGGATGGTGAGATACTGGAACAGGTTGCCAGAGAGATTGTGGATGCCTCATCCCTGGAAGTGTTCAAGACCGGGTCAGATGGGGTTTTGAGCAACACAATCTAGTGAAAGATGTCCCTGCTCATGACAGGGGTCTTTGGACTAGATCATCTTTAAAGGTCCCTTCCAACCCAAACTATCATGACTCTATGACTCCATGATTCTATGAAACAATGAGTAAGAATGAGTAAGAATGATGTGACTTTAATTACAAAAAAAATACAGGTCTTCCACCAAGAAATAAATATTGTAAACGTTCTTGTACAACTAAGAGGCAAAGAAAAACTAAGTATGCAGAGATTTCTGCTAACTAATGAGCATTCCTGCTCACCTAGTCATCTTACTCATCCGCCATGTTATTTCATAAACATATCTGTGTGATAAACAGTGTCAGAACAATTATTCCCAGATCATGGAAAAACTAAGAACTTTTGAACTAAAAATAAAGCTACAATATATATATTATTCAAGACATTACTGATTTTAAATGTGGTTATTAAGCATGAAAAGACAACTCAGCTGCTTATTACCTGAAAGATCATGTCCAGCCAAAGGGTAGAAAGTCTTCAAATTGTGAAGTACCAGCTGAACCATTGCCAATCTCATCAGTGACCAACTAACAAGAAAGCACTAGTAAGTCATTTACTAATATGAAAATAAGTTTTTCCTCACTTATTCACAATTAGGATTTGGAGCTTTAAATCTGCATTATAAATAGCTGATAACTACAAACAGTATTTTAGAATATTACAGATACTTTTAATTTAAGTCACTATATCATGTATTAATAAAATGAGTAAAATAACCATTTTGAAAAATTAATTAAGTCTAGATAATGCGCTGCCATGAAATACCAAGTAACTGGTGCACTATGTCAAAAGTCAAAGGCCAGAAATGCAAGTCTAGCCACTGCAGAACATCTTGCATTCTAAGCAGTTACTTACCTGTATGAATTTGAATTAGAATGCTCTTGATTATGTGAATTTGATGCAAACACATCTCCATCAATATCTTCATCATCTTCACCACTTTCCTGACTCTCTTCTGAATCATATTCCACTCTACTTTGTGAAGGAGGAAAAGGCTAAAAATTTAAATAATATTCCTTGAATACCTTCTAGCCAACATATAGTTTGAAATTATGTTTTTTAAAATACATTATTATAATATTTAATGCTTTTTATAAGAGTAGACATATAATCTTACTTTAGTAACATTTTGAATTTGTATCTCATGAAAAGTATAACTGTCCATAAGCACTGCATACTGTATTTTTTACTTTACTCAAAATTCTAATGCTGAAAATGAAAATACTGAGTCTGCGAATTCTTGTTTTGCTTTACTTTCGCATCAGATGTATCAAACATGTAGAACACACAATCTTATCTGTCAGAGAGAAGACAAAACCACCAGTGTATTTTCTGTGTAGTTCTTCAAAGGGCTCAGAGGACTAAAGAACAAGAAAATCCTACCCTCTGCCTACAGAGTTCAATGTTTATGGTAAGTCCACCACTAGTGCCACACTGTGCTATTTAGTATTTGCAATTTCTTTTTTGTCCTTGCTCCTAAAATACTGCTTTCGTATTTATTTTGCTGATATGGCTAATATTTGATAGAGAAACATGCCATACAACTCCATACAATTGTGTAACTGTCTACAAAGAAAGGCCTGCCACAGCAGAACTGACAGAAAGCAACGTAATCTGATTTCTCTTAAGTATACACATTCATTTCTCCCATTTGAAACAGCTGATAAAAAGCTTCCTGCATTTCCTTGTTATCTAAATAGCTGATCCATAATTACCTATATGTTTGTACTCTGCAACTGTAAAAAGCAACGTTTTGTTCATACCATTATCTGAAAATAAATTAATTTCATAACAACAGTTTTTAAGAAAGCTGTTTCAAAAATATCTATAAGCACTATTTTAGAAAAAGCTAAATATGAGAAATAAAACCAGGCAGCTTCTATCACACATCAATACACAGAATAAAGACTAAGAAGAAAAAAAATTACCACCACAGAAACGACAGAAGATATTTAACTGTCATAACAGCAAATATTTACCTTTGCAATAAAATAATCCCAGATGCTAAGCTCAGGAGGAATAAATCTTTCTTTGTAAGATGGAGATTCTTGGTCTACCAATGGCAATGCAGGGGACTGAGAACTCTCTTTTGGAGAGGTTTTTGATGAAAGCCTGTAACGTTTTTGCTGTTTCTCTCCATCATCTACAGAGGAAGAAAATATAGTATGTTGCTTTAAATTGTCCGCTCCACCTCCGTACTGCTCTTAATAAAGGGATTTATAATAGAAAGTAAAAATCTTCATTACAAATTTTCAGAATTTTACCTTAGCAAGTAAACACAGATAATGTTAATCCTCAAATATGCAAAACTATACATAACCAGAACTCCAGAAGGGGAAAACACTCAGCACAAATAATACAAAATAGTAGACTACACTCAAAACTGCATAAAAAGCTTTCTTCCTGCAACAAAGATGACAAATATTGTTGCTCAAGCAACAGCACTGCAAAACTGAAGTTTTTTAGTAAGCACTACAGAATACTCATCATATTTTCTTTTTTAAGACAATCAAAGAGTCTTGTTTATCAGAATATACAGTGTGAACATGTAAGTTTGCCATTCCTACTGCTAATTTTAATTCAGTGTCTCCTTGCAGAGGTCCGTATCTTCTTCTAAACAGTACAATTCAGATAAATCCAGATGTCCTGACCATGTATTTCTCCAGCATAAAAGATCCCATTTGAACTAATACAACCCAGTATATAGCTTATTGAACAGGGAAGGATTAATTATTTGTAATAATACTCTGACTCCTAGGAGTTAAAGGGTCCCCTCATTTCCCACAGCACAGACTTTTTTCAGAGTAAAAAGTGCCTACAAGAGATTTATTTGAATTATGTTCTTCATGATTACTCAAGCAAACAGCTTATCCAAGCTATCAGAAACATCTTCGTGTCTTCTAACACTGATGCAGTTACATCACAAATGAATGAACAAGCAAGCCTCATTTCAGATCCCTTATTTTCTTGATAATTGAGAAGTGTAGACTTCACAAATACGGAAAAAGTAACGACTTACTTAAAAAGAGGCTCACATAAGCATCTGATAACCTGAAATCATTCCATTTCTTGGTAGGTGAATTATATCCCAAGACAGCCTTCCTGTTAGTAAAGGAGGAATGATACCAATTGTCACTGTCTCCGAGCAGTAAGTCAGTGTCCTGGAGAGCCAGAACACTTCTGAAGTGGAAGGGATAAGGGAGAACAGGAATTGTATTTAGAGATTTGATAAAACATGGTGGCCTTCGTTCATCTTTCATTAGGGACAAAATGGACTTGAATCCATTTTCTAGTTGATTGTAAAACTTCTTTTTTATTTTCAAGTAGATACACATAATGTATGGAGATTAGTTTCTACAGTGCAACAAGAGAACGGGTTCAAGACTTAGGTAACGCATTAAGATTAAAAAGGGAGTCAATTTTTTGAACTGCCTTTTGAAGTCCCCAAAAATTTCAACAGCTATTTAACTGAGTACTGAACATTTACTTTTTCTTAAGCACTTCAAAAATCTCCCTTTTCCAGTTAAGGTTTGAAAAATATGATAGCACCCAAAACCATCACAGAACACACTTATGTTCTACCTCACTGCTTTTAAGTACAAAAAAAAAAAAAAGCAGTTGGGGAAGAAGAGCATAGGAAAGCTTCTTAGTCGTTTCTTGTTTAATTAAGTGAGGTTTTGTTTGGGGTTTTTTTGTATAGAGCAATGAGACCAGGCATCTAGTCATAAAAAAACCTCATCTAAATACCTCTTAAGTAAGAGGAATATGGCTTGCCTTATGATTTGAGTCTTTGGCTGTTGTAACAGCAATAATAAATAGGCTGCAAGAACGCAAATCTGCAGGCTGAAAGAGCCAACACTAAGATTAGATATCCCTATCACTGAGCTCAAGCATCAACACGTTGGGCCAGACTGGATGAACTAATATGAACACCACAAACATAAACGGATGCCTTACTGATTTAAACTTTCCTTATCTTCTGCTACCAAGGGCCCACAAAACTAACTTCCACTGAAGCTTCTGGTATTACTTTCTCCTGTTAATAATGCTTTGGATGGCACAAAAAGAGACAGCACCCACCCCTGTGAAGTATGAACTATTGGAAAGAAGTATTTCCTATACCCTTTTGTTGTTGTTGTTGTTTACATGTTTTATCTACAGGAGACTTTTGAGTGAAAGACTATTTCCTTCAAAACTCTTATGGGTACTCCAATCACTTGAAAACCGAAGGTCTAGCACTCTGGACAAAAGAAAAACAGCACTCATTTAAGAACAGTTGTATTCCACACATTAGACTTACATGCTCATTAACACAAATGGAGCCAACTGTAAATCCTGAGGGAGGTAAGATTTAAGCTGATTTAAAAAAAACCACCACCTTTTGGTTTTTTAATACCTCACAGCTATGAATTTTTTTTTTCTCCAGATGGACAAATTCTTGGTATTCTTTGTGATTGATAGAATTTGTTCATAATTTCTGGTCATTTTTGGACCAGAAAATCCCACACTTTTCCAAGGATTTTCAAAAACATTTTTGACCACTTATGAAGATGTTCATTACCACTACAACCAACTGAACTATAAAATAATTTTTATACAGAATGAAGTAAAAGCTGAAGGCAACATCTCATCTTTCATCTTGAAACTGGGGTATTTTAAGAGTGTGTTACACTACTATACAGTATCATAATTTTTTTTTCCTTTTAGGGATATTATTTGAAATCCATTTACCTGTACCAAAAGTCGCAATGTAATAGCTGCAGTACAGCACATTTTCATTTCATTATTTAAAGCTCATCAGCTAAGAAAGAGCATGCATACATCACAGTATGAATTTTTAGCAATTGCTTAAAAAAAAAAAGAAATTCACTGTGCATAAAATAAGGAGCAAGTGTTGCATGATACAGAAATAAGCAAGTATATGCTTGCAGGTTGTTTTTCTAAGCGGAATTCAGAAAGCAAATGCTTTACTTTAAAAAAAGTAGTTTTTACTCATTCTGTTGGATCATTCTTTGTATTTCTAAGAACACTGCAGGCTAGCCACTGGAAAAAAATTCAGTATTTAAGACAAACAAAAGTACAACCATCTAAGTGGTCTGAAACACATACCACTAATGCAAATTTCCTTTTTGCATTCTAAAAATTCTTAAATAAATTAACAAATTCATTAAAAATCTAACTGTCATTTGGTATTTCAGATCACCGACTATATTCAGTTTCAAATTTCTCATAAATTTCTAGTTAACACTCTTTTACATGGTTTTTGCATGGAAAATATTTATCTTCAGTCTCATTTTACTTGTAAGGCAAAAGGAACATTTATGGTATTTCCCAAGAATACTGGAATATTTCAGACAAGGAAAATGCTTCTTTTTTTGCCAAGATCTAACACATGCAATGATATTCCAAAGACCTGTTGCCCATGTCACCTCCATTCCATCTTCCCAGGAGGAGCTAAAAGGTAGATCTCTTTCAATTTCCCAGAAAACTAAAATGCAAGTCAGAGTTACTGTGTTTTATTGAAGGTTGTGTGCACGCATGAAGCATCGATACCCAAACACCCTACAAAAAATGCAAGTCTTCATTAAGAGATGCAAAATTATGAAGTTCTCGTCTTACAAAAGCATTATCCTTGACTGCAGGCATCAACAAATATTAGCACTGCTGAAGCCCAGAACAGACTAGAATGACAGAGATATGACAAAGAAACACTGATTTTGAATCACTCCTCAAATCATTTTAGTAAGTGTAAAGCCCTGCACAGATTTCTGTAATCCTTTGGGAAATTATGAAAGCCAACTAGAACAGCAGTCTGCTGAAAGTCTACACTGCTGGACATTTTGACTTCAAATATAAAAGAAATTGCATTTTGCAAGGTTACAAATCCTGAAGTTTTCAACATTATATTCTGCTTCCTCACAGGCGACAGCCTTTGTGGCCAAGATGACAAATGTAATGAATCCGCACTCAACAGCAGCAACTGCAATTAGGTTTCATAAGCTGCAATTTGACTACTATACGTACACAAGACTGTAAATTCCTTGTTGTATTTACGCACCATTTAATGAGTAGCGATTCACTGAAAAGCTCAAAGCAAGCATACACTAAACTCTCAGACTTCTGAAGACATTACATACATTGTGGGCATGTCAAGAAACAGTGAATGGAAATCTCTTAAAAAGTTAGACAAGCACAAAGAAATACTCAGTGGCACCCACAAACTTTGTTGACATTTCCTGTTCTGACCATCTAAGCCTTCTTCAACCAAGCCAAAATAACTCCATCATTCCCAGTTCAAACACTTCAAGTCAAACTTCTAATCTGTTTTAACAGTTGACCAAGAATAAGACAGTAACAGTGAAAAGACAAAGATTTAATGTAGAATAGAAAGGCCATACATACACATAATGGGGTACTCAGTATTCCAAACTACCATAAGAAAACAAGCCCAACCCTGCAGTCTCTAATTCTAAGCTGGAATTCAAGGCAAATATTCTCAGACTGATACCAAAGTTTCTACTAGTAACAGTATCACAGGCAATTCTGTATCAAAAAGGAGAAGTTTGGCACAGCTGTGGTGGGTCCTTACACAAGCTGGAAGGAGGAAACCGTATCCTTTTATCTATTCTGAGGTCAAACCATTTCTGGAGATAAAGTCTAAAAATGAAGACTTTTCACTCTTGTTCCTGATTTGATGGTGAAACTGACTAGCAGATACATAGCACTGTTGCATCTGGTCTGAAGCGGAAAGTTTCTAGTCTGAAGCACTACTAATGCAAGTTCAGTTTTTGCAAGGAGATAATGCAAGAGTTCTAAGGGTTTGTTTTATCTTTACAATTGCCTAAGCAAAACTTGGACAAACACTAAAATACTCTTCTGCTTAGATGCTCTGTTACTTTAAGTCAGACACTTATAAAATCTGTAATTGTCGAACAGTATGTTTTCTATGAGGTCATGAACAATGGTTTGTAGAGAACAAGCGAATACTAAAAATTAATTCTGATGATCTAAGAACAGAAATACATGGGTAAGACTAACAGTAGGACTGCACATCCTATGGATAAATTTTAGGTACACATCCTCATTATGAAGGCATATGTTTCTCAAAACCTCTGGCGTGTTCGGGAAAACTTATTACAGTAAGAGCTGACAGTTTATCATTTCTCCCTACCAAAGTACAACTACAACAGACAAGACTGAGAAATAATATTCGTGTTAAAACTTTTTAATTGCTTGGAAAGTTAGGACAATTAGCAGAGAAAAATAACTTGCCTCTACAGTCAAGCATTATTATATTTCTGATTTTCTGCATCTGAAACCCAAACTGACAACTTTAAGTCTACAAAGTGCACTTGTAAGAGACTCAAATTTTGGAAGTAGTTGTGCATTTAATTTACTCTCGTAGCATGCAATAATGGAATACATCAAATGAAATGATGGATATCTAAGTGTTAAAGCAAAACTCAAATTTTTCCTTAAGAACCCTCTAGATTACAGAGAACTGACAATGTCTATATAGACTTAAGTTACAAACCAGTTTTCTGAGACAGTTTTGAAGAGAAACTATATGGTAAATCTGATTCTGAAAAGATCTACTATAATCAACAATAGAGTTATTTTTCATATGCTAATTGCCTTCGAAAACAAAGCACATGCACAATTTTAAGACAGTGTAAATTCTCAAATGCTAACCCAGTTTATCAAAATCATTTGCTGCAACTGTAAAAAAAAGAAACATGTCCAGAAAGCATAAAATGTCAGGCAGCTCTAGAAAGCACTTAAATCATTATGCTTTGTCTGATCTTTACTGTGAAAGAGGCAATAAACCAATAGTTATTCATACAAACTAATTCCTAGTAGAAGTCAGGATTTTTACAACACTACCAGGAACTATTTTTGGTTCCTGTTTTTCAGTTTGTGTCTAGAAGAAAAACTGTATTTAAGATAAATTTTATATCCAAAGTTATTATATGCTCAAGTCAACCAAAGCAACGAGCAGAAAGAGAAATCACATAATTTTACTGTCCAGCACTGTATGTAGTACTATAATCTCTTAAAACAAGTTTTAAACTTGGAGATCAACATCCATATTCATATAAAGTGCTAAAGGATTGGGGAGGGGGGAACAAGGAGAAGACAACATGCAGGACACATAGTGGTATATTAAAATTCTTAACACTAAAAATTCTAGGCTTTTATTCTCCATTTTAGAGGGAAAATATTTCGCAAAAAAATAAAAATAAACTTTAGAAAAAAAGTCTAGTCATGCGTAACAAAATAGGAAGCTATACAAAGTCTAAATCATACTAGACTTGGATCGTGGAAGAACGTGCCACAGCTGACAGGAACAAGCATAACGTTACTTCTCTGTGTTCGTTTCTCCGTGTCAGAAGAAAAAATAAGAGATGACAGTAAAGGCACAAAAACACAGCTGATTTTATTCCAACTCCTCTGCTATTCCCCCCCTCTTTTTTTTTTATTTTAAAGTGACAGAGAAAGACGTTTCTTCAAAATTCTTTCCCCAAAATTTACTCTAGATAAACAAGCATTTAAAAAAATAGACCTACAGTATCCTAGAATTACTTAGGTTAGCAGGGACCCGATCTAACCCCTTGCTCAGAACAGGGCTGACTTAGGTGATAGCCAAGTTTGTTCAAGTTTTGTGTAACTCCAAAGATGAAGACTCCACAACCCCTCTAGGCCCCTTATCCAGCAGCTGATTATGCCTACAAAATAGTATCTAAATAGGTCCTTCTTCCTTAAATTTTCCATTTCAGCTTTATGATTCTTCCAGCAACAATTTTACTAATTCTGCAATCAGACAGCCAACATTCATTTTTTTAAAAAACATGCAGTACACAAGTATTTAGTACACATTTCAGAAAACATTTCTATGCAAAAACAGCTATCATTTTAAAGCAGTAGTAGCAGCAGCATTAACACATCTCACTGTACAGTTACCAACACCTAGGAAACTTAGAATTGCCAACAATAGCCAGTTATGCCTTCCAACAATTCTGATATGGCAAATATATTTACCTTAACAATATCATAATGAGAAATACTTAGTCAATAAATATAACATAAATAATACTTTATTCAGAGAAAATGGATCAGATCTAGAATAAGAATTTTTGATTAAAGATCTCTACTCTGAAAATACTTTTCTAAATGTCTGACAAAGTCTGTATCCAAACAGACTACATCTCCAGTTTTCCTCAAATGCAAGGTTAAAATATTTTTCTATCAACATATCTAATATCATAATAATGATCTTACAAAAATTACATAGCTTAAGTTACATTTATATGTATTTTCAGATGTGATGTACAAAGTCACCATAGTTCAAGTAAATTTATCTTTACAAAATCTCCCTTTTAAAAGATTAGATAATCTGTAGGACTGTTGTTCTTGGTTTTACGGAAGTCTAAATTACAAAAGCATAAATCTGTACCAAAAAGAAAAGCATTACAGAATTCATTCTGGACCTCAGAATAATTTATAATCATCTGAATTTAAAACTTGAAGGTTGTTTGCTTTTCTAAACAATTCTCAGGCTAAATTGGGTATCAACAAGACATCTTTTCTTTGTGTCGTCTAGAATGAACACTTAGAAATCCACATGCATAATAATGCTTATATTCAAAAAGCAAAACAAGCAGCTCTCCAACAAAGATACGAAACACTTCTGATCCTTTCAAACCATGGTCGAAGATGGTTTATAATTAACACTGATTTCAAATGAAGTGTAATATGAATACAACAACAACGCCAATTTTCTTTTTTAAAAAAGCCCAATTCAACTGCTGCTTTAGTTACAAAACTTTGCTTTAAATTTTGATGTCATGGCTTTCAAACAGAAGTTTTTCTGTCTTTCTACATATGCAAAAAAAATTTAAATATCACACATAGCAAACTGTATGTCAAGGCCTAGTACTAAATCTAGGATCTTGCCTGAAGATTTGGTAGGACTATGAGTACTGAAGGCGGTAAGCGATTTGGAAAACCCCACACATTCCATGGAGAACACTACTACCTGATGTGGGCTAGGCATTGGGAAGTGCCTACCTGCCAAAGAGAGAAAACATACTGTATTTGTAACATGGGAATACATTCCTATTATCAGAGAATTGGAAAGTTTTAAAATGAACATTAAAACTAGGACGTAATAGTACCAAAAATTCTCTTGTTAATATTAACTTAATGACCTCACATTACAGAAGGTGTGCTACTTGGAAACCTTATTTCAATAACATTCCCTTCTGCTTCCTACTCTTTTCTATACAATATTTAAGCTAGTAATTTTAGATCCTTTTTTTTCTTTGCATATCTAAAAACTTCGAGAGTTCTTACTGGATATGAACTATTTCAAGCAATTAATCTTAGAATTTCAGCAGTCACATCATTTTCTTAAAAATCTCAGAAGACAAACATAAGTAAAACAATAGAACCAACCAGCTTTTGTCTTCAATTGCAGTTGTCCTCTGCTGGATGTATGAGCTCCTCCTCCAAAGACAGCAGACCACATTTTGTTGTTAAGTGGATGAGCCATAATTCTATATAACTCATTGCTAGAATGTGTTGCCAGGCCATGGATGAACAGACTCAGATAGACCGCAGTTAAAATTTCACAAAGTAAAACTGTGAGACCTGGCTGGGCTTCCTCACCAGCAGAATTCAAGAGACAGATTAGAGCTGTTATGCCTGTGGG
>Ga0065711_1043754_pt1 | contig 14535 bp, 4 predicted proteins | sample Hoacrofraction12_FD_59098 | JGI IMG/M metagenome (GOLD analysis project Ga0065711, IMG submission 59098) | Hoatzin crop microbial communities from Cojedes, Venezuela - Epithelial fraction 12 v2 (version 2) | ecosystem: Host-associated > Birds > Digestive system > Esophagus > Crop | place...
AGATTTTGAAGGCATGTGCTGTATGAACTTGTCCGATCATAGTAAGTCCATCCACAAGCAATTACAATGGCTTGAACAGCACGCCAATCAAATACAACAAAACCAGGGATTTTTTGATGGATTGCTCACCTCGCTCTTTGGTTTAACAGTTTAATTAGAGAAATTTTGCATATATGTATCGTGTTACTTGCTGTTGGAATTATAATATGTATTTGCTTTAGCTGTCTTAAAAGGGCTCTCTCCAAGATGACGAAGTATACCTGGCTTGCTCAAAAACAAGAAGGGGAATTGTGGAGTCCTGGCTGGACGAGAGGGGACATAGCTTGGTGCATTGAGCAACCCAGGTTCCGATCCGGAGGTGAGCCTTGGGAGCGGCTGACACAGAACCCTGTTGGGAAGGCAGAGCGATGAGCTCGGGACACTGGAGCAGGGGGACCATCACGTTGCCGTTTCCTGCCACACTGTCACTTCCTTCCTGCCACGCTGTTGTTTCCTGCCACAGCACTGTTTTCACATCGAGATGCAGCTCTGCACCAATCACAACGAGTTTCAGTAGTTTTGCCTATATATGGATTGGGGGTTTGACTAATCAAATGCTGTAATTGCTTTGCTATATAAACCTTGTTTTTGCTGACTAATAAAGGTTGAATGATCATACTCATATTGGGGTGACATCGTTACAACGTTTTCGTAACCCACGCCAACAAGTATATTTATTCAGGTGTAGAGTATTGGAGAGCTTTGTGCTGAAGATTCAATTTAATAGTATTATCAGTAAGTGATATTGGTGACTAAAATTTTTTCCCGGTACAGTCTTAAAAAATTCTTTTCTATCACTTGAAACATCAATTTATTTTAAACTAAAGAAGGATGGTCTGAGATTACAAGAAAGTGACATATCAGTTGTGCACACATCAGTCCCCACAGTCTGAGGAGCCCAATTGTCACCACAATTCTCTTCTGCCTTTCATTCCTGAGTACAGATTTGAGGGTATGATCCTTGACCGTCTGTCAATCTGCCTGTCTATACATGAATATCATAAAATATATGAAGGCATTAAATTTAATTAAATGCTCTCAGAACACTGGGAGATAATACATGCATGTCATTTGTCCTGAAATATTGGCTGGCTTTTCATAGCAGCATGTGTGGCTACAGTAGGTATTAGCAACAGTACCAGCCTGACACCTGCACTAAGCAACAGACTCACACTAGTGTAATTTCATAAGATGTCTTTTGTTATTAAACCAAGAATTGTATGTTGCCAGCTGAGGTAGAAAATAGGTCCCAGAGGTGGTTCTCCCTTACTCCATTTGTGGTTATTTTTAGGGGACTTTAATATTTAAAAGTCTATTACTGATTTCAGCATTGCCCGCACAAACCTGCTTTGTAGCTCTATTGCCAAATTATCCCTTGAAGGCAAGTGCTGTAAATAATTTCTCAGTTCTGTTCCTAGACACTTGCCAAGGTCATTATCTGCCTTTCCCACAATCCCTCTATTCTGACTTTGATTGTGAGTGGTAACTAAGAAACAGTTAGGAGATGTAATCACAAGCTGTGGCAGTCTTATCAAAAGCTGAAGATGGTCCCTGAGCACTCTGATGAAGCCAGTGGCTCAGCTGCTCTTGCTTCTTTAATACTTCATTTATTTTTCGATTTGGTCAACCAACAGAGCAGCAACAAAAGCAAACATAAAACAGGTGCTACGAAGCAGACAGACAGAGAGAAAGGAGGCTCCAGAAAACCAGCTGGCTGTAGCTGATTATAGAATTCCAATATTTTACTTCTAACTGGCAAGAATTCATTATTGTGTTCTTATACTTTCTTTCCTTATCTCTCATATTTTCAAAAATCTGACATCATTTTTTAAAATGTAAATAATCATTCCATTACATGTTTTTCCTGAGTTGAAGCATGAGTTTCAGGATCAAAAGAATTGCATTGTAAAGTTGTTCCTGTTTTATACAGCCTTATGATGAAAACAAACACCAAAATAGTAGTATCAGAGATCACTCATTTGTGAAAAATCACAGGCTTTCAGGCATTAAACATAGGACAAAAATAAGTAAGGTTGATGTGCAAATACAGGCACCTAGTTATACACTGAAAAGTAAACTTAAGTGTTCATGAGCAGTTCAGGTCCTTAGGTTTTGGAACCACATAAAGAGATATGACTGCATTTATTCAAGTTCCCATACTAAGTATATGGCAGAATCCTTAGCAGATTCCAGCTTCCAGCCCCACATCCTGGCATCACTCAGCACCTCTGACTTTGAGAAATACTGTTTTTTCTAACTGTAGGCATTTCAGGGTGAAAACTGGTCCCAGCAGAAAGAAAAGAATGTTTACCCAATTTCAGTTGTTTGCTTCAAGGAGAGATGGGGAAAAAAAAAATAACGAAAAAAAGAAGGACACAAAGAAGAGTTAAAGAGAGAATGAAACGGGGAAGGAAAGAAGGGAGAAGAAATGGAAGAAAAGAAATGTCAGCCTTCTGTCTTTGAAAAATTCAATTCTGACAAGAAATGCATTACATTCTTTTACTTTTTTAGTGAATAAATTATGCATGTAGTATTTTAGTCATAGGCTACTTTAAATTCAAAAGCTATATCTCTACTATTAAATCAAATAGAGTCAGGCAATATTCCTAGGAACTGGAATTTGATTGCATAAATTGTTAATTTTTTAAGGCAGGGTCTTACACAGTTTTTCTCTGAGCCAGTCAGCATGCTTCTAAACAACTTCTGGGCACAATCAGAGGTGTACCATGGTACAGGGAGAAGTCTGCTTTGGAATAGAGATTTTGCATAAGACCATCTTCTTTTAGGAGATGAGAGAGTGTAATAGTATGAAAGGAGTTTTTATATATCTGTGCATTTGAATACTAGAGAATAATCCTAGCATCTTTTCAGCTGTTTGGATAGATAAATAACATTGTATTATTTGAAAAACACAATGTAATTTCATTATACAAAATAAATAAATATTCTATACAATAGGATGGTATTCCATTCTAATTACTGCATTTTTAAGAATTTCATTCTTTAAAATAACTACTAAAATTTTGTTTTATCTTAATCCATGCAAAACAAGATTAGAATCTCAGCACAATTTTCATTTGCATTCACCCATTAATCAAATAGAGAAAACAGACTAAATGCTTCTGTATTAAGACGTATTTTTGTTTTACAGGTGTGGATGATTAATTTCATAATTTTAACCAGTCTATGATACATTTAACCCAAAATATTTTAAACAAGGGAAGAAAAATATTTTGTATCTCTTTGCTTCTTATTGTAGTATTTTGACCTTAATTAAAATTTTTTCAGTAAAAGTATATCCAAGCAGTTTCTTTGTACAGTTGGATACTTAAGGCTTTGTGAGTTTAAAGTGTCATATTTCCACATCATATTTCTTATACATTATAAAGGTATGCTTTATAACCATATACATTATATTTATCCTTTGGATATCCATATAGGAAACGCACAGTCATCAATATAAGACAGAGCTTGGGTTTTGTTTTGTTTTTGTTTTAAATGACAATACTATCTTTAACTGAAAAACACCATTTTGCATTACTTGAATGGATCAGGAAAAAAGAAAAATATAATTGCAGGTAGAAAAAGTACTTTTAAATTGAGTTATATTTAATTCAAAAAGGAGTGTCAGAAATGGTCCACTGATAAACAAGGGAACATGGACACGGTCAGCGACATGGACAGTGGGGTTGAGTGCACCCTCAGCAAGACTGCAGACAACAAGAAGCTGTGTGGTGTAGTTGACACACTGGAGGGAAGCGATGCCTTCCAGAGGCACCTGGATAAGCTTGAGACATGAGCCAGTGCAAACCTCGTGAAGTTCAGCAAGGCCAAGTGCAAGGTCCTGCTCATGGGTCGGGACAAGCACAAATATAGGCTGGGCAGAAGCAGTTCAGCATGACCTGGCAATGTACGCTTGCAGTTCAAAAGGCCAGCCGTAATCTGGGCTGCATCACAAGCAGCGTGGCCAGCAAGTCAAGGGAAATGATTCTGCCCCTCTACCCTGTTCTCAGGAGACCCCACCTGGAGTCCTGCTTCTAGCTCTTGAGCCCTCAGCACAGCAAAGGCACAGACCTGTTGGGATGGGTACAGAAGAAGGCCGCAAAAATTATCAGAGGATTAAAGCACCTCCACTATGAGGAAAGGCTGAGAGAGTTGAGGCAGTTCAGCCTGGAAAAGAGAAGGCTCTGGGGACACCATATAGCAGCCTTCCAGTACCTGAAGGGGGACTATAAGAAAGCTGGAGAGGGACGTTTTCTAAGGGCATGCAGTGATAGGATAAGGGGTAATGGCTTTAAACTGAAAGAAGGTAGATTAAGATTAGATATTAGGAAGAGATTTTTTGCTATGAGGGTAGTGAGGCACTGGAACAAATTTCCCAGAGAAGTTGTGAATGCCCCCTCCCTGAAAGTGTTGGAGGCCAGGTTGGATGGATCTTTGAGCAACCTGGTCTTGTGGAAGGTGTCTGCCCCTGGCAGGGTAGTTGGGACTAGATAATCTTTAAGGGACCTTCTAACGCAAACCATTATATGATTCTACGAATCTACGATTCTATGAACACTTCTTGTTTCTGTGTAACACTGAACTCTGTCTTAACTAACACTCCTTGATGAATTATTGTTCCATGCCTTATTTACCAATTCAAAAAAAAGCCAAAAGGCAAAAAAAGCGAAAAGCAAACAAGTAAACAGAAAATCACAGAAACCTCTGATAATTTATTCCACAGATGGAAATAAAGCAACCTGTGTGATAGATTTAGTCTTGTACTCTGTGCACGCTGTGTTTTAATTTGATTTGTCACTCTAGGTTTCATTGCCCTTGTACCCATTCTACCTAGCTAGTAAGCACTGATGAAACCACATTACAAAAATTGCAAAGAGAAAAGGGGACTTTTTATTGATCAGTTAGAAATCTCAGGATTCAGACTAGGTCTATCCTGCAAAGATTTGCGAGAGTGGTTGTGGCAGGTAGAATTGTTAATAAAATAACATCGTACTTGTAATATAGAGCAGCTACTGCTTACAATCTATAACAGCTCCAAGTCCACAACCTTGGTGTAAACCATACTACACATGAACAGTTTTGGAGTCACATACTCTATTAGTTTGTCTTTGATGTATTGATAACTTGTACCTCTTTTGGCTCAGAGACAGGAGCAGCCTCTCTCCACAGGGGCTTAGATGGCATACCTAGACAGTGTAAAACCCAAATAAACTTTGAGTTTCTTTTTCAGCTTCAAATGGGGAGAGAGTTTAGACTACCTTTTAAAGACAGGCATTTAGCTTTTAGACAGATAAATGTAGATAAATTTTATCATTTATGTTCTGGAATAAGAGATATTTATTTTCAGTATGAATGCAGTGTATATGTTTATGGCAAAAATTAAATAAAATAGAACTAAACATATGGGTATGCTGAGATATAACCTGGCATTAACCCTGTAAAGAGAAACAGTTTTGGCACCTCATGTTCAAAGTCTGGATTTAAGTGGGTCAGGTTTTCCTGTTCTATGTTTTTTTCCCCAATATGAGGCCAACAATAGGTTCTATTTTTGTCTATTAGAAAAGTCATCTACATTTTCTTAGAGATACATTTAAAGGTTCAAACTGGTGATGAGAGGATAAACAACACATAATGCTTTTAGGAAGTTGAGGGTTCACAATATGCTTCTGTAAAGTTCAAAAATACAGGATCCAGTCAGAATTTTTCCCTTCTCTTCTTGTCTCATTGCATTTTTTTATCCTTCTCTCTTACTTCATAGATATCTCTTCAGCTTTGTGCATAAGTTCTTTGCAACCTGTTAAAAATATTAACCCTTGGGGGAAAAAAAAAAGCTTTTTGTAAAAATTCACTTACTTTCTTATCACTGAGAAACCCAAAATGTGAGTCTGACATTTCGTATCTTACTTTTAGCAGGAAAGGATTCAAACCAATGCTCTTAAAAACATCCTCCCTGCCCCAACACGTCCTCAAAATTTGGGATTCAAACTTACATCTGTCCCTTGCATTAATTTTATAGAAACTCGGTGTCTTTCTTCTGTATGTTTTTCTGGAAATTCTAGAGACCCTTTATCTAGTCATTCTCTGGCTTTAATTGTTGTTAAACTGTTTTCTCAGTGAGATTAAAACAACAGCTGTAGTTATTAAGAAGCTCAAATTATTTTTGACTCAAGTATTTATAGGATTATTTCACATGCTCATTTTATTTCCCAAAGAATATCATACAATGACTTGAATATGATGCAACAAATGCTTTCCTATAGACTGAAGGAAATACAATGTTTTATCATTCGTTTCACATTCACTCACAATATCATATCATATGCCAAAGGTTTTTAGAAAACTATGGAAACAACCTTGTATGTGTGAGAGGACCTTGTCACATTTCAACTGAATCTTTTCACCTATTCCACAGATAAATTTATTTATATTTTTCTTAGCAGTGACATGTGAGATAATGTTGTATTCCATTGCTCACATGACCTATTGAGATGGTGCTCTCTCAACAAATGAGCTTTCGTCTACTTTTCCTTAGGTGTGTGGAAAACTGGAGAAGGTAAATTTTGCTTCAGTTTCATTTTTTCCTGTGCTCCTGAATAATTATCTTTATTATCTCCTGGAATTCTATTAACATTTCTGTATAGAATTTTGTCATATCAACTTTTCCTTAAAAATATATTGTTCTTTCAATGACAATTCTTCTTGTTTAAATTTAAAAAAAGGACAAAAAAAGAAAAGATTACAGGACAGATTCTGTCTGCTGCTTCATGACCTGGGCTCTCACTGTTCTGTTACTACACAGGTTCAGACTTTAATTCCATTGCTAACCATTCAGCAAACTTTCAGGTGCCTCAGTGATAGTGTCAGAATGAAAAAATCAGTGCTCCTTCAACTGTATTAACTCCAACATGTCATGGAAACACCATTTTCCTAAGCTGTGCTGGTGCTTGTGCTGTGCCTGCAGCTCAGACACAGTAGTTAGCCATTAATGCCTCAAAGGCACTAATATTGAACAATGTTAACTGTCTGTTTTCACTAAGGATTTGCTTTAAGAGGAGTGCTGAGTATTCTTTCTGACATGCTGCACACTTAAATAATAATACCTCCTTGCTCCCAGCTCTGTGTTAGAGGATCCCGTGCCCCTTTTTTACATCTATGCCAAATCCTGACTTAATGGTAACTTTGCTCAATGCTCTAAATCCAAATCTGCTGGAAAAATCGCCTGCTTTTCTTTCCTATGATACTATAAAATCAGTGCCCACAAAAGCACATCACCTAGCAGCAGTATAACCAGAAAATTATTTCAATGCATGGGTGAAATTTTGCCCTGAAGCAAGAAAGAATTATGATTTGAGAATCCACAAAACCAATATAGAGGAATATGGCACATAATGTCATATGCCAGAGAAATTTATGGTTAATTCCAAGATCATCCTGACTGGATATCACTCTAGGAACAAGATAAAAGCCTCAGTGGATGTATGAAAAGGGATAAAATTAAGAATGTATACATTTCTGTTTTATGCAGAGCTGGACATCTTACGCTGGACAGCTCAATGAATGCAAATGTCCGTATGAAGTGTGTTGTTACCTTATTCCCAAAACAGGAAACTCAATCCAAAACTGTCTGAGGATTCTCACCTATCATTCAGTCACAAAAAAATTATTATAGAAAACATAACTCGCATCATAGCATTTCTTTGGTGATTTTCTGTACTCTTAATAGGTACAAAGAATAGATATGGTGATACTAGAAATTTACATAGGAAATGAACATTCTGCCATGGTAAAGACTTCTGAGAATTTCAGCAATACCCCTAAGAAGGTTTACCACAAAAATGCCTGATAGGTCTTGCATGAAATTAACATGTTTCCTCTCCACAGAATAATGACTTCTCAGTCAGAGATGTTTTTATTCCTCCATTTTTCAGGAGTGATAAGATTGAGTTTTCTTTTCTTAGAAATTCCAAGTAACCTATGAAATTTCTGACCAAAGTAGCTTTACCTATATTCCTCCTTAGACACTCTTTAAATCCATCTACTAGCCCTTTTCTGACATGATGCAGAAAGAGTTCTCTTTTCCAGACAGAAGTTTTTCACAGTATGGTCTGAGTAAACCACTTTTTCTGCTAGTCCAGGATAATGTCATTACCTAAAACCAATCCAGTCCAGTTTGAAAGTAAGTCTCACCACTATCTTGCTTCTTCAATAGAGGAAGAAGATATGATAATATAGTGACAATTTAGGGAAGCAGGGAGATTCAAGTAGCTCACCATGCTTTCCCTAGGAATGTTATTGAACTAAGGATAGGATCTATCAGAAGTAAAATTTACCCCCATAAAGGGAAGAAATGAGAATCTTTATATATATTGAAATTTTAAAAGCAAATTTTATTTAAGCTTACATTTAAGGGCCTTGAATCTGTGACAGTATTCAGAACATTGAAAGACAGAAAGCTTCCTTGTCTTTTTTAAAGTAATTTTCCAGACAGTATAGAAGTGAAAGACTGAAAAGAAGGATACTATGCATCTCGCCCATATTGTATTCTTTATTGGATATTCACATTTGTAAAAGAATCCTGACATGGACCATTGCCCAATTCATTTTAGCTTTTTAACATGAATTCTTAGAATTACAGAATCACAGAATGGTTTGTGTTGGAAAGAACCTTAAAGATCACCTAGTTCCAAGCCCCCTGGTACAGGCAAGGACACCTTCTACCGGGACCAGGTTGCTCAAAGCCCCAACCAACCTGACCTTGAACAATTCCAGGAAGGGGGCATCCACATCTTCTCTGGCCAATCTGTTCCAGTGTCTCACCCCCCCACCCCCCAGTAAAGAATTTCTTCCTAATATCTAATTTAATATACCTTCTTTCAGTTTAAAATCTTTATCCTTCGTCCTATCGCTACACTCTCTAACAGAGTCCCTCCTCATCTTTCCTGTAGGACCCCTTTAATTCTTTTATTTCATTTGTCATCTTGCCATGTCTTTCTTACTTTATACACATACAAAGGTCCACATGGACAGACAAGTGTGCGCGCGCACACACACACACACACACATACACATCTTCTTCTCTTCGTTTAGATTTGGCCTTTCTCCTAATTCTGACTGGCACTGCCTGACAGACCCCCAAAACAGCTTTCCCCAGGTATATGTTTAACACCCTGCCAAGGCAATACAACTCACTATAACAACAAAAAACATATATGAGGAGTTATAGTCACTAGATCAGGACAATACACTTCTGTATTGTCCTTCCTACACAGCTGCTCTGGTTCTTGAATGCCAGGAAAATCTCAACACAGTTTGCTTTCCAGAAAGTGTCAGTGAAATTACGTGGAGCACAAAGGAGTCAGGTGTGTCCTATAGGCCCCTCCTCACACTGGCTGTATGAATAGACTGTGGTGTAAAAACACATTGCAAAACATTTTTCTTCTCCTTGAAAAGTAGAAAATCAGATGGGAAGAACACAGGTGGCTCATTGAAGCATTCCTGCAATAGCTTCAAGACTTAGTTCAGCAGATGTAAATCCATTTGAGCCACGATGCAATTAGGGAAGTAGAGTCTGGAAAGTGGGCAAGCGTGTTGGATGAGAAATTATCACTCCTTCAACAAGAGCCGAAAACAAGTGTAAGAGAAGGTTCTGACCCTGTGATACTGCTCTACAAACCTTCCCAGGGAGGTTTTGCAATCTCCTAGAAGGTATTTAATTATCACAAGGTTTGGCACAGCTAGCTTTAGCAACCACTGCTCTGTAACACTTAGTTCTGAATAGAGATAGAAACATGCAAAAAACCTGCCAGTCACTTTCTCCTAAAAAAATTTACTGGGGAAAAAATGTAAGACATGGAGAGTTCATATTTATCTTCAACAATTTGTGCAGTGAATATCTACTCTTCTATTAAATAAAAAAAAAGAGAAAAAAGAAAAAAGTAAGATACTTTTTTCCTCTGACTTTTAAAGGGAACTAGAAATTTTTTAAGACAGTGTCCTGAAAACGTGTTTCTTCTCAATTTTTCTTTAGATGATTTATCCTTCTAACTGTCAGAAGCTAGTGGTCCCAGAAGTGCTTCATGTCAAATATTTCTTTTATGTTGTGTTATAACCTCAGTCAGCAGCTAAGCATCAGACAGCCACTCCCTCCCTCCTTCCCTCCTTCTCCCTTGAGGGATGCGGAGGAAAATGGGAAAAAGTAAAAACCCATGGACTGAGATAAACATAGTTTAATAGGAAGGCAAAAGAAAAGATAGTAGCAATAATAATAATAACAACAATAATAATAATACATATACTAAACAATTGATGCACAAAATGCAGTTGCTCACCACCCAGTGAACGATACTCAGCCTTCCCCAAACAGCAATGGCTGCCCCCCAGCCAACTTCCCCCAGCTTCTATACTGAGCATGGCATTATATGGAGTAGAATATCCTTTTGGCCAGTTTGGGTCAACTGTTTGAGCAGCGTCTCCTCCCAGCTTCCTGTGCACCTGACAGTCCAGATCCGCGTGAGAAGCTGAGAATTCCTTGACTGCCTCGCAACAACTAAAGCTTTGGTATGTTGTCAACATTATTTTCATCTCAAATCCAAAACACAGAAGTACAGCCAGCTACCAGAAAGAAAATTAACTCTATCCCAGGTCAACCCAGGACACACATACAGGTAAGAATGGGCAAAATCTCCAAACAGGCAAGCAGAAAAGGGACCATTTGAGCAGCTATAAAAACCAGGAATTTAAATTTTCAATCAAAACACTAGGAAAGTTCATTATTTGGGAAGTATGTCCTATTATGTCAAAACATCTGGTAGCCTGAGTCCCAAATGATATGATTATTAAATCTTCAGAATGTTTAAGCTCTCACGCAGAAACAAGAAAGTGAATCTCAGTCTCTTACCCAACTTTTGCTGTCCATGTGGAAACTACTGCAGATGAGTTGGCGTTGTTAGAGATATTCACAGCTGTATAAGAAATGCTGTGAGTGCAAAAACAGAGACATGAGTGCAGTATACTGTAATTGCAAAAATTTTATAAATAGGTCTACTGAAAAATACTGGTATAAGGTAATATAATAAATCTTATTTTTTCAGCGATCATCACCATGATAACCAAACAGCTCTTGTGTTCTTTCTGTGGATGAAAAGTGTGAGGTGTAAATAATATGCAGCTATTTTGAAATTATTAGGGGAAGTATCTTCCGTTTTCCTGTACAAAAAAGAAGCAGAGGGAAAGCAAATGTAAATTGATGTCAAACTTCACACTTTTAAGACTGTTCTTCTACATCCAGGTGATTATATTGCAAAGAGGTAACAACATGAAGATTTTAAGGTAAAATCTCTTTTACATTTTTAGCTAGGTGTAAAAAGCAGTATTTTTTGTGAGTTTTGTAAGCATGGATTTCACATATTGCATCTTCTAGCTGCTACTGGCCAGGGAATACGCGAGGGAAAAAATCCAATCTTGAACTATTTCAACAGTTTCAGAAAGAATTAAGTCAACAGACAGAATGTGAGTTTCTTGTCTGAAAGCAAATAAATTACACTGCTTGGCACTTTCAGGAAAATTGAGATTTGATTATTCATGTAAGACTTTTTCTAAAAATTCTTTCCTGAAATTTACCGCCAGTAGAAGTATTATTTTCAATAAATTGCATACTGGCTGGGTGATCAAGATGTCTAACCAAAGAAAATGAAATCCATTGAAGACATTTCGAACAGACAACAATCTGCTAATGTTACAATACAAATTCTCAACCTAAGAAATTCACTGATGTTTTCTCTGAAGTGGAGGATATAAAATATTCCGTTGTAAATATAGAAAAGGTATGAACAAAATAAGTAAAATTAATATTTTAGTGAAAGTGAAACAAACTTACCCGCGTAAAATTAATATACCTCTACTAACTTCTGACTTAAAACTCTTTTATACATAAATATATTCCATTTTTACTTCATCATTGTAAGAACAGATCCTTAAAGAAATGTTATAGGTTCAAATATTTCAAACACACCATACTAAACATGATTTTTTTTTTTCTTTTGTATATGGCATATAATTTCTTCTGCTGAAAAAAAGTCCAGTTGGTAAAAATCCCAAAATACGGAGGTATAAAAAAAAAATACTGCTATGACTTGAAGTCATAAATATTTTATAAAGAAGATTGGTAAACTGTCAGCTTATTACCATTCCCCATCCACTACTTTAGAAATGACAAGTTATGTTAATGTCAATTAATATTTGATGTGATAGGCAGTTATTAACAAATGGGAAAGTTCTCCCTTATTCAATGTTCCTTCCCTCTCCCCAGTACCTCCTCTCCAAGTCTGGCGTTAACATGGCAAATTAGTCATACGAACTATAAGCAGTGTTCTAAGTAATAAAATATGTAGTTCAGATTGGGAAGTTTGGGATTACTATGAAAACAATGTGGTTCAATATCCAGGATAGTCTCTTTTTTATTATTACCTTAACAGAGAAATTAAGTTAGATTTCATATGCATAATTAAGATGAAGAAGATATTTCACATCCTATATCAAAATATCTCCTAAGAAACAGACCTTTGCTTTTTGATCAGATTGTTTCTTGGTTTCCATAATTAGTTTTGAAGCTTATACTTTGTCAGCTTTTCCTGGTGCAAGAATAGGGGCAAAATAAGTGACAGACATAGGCTGAAGTCTTTGGAAGAAACCTGAGCGATTACCTTTTTCAAGGTCCAAGAAAAATTTTCCTGTTGACAAAGGTCAAGAAATTATTAATGCTTTCCTTCATGTAGAAACACTTTCCTGTTGTTGCTCCAACACATCCTCTGGGGCATATGAAGATTTATTTCACAAAGAGCAGCCCTAATCCCAGATGGATATAAAGATAACCTGGCCAAAATATATATACTGTTACAGACTTTTCCAATATCGGATTATAACAAACATCTCACTGGTAGGGGAATTTGATTTCATCTGGTATTATTTTCATGGACATGATAATACTTCAATACTTTAATCTAAGGGAGGGTACAATGGATAGAAGTAAGAAATTTTTTACAGTGAGGGTGGTGAAACAGTGGAACAGGTTGCCCAGAGAGGTGGTGGAGGCCCCATCCCCAGAAACATTCAAAGTCAAGTTGGATGGGCTCTGAGCAACCTGATCTAGTTGAAAATGTCCCTGCTTACTGCAGGGTGGTTAGGCTAGATGACCTCTAACCCTTCCAACCCTAAGAATTCTATGATTCAATTCTGTTCTATGATTGACATATTCCTTTAGTCTGTGAACTTTAAACAGCTTCCAACTGCTATCCAAGCAATGGTCTTGACTTTCCTCCTTTCCCTGACCTCTTGCGCTAAACAAATTTTAAGACCTACTTAGAAAAGATAGTAAGGAATAAGTCTTTTCAAAGGCATACCTAGTAAATTCATTAAATTGTTCACTAGAGACAAATTGCTAGCATATCCAGACATTGCAGCAAGTGGCGAAAACAAACTCTAGCTCTGTCAAGTGGCTAATCTGAAGTCTTGACAAGGTTGATCTAAAACAGGTACAAAGGTCAGACTCAATCATCCTAAGGGTGTTTTTGCAACATAAATGATTTTATGATTCTGTGATAATAATGAAATAATTTTTTTAATCTCCCTTTCAAATATGTAGTGAACCATTAACATCTAAGAGGAGAATGTATTTTGCAAGCCTTAAATAGAAAAATGTATTTATTTACCACATCTGAGGAATGGGTCAGTGGTCTGCAGTATACTCCATTCTCCTTCTGCCTTGAGCTGTATAACTGTCTCATAACAGATTTTGGTAGTTTCATGCTACAAAGCCCCTCCTTACTTCTTATGGTCCAAATCATGCCATAAGAGGGTTTCAACAGCATGAAGATAAATTTAACTTGATAACGAATACAGTGAGTGATTGTTCCAACACTTGGTCAGTGATAGCATATTGTTACAACACAGAAAAAAATTCCATAGATTCTTTTTTTAATGAAGCTTAAACTCTTCACAGCTTTCTGGTTTTTTTATGCATCCCTGCATCACACCCAGCTCACAGAGGGGCATTCAGGTTGGCCATTTTCTGCTTTCCAGCGTATAGCAACCTTATAGTCTGATCTCGTTAGTATTACCTAGAAACTTAATAATATTTCTCTCTATATGTATAAACTGTTGCCCTCCTAAACTCTCATTGGTGCTGCATGCCTGCTTGTCACTGTTAAGACAGAACATCAGAGAACAATATTACTGAAGAAACCTGTGGTAAGGATGACCTCACACACCCCAAGGACAGACTTATCTCTGAATTAAGGAAAGTAATTCAGTCAAGTCATGTGTAAGAGTGACCTATGAGAAATACTATCAGACCATGTTGACTGAAAGACTGCTTTATCTTTTCCAAGCTTTTCTCTTTCAGGAACCATTAGGAGCCAAGGATTCCCCTTCCCCTTCCCCTTCCCCTTCCCCTTGCCCTTCCTCTTCCCTTTTGTTTTTCCATCCATTCTTTACTGT
>Ga0065711_1007607_pt1 | contig 14534 bp, 9 predicted proteins | sample Hoacrofraction12_FD_59098 | JGI IMG/M metagenome (GOLD analysis project Ga0065711, IMG submission 59098) | Hoatzin crop microbial communities from Cojedes, Venezuela - Epithelial fraction 12 v2 (version 2) | ecosystem: Host-associated > Birds > Digestive system > Esophagus > Crop | place...
CCTTCTCTGGAGATATTCAAGACCCGCCTGGACAAGGTCCTCTACAACCTACTGTAGGTGACCCTGCTTCGGCAGGAGGGTTGGACTAGATGACCCACAGAGGTCCCTTCAACCCCTACCATTCTGTGATTCTGAGTATTTATGAACAGATTTTTTGGAGGTTTATAACTTAGCCAAGCTTTGATTATTTTCACAGCAGCAGGAAAAGACAACGTGCCATAAAGCAAGACTCACTGATAAATTATAATTTCTTATTCTATTACACAAACCCATTAGAATTTCCCATGGATTGTAAGCAGCTGGACGAATAAAAAACACCCTTCACATGGAATGCAAAACCTGTTAACATGGTAAACTGGTTCTTTGAAACATCTGCACTATTTTAGTTTTAACTTTACAGAAACAACAAATTCTCATTTTGAAGCAACACTGAAAGCAAGTCTGGATGACTTACAGTTGGTAGTTAAAAGAAAATGAAAACAGTGTCTTAGAATGAAAGGTGTCACACAGCTTAAAGTACTGACATTCAGTATTTAAGCTATTTTACCATGTAAATCTATTTCTGACAGTTTTCATCAAAGCTGGTATAAAACTTGGACTGGGTCCTACGAAAACTGCAAGTTTTACACATTTGTTAGTTGCTGCGCTAAAGCTAATTAGACTGCTCACACAAATGGCGTACTGGAGGCCTAGAATTCATTCACACATTGGGCATCTATGCAGGACAGCTGAAGGTACCAGACATAGCCTTGAATACAAAGCTTCCTCTCTTTATCAGTCTACCACTACTGGTTTTTTATTCAAAATAGAAGAGATCTACAGTTCTCAAAGTACTTTATCATTACAAAGGTTCCTGCCTACTAAAAATATGAAGGGCAAAACTTGACTACATCATTAATAGAAGAGAACGACTATCCTTGGATACTGTGATAACTGTATTAGAAAGAAATCCTGCATAGCCATAGCTACTATATGTATAATTAGGTTTATTTTAGTAACAGAACTGTTAGAAATCAAGTAAAAGGACAATACATGGTGTCCTGGTTTTGGTTAAGACAGAACCGATTTTCTTTTATTGCCACCCTATTTTAAACGGTGACACATGGTCTCCAGGTAAGCAACACCCTAACCAATATGGCAGATGTTATAGAGACAATGCCCAAGTTGTAATGGTGTTATTTTCAGTACACACACAGGCCCAAGACATCTTTTGTAAAGCCTGACAACCAAAAATTCACAAGTGCAGTCTTTACATACTGAAACTTCTGTTTTTATCTAGAGCAAAATGAGCAGCAACTGTCAGAGGTGCAAATGTACAGTTAGACCGCACTGCCAAAACACCTAGAGTTAGGCCTTTCTAAGGTCCTTGGTAATCTTTCAGGGAAAAAAAACCAAACCAGCCACAAATAGCCTTCCCTGTCAGAAATCACCTATTGTTGCAATTGCTCAAAATTCGCTTCCATTTGATAAAGATGGTGGTGCACTGTATCATCTCCTAGTGAACAACAAGGAAAAAAATTAAGAACTAAAAGCAGCGAGTCTTTCTGGTACACCAACGCACCGTGCAATGCCAAAGCATAGGTGTAATAGCAAGAAATGTAGAATTCTAACACAGCGGACAAAGAAACCTCTGAACTTTATGCAATACAGTGTCAGACAGGAAGCCTTGAGCCTTGATAAAGTAACTCTCCAGAATATGAAGCTATATAATCTTACCAGAACTCGAAGAGAAGATGATCTCACATGCCTGTTGATCTCATCTACCCACTGATGACAAATGGAACTTGGAGAAATTATCAGAGTTGCTCCTGTGGAAACTGGTTTCATTGCCACAAGGCAATGGGGACAGTAGAAGGGCTTGATCTTCAGGTTTTCCTCTTTGTAGTTTACACATTCTGCATGCTGCCATAAGTAACATTTCAGGCACTGCACACGAGCTTTATAGTCAGCCAATCCAAGCTCACCACAGATGCATTCAAAACGATATTCAGAGGTATTAAATGGAAATATAGCACTGGTATGCTGTACACTACTGCCGGCATGTTCTTGGAAATTTGAGGACTGGTCCTTTGGGATTTCCTGCTGGACATCAGCTGTAGTTTTAGAAACATCAAAATCAGGATGACTGCTCATGTCACTGGAGACGAGGAGGCTGCCATGCAAATCAGGAGACTTTGGGACCACAGCTTCCAGCTTAACATTATTCTCTTTTACAAGATTCTCATCACCTGCTTCAGATTTCCTGTTATTTTTGTTTGCTGTACAATAATCATGTTCTTCCATGGTGATATCCACCCGTAAAGGGCTTTTAAGGACATTTTCAGAAGTGACATCACTATTTCTCGATTCTTTGGTTAGAGTTTTAGCATCAATCAACTGCTTCTTCTGAATGATTTCTGAAGTCCTTGCTATCTACAAAGTAAAATTAACCAAGAATGTCAGACTCTCCCCTCACCTTCTTTTTTTGAACGTATAAACACATTAAGACATAGATATTAACATTTTGTATCAATTTCCAGTTTGAGAATTTGGTTCATGTTTACCAGTGTTTAAAAGACAACTTCACAGCAAGAACAATACACCTACCAGCCCCCGCAGCAGTATTTTAAAAGATTTATGACAGATGTAGTTAATATTTTAGCCCCAAATATGATCTACTTATGATTTCTGCTTCTTTGTTCATGAATGTCAAAGCAAATGCTGCAGTTTTCTTCATTTTTATCAATAAGCCAGCGTCACTGAACTAGTGCACACAGACAACACAGCTGAGAGTAGCACGCAATTGGTAGAAATCAGATCTGCCTTTGCAACGTTCTTTGAAGTAACTACAGCAACTGAAGTAACTATAGTTTTACCTGCTCTTTGGTTCTTTCTCGCTTCTTCTGTTCCTTGTAATTCTTTCCCAGCTTGAAAGACCCAGCCAGACCATGTCCTTTGACTTGCTCTACTACTTGTTCTGCAATCAGTTTTTCTAGAGTTCTTTTGAGAAGCCGTCTATTTCTCTGTATGTCATACCTATATATAGCACTGATGTACTTAAATATTGCAATAATGGATGCTCCTTTCTTCACATTCATTTCCTTTACAGCTGCTAATATCATGACTCGTAAGCCTGTATGTGGAATCAAAGCAAAAAAAACTTGCAGCTCACATAAAAAAATTACCTTAGAGAATGCATATTAAGGGAAGTCTAAACACCGTGTTCATCTAAAAAAATGCAAAACAAAGACAGGCAACAGTTTTGACAATGCTTTGCTTGAGGTTGCCCTACAAATCGCTATTTTTCAGTGATTCTAAGACAATATTGAACAGCAATAGAAATAAGTCACTCAATTTTCTTACTGAAACTTACAAAAAGATAGTGTATTTCAGTTAAACGCATAAGATCCCCTACAATGACCTTTAGTTATATGGAGCTCTGTAGCACAGAGATCTAAGTTGGTAACTTTACTTTTAACTCTGGATCACTTGTTTGTAGCATGCAATCCTACATCACAGTGCTCAGGAAAAGAATCATTTAATTCTGCAGAAGTGAAGAGTAGCCTTGAACTCATAGTGGCCAATATAAGACTTATGTCAAAAGCAAAATGTATTTAAAAAGTCATCAGAAATACTTACTGGGATATTGTACTTTTTCCTTCAATTTAAGCTCCATTTCCTTTGTTTTTTTCTTTTTATTTCCCTCTAAAGGTTGAGGTGGAACAAAGAAGTTCACAAGCTTACCCTAATGCAGACAACATTAAATAGTTATTAGCTCATTTCTCTTCACAGTAGTTCTGAACCTCATTAACCTTTTCACATTTGAAAATATGCATGGGCTGCTACAGGTGTGTGCTCCGATAGCTCATTTTTAGAGTACAGAGTGATACCCCACTCAGTTTAGTCTGTCAGCACCCTACACTGAGAACAGAAAGAACAGCCCTACAAGCTGCTTGGGTCCTCCACTACTTCAGAACTAAGTTACAGGAATCTATAGCTGTATGTCATCTAGGTTACTGATGTGGGGAGGAAAATATATATATTTTATAGCTAGAAACACAAAAGGAGGTAAGCAATATAGAGTGAAAAGCCCTAGGTAGCTGTATAATAAGTAAGCTTCTTTTCTTAGGGACTGCCCCCCAAAAATATACTCTATTATTAGTGATTCAGGAATAGTGATTTAATTCAAGGAGAGGTATACTCAAGGACTGGCATATAAAAAAATCCCAAAGGTGGAACAAATGCAATGCCATTATTTCTACAATTAATTGTTCTATAGCTGTATTCATTGACACTTCACTCTGCCCTGTCAAATTGGTTGCTTTGCAGAGTTCTTAAAACGGTAACTGCGATGAAACTGCAGACACCGAACCCTACAGTGAGTTGAAATACTTGGGAGTAACTCTGACATTGGCTTACACAAGCCAGGAGTTATCCAGAAAGTCTCTGTTAGAATAAAGCAATTCTGTTTTGTTTTGTTTTTTCAGGACATCATAGCAAGACATTTTACATTTGAAGACAAGAAGAAGAGAGATGACAAGGGGCCTTCTGGAGGAGTGGAATAGGGCCGTGTAACTACAGGCAATGTCACATAATTCTGTTCATAAAGATCCCAAAATATTAGCTAAGATGTCTGTCCTGACTACTCATACCATGAAACAGTTTCATAACTTCAGCTCTCCAAAAGCCCTGGTCTCTACCTACTGCTGCCAGCTGATGTCCAGATGCTTTAGTGCTCATACTCCCCTCTTCACACTCCTCACTGCTGACCCTCTGACACACTTAAGGAGAATCTTACTCTCTCTTTGAGAATTGGGTCTTTTTCACTGATAAAATTACAAGCGGGTAGCAGATCATTATGAACAGATGTACAAAGAAACTGACTGCCATGAGTTCAAAAGGATGGCACCCCAAGAAGTGGTAAGAGTTTAGTTAAGGATAAACGTTCTCTCCCTTCAGAGAGAATTTTTAGCTTTAGTGCATGTGCTAAGTTTTCACAGGATGCATGACGATGAAAGTGAAAAGATGAAAAACTATTGCTAAATAAGTCCATTTATTATATGAAATAAAGGGGGAGCAGAAATCTTTATTCACCGAGTTTACATTGTCCATATTTTAGCACAGAACGTACGTCTAATAGATGTTTGATACTCCTCAATACAATGAAGTGAAGGGGAGAATGATTTCCAACATAGCAGACTAACTTACACATTTATACACTCCTGGAGTGTGTGTAAACTACCAACAGCCTATTAACAGTGCAGCTGCCTGCTAACATTCTTAGCAATGGCAACTATCAACTGTTTCTCATGCAAACCATTCCACTATTTATGCCACCAAGTATCACATCCTACAAAGCAAAAATTTTCACTGTACTTTAATCCAGCTTTAAATCTGGACTTCTATAAAACAGAAAGTAAAGAACTCAAGAGAAGTGCATTTCCACTAATTCTAAAAAGTACTTTCTTCACACTAAATCTTGTCCTGGTTTTCTTACCTCAGGCAATGTTAGATCATCTTGTTTAATGTCTGGTCGGGTATGAGTGAGAATAAGAGCCAACACTTCCACTGTTTTTCCAAGTCCCATCTCATCTGCCAAAATACCTCCAGGCCACTGGGGTCCAGCAATCGGACATTCACGGATAATACTAAAATTCAAGTACATTCCCAAATGAAAGTCAGTAACTATAGAAAGGTGTGACAGAGAAGCACATGTTCACACACATAGCATAGCTTCACCAAGGCAAAGATTGTAAGGTGAGCCATTATCTTCTATTAGATAAGCCGAGATTGACAAAAGCTAGCAAGCTTTTTGGGTGTACAAACCTGACCAAGGTGAATACGTATGTCAGAAGTTTTTGGATTTTTATCCCTCCTAACAGGCCTTGCCTTGATAACCTTAGCTTATCATAACATTAGTCTCCAAAAATTGAAATATATTTATATTCATGCATTAAAGATATGAAAATTATATAGGAAAAAAAATAAAGAGCAAACTAGCAATCAAAAGGTTCCATTCAAACCAAATTAATGAGAAAAGTGAAACAGAGTTAGTAAGGCAATACCCAGCATTAATAAAAAGCATTATACTCCCTCCTTCCTTTAGACTTTAAAAACATTGGACCAGAAGGTCGAAACCTCTGATAATTTAAAAAAGTATTAAACTTGAAACCACAAATTGGCACAGAAATAAAAAAAAAAAAAAAAGCTTTAAGAATTATGTCTTCAACTTGGGATTTACAGATTTACCTGCTATTACACACTCCAGTTTGCCTTTTTTTTTTTTTCAAATTAAAGTTATCACCGTTCTAACCCTTTAGTTGCCAACTGAAAAATGACAGTTATGGATTATCTTAATTCCTCCAGGTAAAAGCTGCCAATAAGTTTTTCACAAAGTACAACCTTGAGGTGTTCTCAGAAAGAGGTAACTATAAAAAACATACCAGCCAGTAAATGGATTATAGTAGATTTTTACTCCATCCAAAGTGATGACCTCCCGCCACAAGAAGTGCAGTGCATTTTCTATGGAGAAAGAGTTCATGTTACTATTATGAGGTTTCTCTATAAGCAGCAGACTGCTTAGAATTGTTCAGCCTTATTGTGACATTTAGAAGCAAAAAGACGCCCACCTCTACCAGGTTTCCCCAACTACTCAGGTTTTCCAGACCCATATACTTGCCACTGCTCGGAGTGCTTGTGAGGTTCTCTCGGTGAAGCATCCAGTTCACAGCCTCGCTTTGGTACGGCCGCAGAATCGGAATTAATGCAGGATGCTGCACGTCCCCTCTCAGCGCCTGGATGTCCTGCTGATGGGTGCGCCTCACAAAGTCATAAAGCTCTTCAATATTTTGTCGCTCTAGTTCCGCATCAGATTCTTCCTCATCTTCCTCCAGCTCATCTGCATACCCCAAATAATTCAAGACACACGTTATCAATCAACTCTGATCAACATTTCAGTAAATTTTGCTGCAACATATTTAGTTAACACAAGAAAGTAAGCAAAGCAAAACATTGTTTAAACATCTGTCATGACTGCACCTGACTCAGCTAGCAGCAGTAGGAAACAATGAGCACCACTTTCCTGAAAGTTAACATTAACATGCTGTGGTGATCACAGAGGTACACATTTCTTTAGAATTTAGGGATACAATGACCAGACCTTATTTGTTTCATAAAGACCTTCCCCTAAACATTTCTAACTGATATAGAACCATAAATAACTCACATTTCAGATTTAATTGTTAACATGGGTCGATGATCTTACAGAAACTGGAAAAACACAGTGGGTTGTCAAGGATTTGTACATTTTTCATGAAATAAAGCCTTTCTTGATAAAGTAACGTATCAAAAAAAAAAAAATCAAAACCCAGGAAAACAGGAGATTCTCTTCAGCGAGCTTTTCTGTTAATTTTAAATTATCCATCTGGATAAGAAAACTGTAGAAGTAGGACAATGCAAAATTCTCACCACTTCCATCATTGCAAGAATTCAGACAAAGCAGACTTTAGAAATTAAAATCCCACCTCAAGAGAAGTGCGTACCCTCTGGAACAGAAGGCCTACCCTTCTTTTCTACCCTCTAGGAAAGGCGGCCTTGTTCTTACATATTTTTCACATAATTTGGATATATGGGCATACATAGAACTCAACACCGTAGAACAAAAATTGATGAAAAATTCACATGGTCAGCATTTTAGGAAACTGACATAAGATGAGGGAAGAAAACACTGGGAGGACAAGTTTTAACACTGTTTTAGGTCTCAAATCAAAAACATTGGTACCAATAAAACAGCTATACAACTCTACAGTTCGAAGAAAGATACTAACCCTAGCTAGCACTGGAGATAAAGTCACCTTGCAGAATTTTCCTCAAAAAAAAAAAAAAAAATTTTTTTGAAGCAAGTCAAGGCCAGCACTTTCAGCACAAAGTGACCTTAAGGTATATTTAACAGTATAATATACCAACAAAAAGAGAAAACAGCTAATGGCAGGCACATTTAAACCAAATTATAATTACGAAGCCTCACGCTAACAAAGAGATGCACCTGTACCTGGCACAAACACCAGAGAGCTTAAGATTAAAATAAAGTTGGGGGGCTGCTATTAGGACTCTCTTTCACAGAAAGCAAAAGCTTTTCTTTCATTCAAATGAGTGGTGAAGGTGAAGAACGGTTTCCAAAACAAACAGCAGGAAATTATGTGCTTGTGTACGGCAGCCACCAGTGCCCTCTCCTAATCTTTTGAAGTCAATGAACAATTGGACCCGTGCATTCCTGAGTCCAGTTCCTGCCTACTGCTGAGGCCACTCCGGGACTTCCCAGTGCTGCCTGGCAGCTGCTGGTGGGATGCCAGCACGCTGGCACCCAGCTCCGGGAAACTCAGCATCAGGTTCATACATTTTCTTTTATTTCTCTTATTATTTATACTCTTAGTAAAGCTGTTCTAATATTCAATTTGTAAGTCCCTCTCCTTTTTCCCTTTCCCATGGCAGGAGGCAGAGAGCATCTGTCACTCTGCTCTAAATGGCAACACTCTCTCTCGGTTACTTACTAAACAGTGAATATTTAATTATCCTTTTAACCATTTCAAAATGTAATTCAATAATACGGCTTTCATGTTGGTATTTTTTACCTTTGAGAAACAGATGGTATTGTACCATCTAAAAATTCAGTATCTATGATATATTCCATAATCAAGTATTCTACTTCACTCTTTCAGTGACTGAAGTTCTGCTAATGCAACTGCAGTGGGACCTCCCTGTTTTCTCTGTAGGGCAGTTTCCAGGCTGCTGTATAAGAATATCTACATGGATGAAAATGTAATCTTTCCCCCCTTTATTCTAGATTAATCAAAAACTTGTTGCTTCACATTTGATATTAAAAACTGCCACTCTTCTTTGTACAACGAATTTATTCTTCTTAAGAAAGTTGAAGGAAAATGGTATATGGCATAAGCTATTGCCACGCTACTGTATGTCATACATGTTCCACGACACTCCAAAACATTTACAATTCACTAGAACAAAGAGCAAGTAAACAGACATTTTAGCTTTTTTTTTTTATTTTAACTATAAAGACGATGGTTTTTTTTCATATTAAGAAAGCAGCTAGCTGGACCTACAAGTGATCTATGCCTGTGTGTTCAGTGAGGCAACAAGAAGCAATCTGTAATATTATACAGCAGATACAGGATACAACCTATTATAAAACCAGCTATTTATTAAAGCAAACAAAAGAAATTTCTGTACAGAAATTTCTCAAAAAAGTGATTAACTCCACAAACTAGTGTTCAAAACTCGTGAAGCTTCTACATATTAAATACTTTGTCACTCTTACGCAGATTTGTTAACGCACCTATCCTTTGCCTGCCATAACTTGAGATGGAATTCCTGCCACAAAGTCTCAGAACCATCTAGAAGGACATTAACATGATGAATACACTGAGGAAAACAAATCTATAAAAATTAAATGTAGGAACAGAGAGGTCATGTCCCTATTTGTGTAAATCCTTGTGCGCAACTCCATCAATGCAAGAATCTGCTCATCAGAGGGAAGAAGCAGCCTCATCTTGGAACACTGTTGCAGAGTTCATTTCAGATGATATTGACAAGTGTTAAAATACATGCTTACACACAGCTCTAAAGAAATTTCAATTAATTCTGATTAAAAACAGGTGAAATTCCAACAAAGACTAAGTTGTTAGAAACGGAAATCAATTTACATTTCTTAAGAGGAATGTATTCATTGGCATAGAATTAAGGCTGTATTGTTCTATGCTACATCAAAAAGTATGTGCTTAAAAGCTGATAGAAAATATAACTGGTTTCACAGCATGTAACTGCCTAGGGTATTCGCTCCCAAATCTTTCCTGTTTCTGTGACATACTTCATTTCTGAATTTGGAGCACCGCATAATGCACGCTATGGACTTCTACAGTGGTTTAATGATCCTGTCTTGTTTTCTAAATACTTTCAGGACAACTCTTTACCTTTGATTTGGTTTGACTGACACTGAACACTAAGTTGATGCATTTACTGAGCTATACACCTACCTACTGAACTACAAGCCTAGTTGCAGCAGTTAGCAGAGGCCATCATCAAATTTTTTCTAATGTGAAGTAAGGACTTTTTTCTTCTGCACTGCTTTATATTTGTCTGTTTATACTGAATCCCCGTTGCCTAGTCTGCTTGCAAGCTTTCAGGTGTTCTTCACCCCTATTATGCTGAATAATACATTTAAAGTTTGTGACACCATCTCACCAATCACTATATCCCCCAAAGCATTAGGAATACCTTAAGCTGCACATGTGCAGCTTAAGGTATTCCGAATGCCTTGGAATGACTAGGCATTGTAGGACTTGACTAGTGATCTTCATACACATTAACAACCATTTACTTCTATCCTCCACACCGTCTATTTTACTTAACCACTACATGGCATTCATCGGTGTAGAATTAAGACTATTATTGTTTTACATCACTTCAAAACGTACATGCTGAAAAACGGTCAGAAAATTTACCAGTTGGCAACATAGCTCCTTTATGAACCTGAGCTGGTTGCATGGCTTCTGAAACAGTAAGTTACGGCATAACAATCCAATCACTCAGGTCCACACTCTTGCTCCAGTAACTTTGAGGAGCATGTCTTCCCCCTTCAGAAGCTACACTGCCTCTTCAACTGTAAGCTACACTGAACCATGTAGTCCATAAAAATCTATCCTTTAGCGTACTGAGGACAAATGCCCCAAGTTCCAGCAGAAAAATCTTTTGGATCTCAAAATAGGTCACTGTTCAATTTGTCTGTAAACCATCTCTTTCCCCAACTCTTCCACATCTAGAAGATACACAGAGAAGAAAGCTGTGCTTCCTGCTATAGCATTACCAGAGCACTCTTTCATGTGCCTTAGTCATCTCATGTCTATGAATTATCTGACAGATATTCTGCTTCTAGTGCATTTATGACAATGTATTTTTCCTAACGCATTTAAAAATATTACTATTCATTTCTATGTCGTAAAATATTTATTCTTCAGACTTCTTTTTGGATCTGCTTTAGTGTGTTTCTAAACCAAAACTGACAAACGTGCTTCAGTCAGATTACTTCATTTTTTTGAAAGATGACTTGTTACACACAGTATCTTCTGTTCCCCACATTCTTAGTTATATTGGCCCTTCCCTTGGTAGATCTCAAGTCTTAGATTCTGAGCGTTGCACGTTTGCTCTTTGCAGCAGGCATGGATGTACAGTTTTTATTCTGTTAGCTCTTCCTTTTGGCTTCTCTTTACCAAGTTGCCTAATTTTTTATACAATTTGCCTTTTGAAATTAAGTACAATTATACAGGGGTTGCTAGGCTTCTGTTGTTTCCGCAAAAACACTGAAACTCAGTATATTACGGTCACTGTTCCCGAGTCAGTCTTCAACTAACATTCTCAATCCAACCTACATGCAGGAAGAAGACTGAGATTGGTTTTTTTAAGTTTCCTAAATCATTACATCACAAAGTGTTCATTGATCACCTTCAGAGCCTGTATCACAACTAAGTATAATCTGGCAAACATATATTCAATTCCAAAATGAAGACATTGCCCATGTTTGTAAATTTGTAGTGGTGTATTCTTAAAGTTATCATCAAGGTGCATTTACTAGTAGTTTACATTACAACTGCTTTACAATATACACCAAACTAGAAATTCTGTTGCCACACTTGTGTATTAGGCACCAAACTAGGAGCAAAAGCTTTCCAAATTTAATTCTTGGTTCTTTTAAATAGTTCCCATGCAACTCGGACAAACTACTGCAGATCTGTTCAAACAACCCACATGAATCAGCAAAAACTGGATTTATTCCCAAAAGGGTAAGGACTGAAACTTCTATGTGCCTCAGTGCCTTATCTGTAGAGGGGGAATATTATCACCTGTAATTTGAACATAAACTAATTAGCACATGATTAATGGTCAGATAATATGGACATAAGTACCCAATAATATTACCTTGAAAATCAAGTTGCTTTAGATGGCAGGAATAACTTACTATTTTCCCTTACACTTAAAACTATTAAAAAAAGACACTTTAATAACAAAAATTATTCACCAACATCCAACTGAATCGCATTACCTGGAATTAAAAAACTATAGAACTTTTCCATGAGTTTTTGAATCAGCTGATTAGCTTTTTTGGGTCTTCCACCTCCATCACTGAGGAACTCTGGTTTACTTAGCCCAGCTTCCAGAAGGTAAATTCCAACCTGGGAAATGATTATACCATTAATCATTTCATTAACTGTTAGAATGTCAAGAACATTATAAACAGAAGAGTATGAAGATAACAACAGTGCTTTGAAAATTAGCAGATACAGAGGGATATAATACATCTACTAAAATCACCATATAGAGGATACAGCACACTGCACCTAAAAGCTCCTGCGATTCCTTCGGGTAAGGCATTACTAACAGTACAACAGTAAAAAGAATGTTTTTTAGGAAAAAACACACTGAAAACTTTTACATAAGCATGTATAAACTACGCATTTTCATCACATTACAAAAATACATGATAGCTGCCAGACTCCATTGTTCAGAGATTTTTATTTTGTATTTCAAACAAAAAAGAACAACTTATAAAATGCAAAACAAATGTAGCAACACATACCTTTAAAGCTTGAGCCTCTCCAGGTCTTTGATAAAGTCCAATTATCTTTTTCTTTTGCAACCACCTCAAGCCTTCCAATATTTCACCACCTAAAGCTGGTTCCACCAAAATACGTTGTTCATAAGCACCCAGGTATTCTTTTGTTTCATTACTGTACTCTTCTTCACTTCTTTCATGAACACAGACCTGCAGCTGATCATCAGAGTCTCCTCTCATCAAAGTAAAGCTCCTTTCATGGAATTTGTCAGTTAGAATTTGCTCAGAAGGAAGATGAAGAGCAAATTCTCCCAACAAAGCCTTCCAGGACCTGTCTGCACGGTATGGCAAGACTATAATATTTAGCTGTACTAATACAGGAGTCAAGATGGAATATGAGTCGTCTTCATCGTTAACTGTCAAAAACTTAACAGATTTTGAGCCACTGCCTTCTTTTTGAATGAGATCTTCATCAGTGCTATCATCATTTATAACAATGAAGGACGCAGAAGAAGTGCTTGGACCTGGAACGTGGTCCTCATTAGTCATTTCATCACCTAATGTTATCATCTCATTTCTCCGGTCTTCATGCATATTCCAGCAGAGCTTTTTCTTCTTCTCCTCATCTATTTTTGATGGAGGTGCACGTTTTCGACGACTACTCATTTTGTCGTTTTGTCAACAGTATTTTCAGTCTCTGTAAGATGAAGTAAATTAGTCAGCAATAAGTATCACAAAATCAAATGCCCACACTGAAATTTCACTATGCAGTAGCTGCTAAACTCACAAAAGGTTTGGATGCAGACATATGCACTAAGAAATCCAACTGTTCAAAACAGACTCTGTTTTACAGAGCCTCTCCTGTCCTGGTGCCATCACACAAAGCTGGACAGGAAGAATCTGCCTTGTGCTATATCTTATCAATTTGCCAGACAGCTACAGAGATCAACAAGGATGCTACATTTCACAGCTGTAACTCATAATCTTGTGGGACAGATCTAAAACCAGCAGCAGTGGAATCCCTCAAAGGTGGGTGTGGAGGGAGATGGGAAAAGAAACTCCACTAACAAAAGTACAGGAGGCACATGAGATTCGCAGACGGGTGCGGGCAAAATACGCACACAAAATCCTTCCTTCTTTCAAAGTCTACATTGAGATAAAACTTCAAGCAAACTTGACACGGGGCTAGCCTGAAGCCGCGATTACATAAAATATGGTTTAAAGCCCAAGCTACTGAATTCTTTCCTTAGAAGTCGCTAACAACCTTCCTACTAGTACTGTTTACTTTCCCAGGAAACCGTACGTTCCTAGACCTGGATATATAAATTGCTTGCAGAAGAGCCCTTACTTATTCTATTATGCATTGCAGTGGGACCAATCAGCAGACTAAATGCATAGTCTTACTGATTTTGACTACCGGCAAAGTTACACCAAGATACACGTCCAACTCCTTGACTGAAGCTGGGCAGTGAATACATTTTATGGATAAAACACTAGAAAATAAAGTACACGTGCTAAACAACACATGTGAAGAAGCAGATTATGGAATATTAGACCCATCTGGGAAACTAACAGCTACATACTCAAAGTTACATGCTCATACTTAAATACTCAAACAAGTACTAAGCCTTTCTTTTTTTAATATAAAAACCACTGTTTTTATAAGTGGCCTGAACACAGCAGTAGATCGAGGACCTCATATTACAGCACTGCCTTTGTCAGCAAAGACAGGAAAATATTTAGACACCCACGTGGAATTAGCTTCTAAACACAACTTTTAAAGAAACGTAGGAAGGTGAGAGGCAGGAACGCAGGAGCACCCTAAAACGCGCCCACGACGCGCAGCGACGGCCCCGCCACCAGCAGCAGCCCGCCCGGCGCTGCCCCAGGCCGCAGCCGCCGCACCACGCAGCCCGCCGCTGTGACACTCCCC
>Ga0065711_1009673_pt1 | contig 14534 bp, 10 predicted proteins | sample Hoacrofraction12_FD_59098 | JGI IMG/M metagenome (GOLD analysis project Ga0065711, IMG submission 59098) | Hoatzin crop microbial communities from Cojedes, Venezuela - Epithelial fraction 12 v2 (version 2) | ecosystem: Host-associated > Birds > Digestive system > Esophagus > Crop | place...
AGCCTGTTCTAAAGCTGATGAGTTCCACATACCCTTGAAATTTCAGGTCTGTGGTGCTTTCTTGCTATTGCATTTAACTCAGAGTGGCTGACACCAAGCAAGCTTGCACCATCTGTGTGTCACTGGCTCATGTTCCTCTAAACTCCCGTACTGCAGATTCCAGACTATATACCAGTTACTGTAAGAAGATGCACTAAGATTAACTCCATACAGTAGATTTTCATGTTAATTAGCAGCAAATTTACATTCATTTTGCCTCTTCCACTGCCATTTCAATAAAAGGCTAGGCCTTATCTCCACTAGCGATGAGTGTCAACCCTTCCAAAGTCCACGGAACAGCTATGGCCAAGCCTTCTGTGACCTCCCTGCCCTAGCACTTACACTGAGCAGGTTAAAGGGCTTAGAATGGGATGTTTTCTGGAAATCAGTCAGTTACTAATGGTAGAATGTAACCTGATGCTTAAAAATTCTCTGCTGTCTGAAAACTGCTGTGAACGTGGCAACAACCTTTTAGAAGAACTCTGAGGGATCCAAGGAACTACAGACCTCTAAACCTGGTGTTATTAAATAAGTTAGCAGTGACGATGTTGAAAGACAGAATTAGCAAACCAGATAAAAGCAAGTCTCTTTGCAAGAGCCAGAAAGAGTTCTGCAAAGGAAAATCCCGTTCTGCCAAGCTCTTGGCATTCTTTGAAGTGCTCAGCAAGCAAGCGGGCAACCTGCTTGGTAGAACCTACCAGGGCTCTGGAGAAAACTAACCAGCCACAGCATGAAAAAAGGTCCTAGTATACACGAAAAAATTTAAAATAGAGGAATAAGAGGGTGGAAGCAGATAGTCTATTGCAGTGGGTGGACTGCTTCTTGAGAAAAGGATTCAACCATGGAGCTGCAGGAGAGCGCATGCTGAGTCCTGCGCTGTTCAAAGTGTTCAAAAATGGTCTAGAAAAAAAAAAAAATGAGTGGGCTGCCAAAGTTTGCTGGTGACACAGAAGTTATTAATGTTAAAATATATGTAGTTATATCAGCATTGTTATAACAATATATATGTTATAGTAGAGGCGAGAACTGACTGCAGAATTGCAGAAAGCCCTTATGCGACAAAGTGTGGACAAGAAGATGGCAGGTGAAACTCAAAACAAGAAAAGTGGTGCACACGAAGGAAAGAGACACCAACCTCACACATCGTCACAGCGCCCGGGGTCACCCGTCACGAGTAATTTTGGAGCTGCGAGAGCAGTACGGGCACACAGTAGCTCGGTGCTTGGCGGCAGTCACAAAGCAAGTGAAAAGTTGGGAATTGGGGATAGACTGAAAAAGCACTTTGAAAATGGAAATGCTGAGAGCTACTAACGGCACAAGCCACCTCTGGGAATTTCTGTGCTCTTAGCTACAGTTTTCTGCCAGGCAATTTGCAACAGCGACCTCAGAAAAGATGGTAACTACCCCATGTCATTAACCAAATATCTCAATGTAATTTATGCTGTCTTCAGTGGACACCTTTATTTTCCCTTTGCCAAGCAATAACTAAAACTCTGTATTTTTGCTGGAGGAACTTCTTGCAGAGAAAAACTGCAATGGGAGTTCCTGTACTATATATAAAGAGCACTCCTTATTTTTAATGCAGTTTTCTTCCATTTATACATTCCAGCCAATCCGAAAAAACAGGTCAAACAGCACAGAGGAAAACCCATTCCCTTTTGTACACCAAGGTGAATGAAATGCTAGCACCTGAGCATTCCCAAGGAGCTCTGGCACCAGAATTAATTTTAATCCAAGACAGAAGCAAGCTTGTCTACACTCTACGTGGTTGGCTCTCTGCAGAATCCAAAACTAACAGTGATATGGATCTTACTAAAGTATGAATATGTGCTTGTATCATTAAAAAAAGAACCAGAAAGATGGTGTGTCCTCCTTCTACCTGCAACACCAGCCATACGAATCGTAACAGTGTTTTTAAACTCTGTTTGGTGTGCTCCAAAGAAACAGATGCAGGGGGGAAAGCCCACAGGGTAGCAAGGTGTTTGCTTTTGCAAGAAGGGTCGAGAAGCTGTGACCACTCCTGCCATCTCAGAAACCAAGACACTTAAGAGAGCCACGTATTTTCCTGTATCTTCTGTACCGCCTTGGTGGGATTTTTTTACCACAGTCTGATTGTACTTTAAAAAGTAGATTCCAACTTTAAAACCAGTTTTAAAGCTATCTTTTTGCGATTCCATTTCATTGATTAAAACTACCAAGAAAAGAAGGAAATGCCTAAGTGGGCAAAACACTTGTATCCTGAGCTACGTGATAAACTCTAGTATGAACAAACATACCATTCGTACCGCCTCCTACATTATTTAGCTAGTTTAACAAATGTAAATTAAGTACTTGAAGTCAGCAAAATTAACTATAATAAATGAGGCTTACAAATGAGTAATTCTGTACAGCTGCCATTTGCTCAATATTATAAAAGCGCTCTTAATTTGATTTAACACATCTGTGAAGTGACTTCATTCTATAGATTTATTATCTGAATTTGCATTTTTTTTCTGCTTACAGGAGGGGAAAAAAGAGCCAATTTCACTTGGAAAAATCTCCTTTATTAGGCTGTTATATAAATCTCTTCTATAGTGTTTTGTGATGCAAATATCAGCAACACCAGTGAACAGGGTTCTATGGTAGTTAGGGATAAATAAATAGATCCGAGTGACAAACCACTTATGGTTTTGTTTTGCTTTGTCACTCCTCTTCCCTCCCCCATTATACCCCTGCTTACTCTTTTACTGTGTATTTGGAAAAGCTAGGCAGGTATGCACGCTTGTATGATATATTAATGAGATTAAAGCAGAGACACCCTCAAGAAACATTACCTTGTTTCAGCAATTTAACACTCTTCTGTTATTTTGGGTGCAAGCCCTCCATCCATTTAAAAAATAGTGCAATAATCCATGATCATCTTTCCTGGCGCAATAGTTCTGTTCCTCACCTGGTATAAGTAGAAGCAATTTCACTGGCTTCAATGAGGTTAGTGCAGAGCATTCTTTGCTCTACCATGCTTTAGCCAATATTATCCCGGCCACAGATCGTCTTTCCAATCTTAAAAATATCTGAGTTCTAGCTAAAGAGATCGTAAAAAATAACAAATAGAGGAAAAGTTAGCTTTTTATATCACCCATGAAATTGTGAGCTTAATGCCATGAAGGACAAAAGGCCTGTAAACACGTTATTGATGTTACTCACGGACTGCAACCGGTCACAAAGTTTCTCATAAACCTGTAGTGTGTGTGCTGCATATCCGAGAAGTGAAAAGCTTCAAAGCGTGTTCACACGCAAATTCTCCCTGTCAGCACAGCTCAATTCCTGAGAAGTCATGCTGTGTTCGTTAACTGCTTTAATACCTAATGCCAGGCTCGGAGAGCGAGTTCGACACTCGTGCATCACGGGACTTTGTCACTGCAGTGAGGCCGTTGGGGCACGATGTTAGAGGCGTTTAGTACCTGTCTGCAGCGACAGCAAATGAATTACCAAATTACAGAACATTCCGAGTAGGTCTCGCAATACCCTTTCCGATAAGCCATTTGTCATCCCGTGGAATAAGTCACTGGCCATATGGCAAGGGACAGCAGGAGAAAACGCGGCTGCAAAACCAGCGGATATTTCCCTCGTTTTAGCAGAAGATGGCTTAAGTCTGAGTCTTATCTCCAGAGCAGTATAGATATTCACACGTGGTATAGGATCTGAGCTTTATTATTAATTACTAAACTGGAATCTGATCTTTTCCTTTCCCGAGTACTGAGTTCCCCTAGCTACTGCGCAGAAAACTTTCTCTCACTTATTACAGGCCCCCAAGTCATTAAGGCATTTTTATTCTGTTTGCCTAGCTCCTTTATACAACTCAAAGGAAAATTATCTTTAAACCTGAGAGAAACTTTTGACACTTAGTATCGCGTGGTGAAGTTTTCCTCCCCCCCTCACTTTTACTGCAGCACTGGAGCAAAGTGGGAAGTTAATCTCGGTGGACTTCTGTGGGTGGTGGCAACTCAGTCACACGTTCTAGTCTTATCTGGTCATCACACAGCTTTTCATTTCAGAGGTTAGCTCCAGCAATTAGAGAGAGAACCTCTTAAAGACTAAGATTAATCTCAGTGAAAAAACACCCCTACAGTTGAATCTACGAAATGCAACTAAACCGTAGGAGATTTTAAACTGTTAAAGGTCTTTTTGTTCCAGCCTTTCTAAAAAGCTGCTGCCCATGTTTGAACTCGTGGAAATCTGTGTCACATTCAGTGCAAGATGGCACAGATTTCAAATGAAAACACATTTACCAAAACACTCTTGTAATTTCTATAAGACTTTTCTGCCTTTTGCTTGTACCACTTTACTATCAAAATACAAATATACTTAAGTCCTCTAGATTTTTCCCAAAAGTCTATGATAAAAAATACAAATATACTTAAGTCCTCTATATTTTTCCCAAAAGTCTATGCTAAGGCCCTAATGCTAATTATAACTCTAGAACACGGTAATTATCTGTCACTTATTCTTATCTGAGAAGCCATCATGTTTTATGGAACATAGATAGGCACAGTCATATTTCTGAAGAAATCCATTATTATGGAGGAAAAGCCAGGTCTAGACAGCAACCTCTCTACTTAAACAGTGGACCAAATATTATCGGACTTTTCCTAGTGTTCTGCAACCTGTAAACGTTTAGTAGATATTTAGATTTTGATCTATAGTCTTCTTTTACCGCGTTACTGGAAAATGGAAGATGAGGTAGCATTTGTTATCATCAATTGTACAAGTCCATGTACAGAAACTGAGGGAAAAAAATAGAGGCAATTTGTGTTTGGACGCAAGGCTCATCCCTACAGACCATCACCTTTGTGTATGGTCAAAAAAATGTTTCACAGCAGACCTACTGAAAGGGGTAGATTTATAGTTGTTTCCTTAGTATTACACACGTCTCTACGCAGCCAATTTCCGCATAAGAAGTATGAATGAAGTTTCTTAATGTTGCTTGAATATTTGTGCACATGATGAATAAGACCCTTTTATAGTCTGGAAACAGTGATAATTATATTTTGTACGCCCTGCACTGAATCTATAATTCTCATTAGACATACAAGCTCTTCCCCAGTATTTCAGGAAATGAAGAATAACCACGCTGCATTCAGAAGCTCATTTTTCCATGAAGCAATAAACCATACAACATTTATATTAGTGATTCTCCGAAACGGCACGCAGTCGACATAATAGCGGCAGCACCCATCCGTCTTGTGTATGACAGTGATGGGTGTTGCCCAGAGCCCTAAGCAACAAGAACATCAAAAAGCACTCGGTCTCTTAAAAACTGCCCCGAAATCACGCAACGGGATCCTGAAATCATCAATCACTCGCATGTATTAATTCTTCTACTTGCTGAAGCAAGATATTGAGAGAGCATAAAGTACATTTGCTTTGACGCAGAAATTTGATATAGCTGAACAGATGATAAATAATAAAAAGCAGCTGAAAAACTCCAGCAGCATCAGAATGTTTGCACAAGCCCAGCTCTCATTAGGAACGGAGTACAAGCACTTACACCGCTGAAATTAGTGTGCTGGGCCCGAGGGTTATGAATTGTGGGAAAGCTCTGCAGGACTGGGAGAAAAACAGGTGGGGGTTTTTCTTCCTGTTTAGAGTATTTTTCTTTTTGTGACTGAGGCAGGCATCCAAATTTGTTTAAATACTTAAAGGGCAATACAACATTTTCCTTTTCTACCCCCTTCCACTTAAGTTTTGCTGAGTTAAACTGTCATGTGGATTAGATTCCTTGCATCCACACCTGCCTACTGATGTGTAACTTGTAACTGCTGTGTAAGCTCCGTGTCCTGCAAGGCCTTACACAGCAAAGGGATGGTAGGAAACGTTATATTCTCAACATCTGAAAAAAAATTAACAAAAAAACAGTTTATATGGTATCCTTATACTTTCTAAGCAAGCCTTCTGTTCCAGACCTGTAACGTGGATTCTCTTCCAACATAAGGAAGACAAAACAGGTTTTACAACACACCTAATTGTCTACAAGTAATCAGACCAACTCTTCCTCACTGTTCATGCCATTAGATCTGTGTACGTTTCTGTGCCTCAGCCACGTGCCTCAGCCCTACTGTTCCTCACAATGTGTTGAAACTCATTTTTTAATGAGGATAAACTGCCCAGGGACATTTCCTTCTAATAGCAAGTATTTCACAAAATGTTTTTAAAAGACCGAACTAATACAGCCGTATCTTTCCACACAGCCTATGCAGCACTGGGAGTGTGCCCTGCCTGCGTAATTCAATGTGTACCAATTTTTCTTCAGGTTTTTTTTTTTTAGGTATTCTACAGAGAACAAAACTTCAACAGTAAAAGCAGAACCTCAAGACTAGACTGCACAACACCTACTCGAACTCGCTATCACGATATATACAGGAAATATAGTTCATGAGGAAACACTCTTTGACTGACAGTATCTTTTCCACAGAATTTCAGCCCCGTATTAAGGGGTGGTATCCGCACTGTTACTTATTCCCATTTATTATTTTCTATGCCTGGCAGAACTTTTGAGTGCAGATCAAAAGTAAAGCCTGGTAGCAATAAGCAGCCCGAAAACGAACAGAAATGTGATGTGTCCACTTTAGGCTGTCAGAGAGATGTAAAGTGGTCTCAGCACAAATGAGAAAGCCTACAGAGTTTGAACGTTTCAGTAGAGAGCCGCTCAGATGCCAGTAGTTAAGTGTTTCTCTGCATACCAAAGCACTCAGAAAACAAGTATCATTATAATAAAAAAACCTATAGTGTTTGAGCGAGAGCTTCTGATGAACAGGGCTTTTACAACCCGCGATGAGTCTGGAGGATGGGCACTAATTTTTTTTCTTCTAGTGACTTCTAGATAAAGACAGAATACTTGAACGTGTCTTGTAATCACTTTTGCCACTCCAAAGAGTAAAAAAATTAATTAAATGGGTAGACAAAATACTGTATCTTTCATGATATAAACAACAAGCCATACAGGAAACAGGTTTTTCCACAATGTGGTGGGGTGACCGTGGCTGGAGGCCAGGTGCCCCCCAAAGCCGCTCTGTTACCTCGTCCTCAGCTGGGAGGGGACACAAAACATAACAGAAGGCTCGTGGGTCGAGATAAGGGCAGGGAGAGATCACTCACCAGTCACCCTCACGGGCAAAACAGACTCAACTTGGGGAAATTGGTTTAGTTCATCACCAACTGAATCAGAGTAAGGTAATGAGAAATAAAACCCAAATTTTAAAACACCTTCCCGCCCACCTCTACCTTATTCCTGGGCTCAGCTTCGCTCCTGATTTTCTCTCCCTGCTCCCCACCAGTGGAGCAAGGGGACAGGGAATGGGCGTTGTGGTCAGTCCGTCACACATTGGCTCTGCTGCTCCTTCCTCCTCATGCTCTGCCTCTGCTCCAACGTCGGGTTCCTCCCACAGGAGACAGTTCATGATCTGCTCCAACATCGGGTCCTTCCCACAGGAGACAGTTCATGATCTGCTCCTGCATGGGTCCCTCCCACAAGCTGTGGTTCTTCATGAACTGCTCCAGCGTCGGTCCCCTGCAGGGTCACAAGCCGTGCCAGCAAACCTGCTCCATTGTGGGCTCCTGTCTCCACAGGTCCTGCCAGGAGCCTGCTCCATGGTGGGCTTCCCATGGGGTCACAGCATCCTTCAGGCATCCACCTGCTCTGGTGTGGGGTCCTCCCTGGGCTGTGGGTGGGGATCTGCTCCCCCATGGGCCTCTATGGCTGCAGGGACAGCCTGCCTCACCGTGGTCTGCTCCATGGCTGCAGGGGAACTTCTGCTCCAGGGCGTGGAGCACCTTCTCCCACTTCTTCTGCACTGACCTGGGGGTCTGCAGAGCTATTCCTCTTGCATCGTCTCATTCATCTCTCCCACTGCAGATTTTTCCCCCCCTTCTTCACTACGGTATCACAGAGGCGCTCCCACCATTGCTGGTGGGTTCAGCCTTGGCCAGCAGCAGGTCCATCTTGGGGCCAGCTGGCATTGACTCTGTCAGACACAGGGGAAGCTTCTCGCAGAAGTCACCTCCATAGCCACCTTGCTACCAAAACCTGGCCAAACAAACCCAATACAGACAAAAATCTATTAGTTTCCTACAAACTAGAATTTGAGTATTTGTGATGCGTGCAACAAATCTGTCTTGGCAACAACGAAAATCCCCAGAGATCTCATTCAAGGAAAAATAACTCTTAACTCCTCAATATGCTACTTAAAATCATCTCAATCACTAGTTCATTATAATTTATTTAAATGGTCACATTTTATTTGCAGGCATTGTACCCTCATTACAGCAAACTCACACAGAATGGCTGAGGTTGGAAGGCACCTCTGAAGGTCATCTGGTCCAAGCCCCCTGCTCAAGCAGGGCCACCTAACACCAGTTACCCAGGACCACGTCCAGACAACTTTTGCGCGTCTCCAAGGATGGAGTCTTCACAACCTCCTGGGCAACCTGTGCAAGTTATCAGTCACAGTAAAAAATTGTTTCCGGACGTTCAGATGGATCCTCCTGTGTTTCAGTTTGTGCCCATTGACTCGTCCTGTCACTGAGCACCACTGAACAGAGCTTGGCTTTGTCCTCTTTGCACCTTCCCTTCAGGTACTGATGTTTATTAATAAGGTGTCCCCTGAGCCGTCTCTTCTCTAGGCTAAAGTCTCAGCTCTCTCAGATTTTCCGCATAAGAGAGATGCTCCAGACCCTTCATCATCTTTGTGGCCCTTTGTTGGACTCTCTCCCGTATCTCCACGTCTCTCCTGGACTGAGGAGCTCAGAACTGCATGCAGGACTTCAGGTATGGCCTCACCAGTTCTGAGTAGAGGGGAAGGACCACCTCCTTCAACCTGCTGGCAATACCATTTCCAATGCAGACCAAGACACCACTCCCCTTCTTTGTGGCAAAAGGGCACATTGCTGGCTGATGCGCAGCTTGGTGTCCACCAGGAACACCAGTCCCTTTTCTGCCAAGCTGCTTTCCAGCTGGGTGGCCCCCAGCATATACTGGTGCCTGGGGTTGTTCCTCCCCATGCCCAGGACTTCGCAATTCTACTTGTTGAAATTCGTGAGGCTCCTGTCAACCCATTTCTCCAGCCTGTTGAGGTCCCTCTGGATAGCAGCATGACTCTCTGGTGTTACAGCCACTCCATTACAATGTCTTGCACTAGGGAACTTCTCTGCACAACAGCTTATCACGAGATCTGCCAGTCACGATTTCAAAGGTACGAAAATTACTTAAGAGAATGGCATTAAGTATATGAGCATACAGCAGTTATTACCAGATAAACTATGATTTTTAAAAGGGTTGCTACAGGTGTCTTGTTTTTAATTTTATGGATCTGTATGAAAGAAGTTTGCAGGTCTGGCAAAAATTGAAAGATTCCCTCTAATCAAAGTAACTGCTGTTACTTCAGACTATATACCTGTGAGTCTTGCCTTTCTCTATGAAAGACAAAAACCACACATACGATAGTCTCTGATTAAGACAGCTCTGTTGAACAGAGAGCTGCCCACTACGTCCATGCACTAAACTATGTGAGGAGGTAGCTTTCCAGAGGATGTACATTAGTGCCCATTGAAAGAAAAACCTGAAAACATTCAGAGGATTCCACTGAAGAAATGAGTTAAGTCTGAGCTCTTGTGCTGGAATTACCCTGTAGTTTGTAAAGAGTCAGTGCAGAAAGAAAAAGGGAGGAATGGCAGCTGAACTTTGAAAAGTCACAGTTTCCTATGCCTCCTCCGATCCCACACTATTCACTGCTGCTTCAGTTAATTTGAAATGGGTTGTCTTACCCGACTCCCACGCCAACAAAGACTTCATTACACGAAAACAGTAATAAGAGAAAAGAATACCTTGGTGAATTAAGAGGCTGTCAGTCTAATCATAGTTCCTGTGCTGTTTATTCCTTTTAGCTTTAGTGAGTAGTGAAGTCCCATGATAAAGTTTGCCCTAACAAATACTGCAGAGTTTCTGCCTTCTGCCAGCTGCACATTTTTAAGAAAACTATCCATATAATCTGTGGCTTTTTCCTCTTTCATAAATAAAGTGCTATTTCCCTTAAGTCGTCATCAGAAGAAAAAGTCAGTGATCTTTTCTTCATGATACTCATAATAATTCACTAGTTTAACCTGTTTAGCATTCAGCTTGATCCAAAAGAAAATCTAATATTTTCAATTAATTTACCCAGTAGATCACCATACCACTTCCTCAGCTATTGCCATTCCTGTTTCTTGACTTTAAGGCTAAGGATCAAGATACCATACCATAATTTTTTTTTTACCTATGTATCTATAGTCTCAGTAGACCTCTACAAAGCAGATAAAGGTCCTTTGTGCAATCCATATAATCAAGTGTGCTTAATGGTGCTATAAGAGGAAGACAACTTCTTTCATGCAACAGACAAATAAAACTAGCTGTAGCCAAACTACACAGAAAATAAACCATCTATGCATATCTTGGTTTTTAGAACACAATGGTGAATTCAAGCTTTTTTACACTTGGAATTAAGATGGAACATACCATTAAGGTACAGCATAAATACGCTGGTTTGTATAACGTACAGATTATTCATTAGAGAGTTTTGTTCATTACAATGAACTCCCTCACCACCACAATTCATTGTAAAGGGCCAAAAGATTGACAGCGGAACACTCATTACTACAGGACTGATTTCCCCACCGTACACTTTCTTGCCTCCCACCATCCTCACCTTCACCACATTCCATAGTCAGTCTTTCCTCACATTAAGGAACACAGTAAATCATTCTCAAGGCAAGTAGCTCCATCTTACCCTCCATCTAAATTTGTAAACGTTACCCCCACTCTCATACTGGACCTCTATCCAATGTAATGCTTCCTCCTCATACAGGTGCTTCACGCTGACAATACCCGACCTGGAGGCAACGTTTGGAAGATCTTGTTACTGGTGGCTGCTGTACCAGAACAAGCTAGCTCCGTACTCAGGCAGAGGATTGAGACAGTACCTCTAAGCTATTTCTCATGAAACCTTCCATAAAGGGCAATATATATGTGATATTTTTTTGTCCCAGTCCAGCGATCCTAATGCTCACCAGACCTTAGGGTGGGATTTGTGGTGCTCACACCAGTTGAATTGCCTGTAAACTGAGCTTTTTACTGTACTGATCTTTCTCCCTGCTCCTTAAAGAAGAAGTGTACTTGCTGCAGTGACTTAATCATAAACCCGTTCACCATTACTATACCATGAAGTTATCAATTTTTATTCCTTAATTGAGGAATACTTAAAATTAAAAGCATCAGACAAACTGGCACTTTCTGCTTCAATTCCAGTCAAAACCTGAGTTGTTTCTCATTTTTTAAGTGAACATATTGGTGAAAAAATAAACGTCCTCTAGACTCAGCTGGAAATTTCTGAGATACAGCACTACATAAAAAGAGCTTTGTAGACACTGGACTGTAATTTATAAATCAGTCTGTTAATTATTTTCATAATTCCTCCCAACCTTCTGTCTCAGGCATGACAGCTGCCCTTGAGCACTTGTGTCTCTATTGTTTACTTCAAACTATTCTTCACTGCATAGAAGAGCCATATGGAACTCTGGTTTTTTATTATTATTTTAAATAAAATCACCAATCCTTCCATTTGTGCATTGCAGAAGCCATTCAAACTAGACAAAGAATCTGGAGCACTCAGTCTGGAAAGCTCAAACGCATCACATTTTTTTGACAAAAACATGAAAGATTTTTGACAAGAAGATTTTTTTTTTAACATAGTTCAACACTAGGCAATTGCAATAAAATATTAGGTTAGGCAGTTCAGGTATGGTGTTAATGAGACAGAGAAGGATAGTTCTTCAGTTAAGAACAAACAATTAATTTTAAAGAAACAATTGAGATGCATCCCAAGAATTTGATCCAAAAGTTATTTGGATCAAGATTTCCTTTCTGATAATACTGGAAATATGCTGTTGGAAACTGGGGGAGTATTTAAACATAAATCTGTCTTCTGAACAGAAAGTATTAAAGGAAATGACATTAAGAATTACAGATCAACACTTAAGCTTCCATAGAAGTTGAGATAAGATTAATACCATATAGTGAGTATGAAAAGTGAGTATGAAATATTTTAAGCTAGCAGATTTTTTAATACAGATGCACTGTGTTGTCTGTGCATCTTTGAAAAAGAACAGTGGAAAAGAGACTGTTCAGAAACAGATATAGATTTTTCTGACAATGGACAAGACTTTTTTGTCATTTTATTTAAAATAAACTTTCCAGTTTATTTTCTTCTATTTTTGTGCAGTTATACTGTACGACCGTTTGCTGATGCTTTGAGAAATTATTGATCTTACCTCTCAGCTGCAAAATCTGCCATAAGTGAATTTGATTCCCCGGCTGAGAATGCATCGCTTCAAGTGACGCATCATCAGCGGGGAAAAACATTTCTAATGATACAGTGTGACTGCCATCACTTGAAAAGAAATCTTTTCAGTATTTGTTGAACACAGTCTTGTCTCTGTGGTGGATTTTGCAAGATCAAAGAAGCAACAGCAACATCAAACAGACTTATTTACAAAATGGTACAGGCACGAGACAGATATGGCGTGTGTGTTAGTGCTTCAGCAGCTTGTTAGGACTTAGCTAGCTGTCTGTTGTGCTGCATGGAATAGGTTTTTCATATTGTTAAAAAAAGAGAAGAAGGACCCACTAGACCTCCAGTGTCTATAGCTCTGTGCACTTGATACTCTTCAGAGATTTAATGTTTGTTTTCCTAGTAATTTTATACTTTGAATTTTTAGCAATATTTTAGGCGGGCTTAGTTTAAATGGCCCATAAAATTCAGCAACTAGTATCCAATCATACTGATTTCATCTATGCTCATCTATTTCAAGGTTCTATATAGCAGATCAAAAACAAAAAAAGGAAGTTCCTATTGAGAGTAGAAAAAGCAAAGATCTCATAAAAAGAATAGCCTGCATCTTCAAGCGTCCTCAATCCTCTTCATTTGTCAGACCTAGTTAGGGAAAGATCTGATCATGCATGCTACTATTTGCAGCTCAGTATTTTTCCTGGAGAGGCTGGCAGAGATCACTGAAGTGGGAAGATACAGAAAGCCCCGTGACTGCAGTGGGCTTGGTGGGGGGACAGGTATGGAGATACACATAGAAGGAAAGAACCTCTCTTGCAAGATAAATAGCCCTGGAAGATGTTGCTGTGGTCCTATCCCTTCATGGATTTGGAAGGTAGGATGGTAACATAAACAAACAACCTAAACCCCAGACAAATCCAAAATGCATGCCAACACCCACAGAGGACCCAAAACCTAGCCACTGCAGAGAGGGGTGCTTCGTGGTCCAACTACAAACTGTTCCATTTTATTGCACTGAGAAAAGAGGAGTAAGATTTAAAAGCTTATATTGAAGTGTACTGGAGAGAACACGCTAGAAAAAGGCATTGCTTATCTTAAGAAGTTTTGCAGGCAGCGTAACAGCTTGTTGGTTATAATCATAATGCAACAAAAGCTATGAAATAACCTTGTCAACCTTGTCGTTTCAATTTTTTATGCATCGGCTTTCTCTTCCTGGATACGTCAGTGAATTCTTCTCTCCGTAACATCTTGCCATAGGCTAAAAGTGCATAAAAGAGCTCTGTCACAGAAGTGTCACATATAATAACATTATACCATAAACAACTCTGGCCTTGGTTGCTTCTGGAGGTCTACATTTCCAAGGTATCGCAGCACCTGAGATACTTCAGCTCAGCCTCAGCTGGAAGGACATGGTGTTCCCACCCTTAGTGAAAAGCCATGTGTAGAAAATGTCCTCGCAAGGTCTGGATAACTGCTCCAAACTAGGTTGGAAGAAAGGTGGAGAGGAGTTAAGAAGGACCTGCTCACCATCCCTGTCCACTCTGGGGTTTGCTCTTGGTCTCCAGGTCTCAGAAAGGCCACTGCTCCTTGACAAATACAGGTAGTCAATGTGGAGACCAGCCCAGCACTGCAGCTGGGAGGACTACAAGCAGCTAGAGCAGATCCCAGAGTGCCTTTTGGAAGCACTCAGGACTTCCAGCAGTTTGGGTGGCAGTGCTCGCTTACAATTGCATTTCTTTGGGTTCTTTGCACATCTGACCATCTTACCTCCTCCTCCTCCTCTGCCCTGTTCAACCTTCCTGTTCATCTGATGTTAAAAACCTCAACCAAATTAAGCTGGTATTTGCAGAAGAATGACATTCATTCTGCTGAAGGACATTTCTATTTAGCTTTAAATGTTAGAAGCCAGCTAATACTGTGTGTTTCTAAAGTATCACACAAAAGCATACAATGAGCAGTATATCATACATACATTCCAGCATCATTTGGAGAGTAAAGAACATGCTCAATTTTATTAAAACTTTAGTTTTAACAGCTTAAATAAGGTAATGAGGAAGGATTTCTAGCCAGTAGAACAACTAAGACAAGATTGTCTCAAAATAACTTTAAAAACTTCACCAAAACTTCCAAAGAGAAAAAAAA
>Ga0065711_1043755_pt1 | contig 14534 bp, 9 predicted proteins | sample Hoacrofraction12_FD_59098 | JGI IMG/M metagenome (GOLD analysis project Ga0065711, IMG submission 59098) | Hoatzin crop microbial communities from Cojedes, Venezuela - Epithelial fraction 12 v2 (version 2) | ecosystem: Host-associated > Birds > Digestive system > Esophagus > Crop | place...
ATCTAGTCCAATCCCCTGCCGAAGCAGGGTCACCTACAGCAGGCTGCACAGGACCTTGTCCAGGCGGGTCTTGAATATCTCCAGAGAAGGAGACTCCACAACCTCCCTGGGCAGCCTGTGCCAGGGCTCCATCACTCTCAGAGGGAAGAAGTTCTTCCTCATGTTCAGACGCAACTTCCTGTGCTTCAGTTTGTGCCCATTGCCCCTTGTCCTGTCGCTGGGCACCACTGAAAAGAGTCTGGCCCCATCCTCCTGACACCCACCCTCAAGATATTTATAGGCATTGATAAGGTCCCCTCACAGCCTTCTCTTCTTCAGGCTGAACAAGCCCAGCTCCCTCAGCCTCTCCTCGTGGGAGAGATACTCCAGTCCCCTCACCATCCTCGTAGCCCTCCGCTGGACTCTCTCCAGTAGCTCCTCATCTTTCTTGAAGTGTTACGTTACCTATACCTGCAGGCAAGCTCCTTCACCTGCGTTGGGGATCAAGGAACCTGCCCTGGCGTCAGCCACGGGGCTGCACAGGGAGTTGAGGTCCCTCCTGCTTCTTCACGGGGCTGACGTGATGCTACAAGACAAGGAAGAAAAGGAAAAGAAAAAGAAAGGGGAGAGGCTGAGGAATGGCAGGAGACCATCTGATTACTCAGAGCTCAGCAGCTTGCTGCGGCATGAGGATTGCAAGTTGTATTTGCCTTTGGAGCCCAAAAAAGTTTGCAGAATAGGAGGACAGAAGGAAGTAGATGAGGATGACTGGAACACAGAGAGGAGAGAAATAGCAGGGAAGGCAGAGTGAGGGAATACGTAGCACCGGGACCGGCAGGCTGCAGAGGCTCAAGCAGGGTGCACTACTTAGGGAGCATGGTATGAGGAGCTGGTGGGTGGGAGTATCTGTCCCAGTCCAAGACCACCGCAGCTGAGAACAATGCAGGAGGTAAGAGTCATGCTGAGGGCCACATGGTCCTTTGTGTTTTGACTCCTTTTAGGACAGATGACCAGTATCTAGAAGAAAATCAGAGGATATAGTTGGTGATGCATGGTGTGGTGCAAAATTTTTCTAAGCCATTGAACTAAATTGATACACCAGAGGAAGAAGTCATTTAGGAGGTAAAAAAAGAGTGAAATTTGGTATTTTGAGTTTCACACAGAGTTTGGGATGAATCTGGACCCACTTAAAGCAAAATTGAAATGCACTAATATCCATGCTGTGGGCATTGGGTTATGAAATTGTCTACAGTGGAGGCTTAGCTTCCCATAAATGGATCTATCGGACAAAAGCAGGTAGACTCTCACTTTTGGTTTTGCATTAAAAAATTCTCTTTGAAGGAAAAAATAAACTGGTCTGCTTCTTTTGCCTGCGTGGGGTTGTGGAAATAAATACAGCAGCTTGATGCCTTGATGTAACCTTTTAGCTTACCTCTGGAGATCCTCACGTTGCTTTTGGCCAGTGCTCTCTTCTTACAGAGCTTCTGAAGATGCAAGGCCAAGGGGACCGAGCTGGCCACTTCAGGAGCCCCGAGCTGTTCTTTCTCTTGCTAGATTTTATCTCATGGCAAACTGTGTAATTTAACAAACTGCTTTTCAGTAATAACCCTGTAGTCCTGTGTGATAACAGAACTGGACAGTAGTAGTGCCCAAAGCCCAGAACAAGAAGGCTTTTGCGAAACACCGCCCAGCCCCTGAGTTCTCCTGCGACGTGGGCCAGGTTGCTGCTGGACTAGGCAGCACACGCTCAGGGGTTGGTGGTGGTTTGGGCATAACAGGGAAGCACTCAGCACCCTCCAGCACGAGCCACGACGGCCGAGCACTGCACGGGCTCGTGCAGCCACCAGCCCTGCTCTCCTGTCTGCTGCGTGGGCTGCCGCCAGGCTCTGCTCACGCCCCACCATCCTTGCTGCCTCTACCCTCATCTTTATTCCTGAGCTTGATTTAACAGGGACTCATCCTCTTTTTGCATGTTTTGTCTTATTGTGTGCTTTTTAGAAAACCAGACACATTCAGAGAAAGTCCACGCTTAGGAAAGGAAGGGGCTTAAGTGGAGGATTTATGCTGAAGCTGAAAGACAAAAAATATTTCTGCACCCTTTTCACCCAAACACCCATAATTTTGAAGGGATGAATTATGTTTTCTTTTTCTTAATCACGTATGCTTACAGAAGAAGCATGAATACAGAGTAGAGTGCTGGTCACAGGTCTCAGAGAGTACCAGGAGGTGCCTACACTCCTACACTGGTAAGAAGTCTTTTTCAAACACGGCACGATCAGCTGGTCAGAAGAGGGGACTGTCCTGCTGCACACAGCGCTGGTGCAGGCTCACCTTGAGTACCACCTGCAGGTCCGGGCCCCACGATTTCAGAAGGCTGTGAAGGTCCGTGAATGCCTCCAGAGCAGGGCAACAGAGCTGGTGGAAGGGCTGGAAGGCATGGGCTGTGAGGGGTGGCCGAGGGCTCTGGGTCTGTCCGGTTTGGAGAAAAGGAGGCCAAGGAGAGGCCGCGTTGCTCTCTGCAGCTTCCCAAGGAGGGGACGTGGAGAGGGAGGTGCTGAGCTCTTCTCCCTGGGATCCAGTGCCAGGATGCGTGGGAATGGTTCAGAGCTGCCCCAGGGGAGGTTCAGACTGGACATCAGGAAGCATTTCTTTACCGAGAGGGTGGTCAGACACTGGAACAGGCTTCCTGGAGAGGTGGTCAATGCCCCAAGCCTGTCAGTGTTGAAGAGGCATTTGGACAATGCCTTTGACAACGTGCTTTGACTTTTGGTCAGCTCTGCAGTTGTCAGGCAGTTGGACTAGGTGATCGCTGTAGGTCCCTTCCAACTGAAAGTCTGTTATCTTCTGTTTTTTTCAAACAAAACGTGTTGGTTTTTATCCAAATAAGGATTTCAATTTATTTAAGTCAGATCATTGAAAAAGGAAGACAAACCAAAGCTCCACTTCGAAAGTGGCAAGAATTATACATAGCATTGCAGATGAGACCTCATCACTGCTTGGACAACGACATTAATGACTCGCTACCTTGACCAGGGACACCTTTCAGGATCAGGTTTGTCTCTCTAAATGCAGCAACACGAACTACCCACAGTAAGTCAGAGGTCAGTATTACCCCAGGTTACTCTCCTCCTTTGCTGTTTTTAAAAATTATCTTCCAGCTTGTAGCGGGCATCCTTGTCGTTGGTATCAAAGTGCCTGAGTGTGCAGTCCGTAGTAGGTGGTTTCATGCCATATCTTTAATTTCACTCCTGAAATTAATCATTTCTTCCTCTGTATGATATTCTGATCCACACAGTTATTGATGATGCTTCCTCACTGATATTTCCACATTCCTGTACTTTTATTCAGTCATTACAAAAAAAAATTGTCCCATAAGGAACTTAAATATTAATTTTACTCCAGCTCAGTGCTTGACCTTGGACATCACTACTTATTCATACGCGCATAAATTCCCTGCATATCTACTTCACATTATTTTTTCCAGTAACTTTTATCTTTTCCAGTTGAGCTGATGGTTTCCATCACGGCACTGTGTCAAGTGTTCAATTAAAATTCACCTAGATCAGATTCCATCATTTTTCCCTTGCCTAGACATCAATTGTTTCATCAAAGAGCTATCAGTTTGGTCTAGTGTGAACTACTTCTGGTAAAAACTCATTTAATTATATCCCAGGTTTCATTTACCTCTCTTCTCTGTAATTACATTCTCCTTCAGAATTTGTTCTAAAGCTCTGAATGTTATTAAGGTCAAACTAACAGTTCTGCAAGATTACTTTTTCCTCTGTTCTCAAGTAAAAAATATTTTATTTCCTATTCTTCAGTCATACAGTTCCACGCCCAACTTGACAGATCTATTTAAAATACTTGCTTACGGATGTGTAATTTTAGATGTGCTTTCAGAATTCTGGGATAAAGATTAGTCATTTCCCCTGACAGGAGCATATTAAATTCTTTAATTCTTGGCTTTAAATGTGGTATTTTCCCTATCCTCATTCCCATTATCCATCCTCTTTCACTCTTGTGTTCAATACTGCTGTCAATGAAGTAGTTCATTTGGGGGATATAATAAAAGACGCTCTAAGCTCTATTTCATCCACACAGTTCAACATTTCTGATACTTCTTTCCTTGTTCTCTATTTTGATGTACACATATCTCAAGATGGTTTTGCTACTTGTTTTAATTTATTTCACAAATTCTCATCATTTCATATCTAAGATACAATGTTCCATACATCTTTATTTTTCTCCTTACAGGCTCTCTCCCCAGTATCAGTAACTCCTTCGGAGATGATTATTGATCTAATTGGGACTAGAAACCTTCCCTGTAATTTTTGTCTGTTTGAGATGTAACTTCTAGATAATTTTTACATCTTTGATTTAAACAAGCAAAGCTTTCCTCCCTTTCTTCCATATTAAGTCCATTTAAGGCTCTTAAGTATAGCTGACCTTATCAACTAATTCTGTGATTCTTAAGTATAGCTGACTTTATTGACTGATTTTGTGATTCTTGCCCTCCTGAAATAAACCCTTCTATTTTACCTCATCTTTTAACTTAAGTAAATTCACTTTTCAGTTGGTAGCTCTTCCAAAATATATTAATGATTTATCATAGTGATGTCTAGTGCATCGCCCCTCTTCGAATTAGCTATAGCTTGGTCAACCAACTGGGCTTCAGAGGGAAAGAATATCACATCTAATTACGCGCCAGAAGGGGTTCTGCCTGGACCCCAAGGGCTTTCCTTTAGTCACCAGTAATTGCCTAGTCACCAGCTGTGTTTTCATCCTGGTATCCTCCTGTGCCCATATTCTCAGGGCGCTTGCTGTTGTTCTCTGACCATGCTCTCAGTGGCCCCACTACCAGCTTCTGGCGCGCAGGCAGGACAGTTGCAGGCTCCCACAGGACTCCCTGGATGCCGGGAAATCCCAGAGATGTTTGCGAGGGACACCAGAGCGGTCTCAGCACAGACCTGCCTGAACAGCGCTGGATTTACCACGCACGAACAGATCATCCACACAGCGGGTCTGCCGTATCCACGGATGTCAGGGACACAGCTCGCATACCGCGCAGCTGATTCGTGCTCACACAGCTGCCATTTGCCTGGGATTACCATATATCTAAAAACCTCAGGCTCGTGGCCAAAACCCTCACAACAGGGACACATCTGGGGAAAATCTGATATATTTTAGGTCCAGGCATGTGGGCTGTGGATCTGAGGCAGCCTCATGAAATACCAAAAGCTTGGATACAGAATGCATCTGATCTAAATTCTGTACTTAAAAAAAAGGAAAAAAACCAACAACCCAAGACTGTCCTCCTATTGCAAAGACAGGGCAATGTCTGGAAAATATAAACCCAGCAGAGAACTGTGGGAGTAGAGCAAATATCTTGAAACAGGGCTGATATTTTAGAGGAAGGAAACTGTGATACTACCAGAGCGCTCTGCCAAAGTGCGTGCCTGACGACTGCTAGACGTTCAGCAGACCTGCTAGGAGATGATGCTGGTGGAGCCAAAACTGAGGAGCAAGTGTGCTACCATGCTGGGAGCTTTGAAATCCTCGCTGCCTGTCACCTTTTCCAAATCAAGCCCAGCCTGGTAAAGCACTGCTCAAACACGAATGATGACTTTATCAAGGGAGGTCACAACTCCCCTACCTTTTGAAGCATCACTTTTGGGGAGCAGAATACCACTGGACTCTTCAGCAAAAGAAAACATCAGCTTAGAAAGGAGCGGACTGGGTTTCCTCTTGATCTTGGTGATCTCCACAGTCACCTTTTCTTCTCCTGGTGTTCAGCTGAGGAAGCCTGCCAAGACAGCTTTTATTTTACCCTTCACCAGCTTAAAAGACAATTTTAAAGCACGCATCGGTTCTCTCAGACCTGACTACAGGCCATCACGCAGGCAAGCTGAGATGCTTCTAACATTTATTTCAGCATAATTTTCCTACAGAGGTATCCAAAAGGAATGTATCTTTTTCTTATCACTTGAAATTCTTACCATCCTGGTAATGTGTTTAACAGCTCGATCTGCTTTCGCAGCCTCTGTTACATCTTGGCAGTTACTGCTGAAAATCCACCCTGTAGTTAAGGCCTTGTCTCCTGCTGCTAATTAGAGACTGGCATTTCACAAGGACAAAACATTCATTGCCCACTGCTGAGTAATCCCTCAAATATTTATGTTCTGCTACTATTCCTAACAGAACCATCTATAACCGCTGCTCTCCTTTCCCATGATCCCAATAAACAGTATGGAATTACTGTACAAATGTACAAGAGTCACTTTAATAAAAGAGCAAGAAGAAAGTTTTAATCCCAGAGTCAACTCAAAGACTTCAAAAAAAGACCAGGACCATACACAGACTTAAATACGAAAGGCGTACAGTTACCTTCAGAAGCTTCCCAATTACTGATTTACTTCTTAATGCACTGAGAGGCTTACATCTGACATAACCAAGGTGAAAGAAGAAGAGTAACTGTATTAGGGCGGGCTGTTGGATCACCTAGCCCAGAATCCCAACAACGTCAAGCGCAGATACACAGGGAAAGAATACAACAGGGCAACTGCAGGACACGCTTGGCTGCTTATACTCCCCCGGCCACTGGCAGATGTGCTTGCACCAATTTAGTGATTTATACAAAGTCTTAATTAGGAGATTCTGGTTCATCAGTTTTTCACTGAAAAAATGTTACTTCATTAATATAGGAGCTGTATAGAAAACCTGAACGGTTTCACCCCACGATATTTTTCGTGGTTAGTCACTACTGTACCGTCTGTTTGCACTGTGCAAGAGTTAACACAAGATGAAAGAATTTGTTAACAATAACTTCAAGAAAACAATCATAAAGACAGGTTTCTTAGGATACACATCTAAATTTTAAACACCTACAAATACATTAAAGAAGGTAAAGCATATTATAGAGAAACAGTCAAAAATCCCTGTGGGAAGACTATTGCCCAAGTGGTGGCAAAGCATTTAACAAATAAGTAGACGGTCCTGTAAGGTACTTGCCTCATCAGCAAGAACCAACTGTTAATTAACCTGCTTGAGGGCAGGCAAGAAAGAAAAAGCAGCCTCTTAAAGTAAGGGAAGCACAAAAATCACTAGTGTGTTTTGAAATATTTGACAGAGGTTACTGACTTGGAGAGGAAAACATTTTAGGTCTCCACTCATTTTCTAGCTGATGAAGGGTGCACATGTTCAAGCTGGTTACTGTGGCTCCAAGCAGTGTTAACGGAACCACTGGCCAAATTCAGGACATGGCAATCACCGAAAAGTTCAAGATATTTAAAGCACCAGCAGGATAGCCTCCCGCTACGTAACTAGCCTTCCCGAAATAAACAGGGACTACCAGGGACAAGCGCATTAAGAATGAACTCGCGTCCCACCCTCTGCCATTAACTCTGTTAGCAGTCATAATTAAAACTTTTCTACTTTCCTTGGCTGTGATCATCAATTCTGTACTCAGGGGCCCTCTAGGAAGCTGCATTTCACAAGAAGTTAGAGGAGTCTGTGCAAAAGGCCACATTGCTATTTTTCCTTCCTGTGTACACAACTTATTTCCTTCAGTATATTAAGAATGAATTATTTTATTTGTGAAAAAGAGCTATGTAGACTTTTAAACAACTCTTGAGCAGTTCCTCAAGGCACCACTCTCATCTCTGTACTTTTGATTTGAAACAGATCCATTTTAATTTCACAGATACAGACTTACTGTCTGGTTGGTAATCATGCATAATGTCAATAATGGGTGACTACCAAGGATTTTTGCAGTTGGCTGGCTTTCTCAAAAAAAAAAAAAGTTACGAATTTTGGAAACATTTTACTATGACTATTTGAATTCAGAAATTTTTACTTTTGAATCACACTGAAACATTTTGCTCAATAATACCTGTGTTTTGAACAAAGGCTGCTTATATAAAATCAAACTTGAAATAGAGCTGTTTTGACCAAAGCTTGTTTTTATGTCATTGAGAAATCTTAAGTTTCCCAGGATTCTATATTATGAAGATTTCATGTTTGCTGGAAAACCCCTAGTCATAAAACTTTGCCCAGATACACCTGTACATTTATGAACTGCCTCACACGAGGAAAGAGGAGCCATAATGAAGCAGCTTTCCTCTGTATCTGTAGAGAAATGAAAGGAAGCCAGCTGACCAATAATTAACAAATTTAGCCTATTGATGCAGAAGTTCAGTATAAAACTCCAATTTAAATTCACCAACCCAACTTAAGTACGTCACATTATATGTGCTAGAGGTTGAAAGACCAATCCCTTCTGACACCAGTTACTCGTATCCATTCTTTACCCATCAGGTAAGCTGCTTCCCTCTCTACGGACTAGTTTTCAGACACAGCAGCAGACGGCTTCACGGTTGGCTGTTGGATAAACAAGGCCCCTTACAAGTAAGAAGCCTCAGGCTCATTTCCAGCTTCTGGAGACCACCACCTCAGAAGCCTACCTCTGGTCACCACAGGGCTCCGCACTTCCCACTTCATCCTCCACAGTTTAGCAGCATCAGTGTTGGACGAACAGCACGGAGAACAGCAGCAGATCGCCATTCTGTGTTCAGGCAGGAGTCGAGAGAACTCTCCTACTGAGTGACAGTCACACAAATCGAAGCAGCAAAGTACAGTCACTAGAGGCAGATTCAGTAATTCTGTTGCTGTTTCTTTAGTAGGGCCACAGTTCAGTATACGTACCCCTCTGTTCAAGCAAACAATAGCAACCTCTTCTTCCCCCACAAAAAAAATTCAAGTCTCTGCTTCAAGGCAAAGAAGCAAAGTAGCCTGAAGTACACAGGACAGCGTATTTTTAAAAATTACAGAAAATTAAAACTTCAGTCAAACAGTTAATTTCGTACAGTTGCAAGCAATTTAAGTATGTCTTTAACATTTTAACATCAGTGCTTCTTCCAGGTAAGAGTCAGGATAGCACTGATCCATCAGTCCTAAAAAAAGCTGTTTTTCACAGTAGACCACCAGCCTGGAGTTTTTCAGAAAAAAAGCAGAAATTATATGACCTGAGCAAAGCTTCATGGAGATTTTTACCTCAAAAGAAATACAGACGAAATGGAGTTCTATTCAGGAACCTTTATTTTTTTTTTTCCTTAATTTACTTTTTTAAACAGGCTTAAAATATACAAATGAAGAAAAAGTATGTGGCTATTATAAATAACATAAATCAGATAACCTTACACAGTAGCACTATGAACACCCCAGTAGGGAAAGAATACAGTACCAACAGCAAATACAAGCAATCATCAAGCAATCAAACTCGCCAAATTCTAGGCAAAAACATTCATTCATCAAGTGTACGCTTGCCACTGATGAAAGGATTCTGGTCGGGTACAACTCACCCTGATGATAAGGTTCCTTTTCAGAAGAGAGACCGTTATTTCAGCCACATGCACATGAGGTGGGTTCCTCATCCTGCTTACAGTTAAAAATAAATACTTTATGTTTGTGTACAGTGCTCTTCAACAGCGGTCTCAAGAACACTAACAATTTCTTACAAAACTCTCCTGCGAGGTAGGTGTATCATCATCCCCATTTTACAAATGGAAGAGAGATTTGCCCAGAGTCTCACAGCTATTTCGTATCAGAGCCACGAGCGCGTCCCCTGACTCTGCACCAAACCTTCTCCAGTAGGCAATGCTCCTTTTTAGGTTATATTATTGCATTCAAAAAAAGTTATTTTAAGACAATATATATGTTTAATATTACAATATAGCATTTTGTAATAAAACAAGAATACAGTATAGATCATCTTTGAGGTACCATTCCGCTCCCCTCCCCAACTCTTCTACCTGGAGATAACCAAAATAATTCTGGGCTAATGAAAATAAGTTTTTAAAACTATGTGCCGTAGGACCAGATATGCAAGTGACTGGAAGCATTTTGTTTCTGTTCATTTGTGTTATTTCTCTAGTGCCAACTTACATCGGGCACTAGGACCATGCAAATCGTGTTACTTTAAGATGGTAAGCAGTTGCATGTCTTCAGTTTTGCAGTTTAGTGTCAATAACTCCAGCCAATCTCAGTAACTACTATAGATACCTTTCTCAAACTTAGTATAATGGTCATCTAAAACTACTTCCCCCTACAAAAACCTCTTAAAACACTTTTGCAGCTACACATTCAGCTCCCACATCCACTAAGTGAGAGTCTTGATTAAGACAAACACATTTGATTTCAGGTTTTAACAAATTTCCATTTTCAAGTTTTATAATGAAGTGACTAACTCCTGTATTGGGACTGACAGAAGACAACTGAGACTTTGTTAAATTTGTCGGTAAAGTACAGTTGAGATCTGAAACAAAATAACCAATCCAGTTCCTCATGTAGGCTCCATGACTCACCACTAATATATTGGCATCTAATATTTTAGAAGCTCCACCGTTATCAGAGCTAAGTTCTGCTTCACTGCAGTGGTTTGTCCAAGGGAAAACAAACTGTTCTTCAGATGTTCCTGAGCTTCTGCTTGCCGCACCACGCGTGTCTTGCTCCTTCTGTTCCAATTCAACAGCTAGCCGACACAGAAATTCAAAAAAATCCCTTGCACGTTCTCTAACCTAAAGAGAAAGGTCAGAAGACTACACTGTGAAGGATGCAAGTGACTTCGATTTTCAGAAATCTGGGATATAACTAATTCAGTTAAAAGACAAACATTTATCAGACAAGCCTCAGAAAATCAATGGTAAGTTACTGAGTGCTGTAAACACTCCTCTGCCCTCCAATGCCAAGGCTGAGGGTAACTGCCATCATCCTTCTGCCAACGAGAGCTTCATGAGGAGTCAGTCTCAAAACCAGGATTTTAGGTCTAAAGAGATTCCCCACTTGGAAGCCGCTGCAATCAGGTCAAGTAGTGCTTTTAGCTTTGAAAATAACTGCCTTTGGTTGGGCTAAGCTCTCAACGAGATGTTCCTAAGTACGCAACAGCTGCATCTGCACTGATATAATGGCCTAGAAAGCAGGGCACAAATAAATAAATACCATACTTCATCCAGTGTTTCTCCTCCAGAAGGCGTGAATGAAGGACACTGCTCTCCCACAGCCTTTGCCATAGCCTTGAGGTCAGTCAAAGGCCTTCCTTCGGCAACACCGTATTTCTGTCAGAGGCAAGTTACAGAGAGCGGGTTTAGCAAGATGTATCAAGTCTCCAGTACTGCTTCCAACGTGAACATCTCTTAACAGCTTTGCTTTCTTGGATTTTCCAGTGTAACATACAGGCTTAACTACCTTTTACATTTTATCCCAGTATTGGGGGAGGAGGGATCTTTATATCCACTATTTAAGTGAAAAATACATATGTAAATTGTGGGTGTATATATATATACACGCTGGGCAGAGAAATACATTAAGAGCAGCATCTCACTAAAAAGTACCAACATTCAAAACACTACCTTCAGCCTGATCTTTGCCTTGAGATTTTTTCCTACATCCTTCCTTGACACTCACTCTTAGCGTACAAAATTCAATTGTCTTTCTAACTGAGGTTACGTCGCAAACACTTCCATGTACCTGTTCACATGAGGATAAACTCCATTTACTTCTCATTTGCAGAAGACCACAGGGAATTGTTTTTCACAAGAAACAAATAATTTCTCTACAGACCTCTGAAATCTCTACAACAGAGGAGTCTATTTTAAAATCAGAATTTTTTACAAAGACAAAAAAAAAAAAAAAAAGAAATGAAAAACCCAGAAAAACTCTACCTATTAAAAACAAACACTAAGGCCTCCCCCATTTTTTCAGGACCTACATTACCGCTGTGGACAGTGTTTTCAGAAAACAAGAAAGGCAAAATGATCTTAAAAATGTATGCTAATAGACTCACAGAACATGCAATTAACCATCTTCAATGACATGCTTATTTCTGAGACCTCCAAATGCAAGGCCCACACGAGAAGCAGTAGTAAGAACCCAGATATACCAACTAGCTGTTCTGGACCACCAGAAGTCACATTACAAAACATAATATTTATCATCTGTAACGTATCTACAAGATCAGGCAGAGAGGCTAATCAGGAAAGCAGACCGTTCCACGGGCAACAGAAAGCTTTCTGGTAGTCTTTGTGCAAATGAGCAGGTATAAACAGCTAAAAAGCCAAGACAGAGTTGCACCATCAGGCTAGAGAAAGCAGGCAGAGGCAGTATCTTTAACACTTTACGTAAGAGGATAGAAAACAGAGCTAAGCTTTTTATTACATTTAAGATAATTCCCTCCACATGTAAACTTTACCTTAAATCATTAAAGCATCACAGTCACAGCACTAAGCACTAAATTTCCCTTTGCTTCAAAATTCTGCAAACAATTTATAGTACCTGATGTGAACAGTTCAGTTTTCAGTGATTACAACCACATCAAACAGCACTCTCCACTGTTAAGTCTGCCATTTAATGAGCCAAAATATTCATCAGCAGTAAGTGACATCATTTTCAAATTGTTCAGTGCTCATTATTAAAACAAACTCTTTTGGCACTTACTCTCTCTCGAAGTCTTGCATCATACTTGATTTCCAAATCTTTGCAAAACTTATTTTTTCCTAGAATCGTGGCAGCAGTCTAAAAAGTGAATATACAGCCATATCAACAAGTTGTTTTCTCACAGGACAGCCAGACCTTCTTACACCACCACAGCCAATGTGAATCTCATTAGTAGTACCCAACAACGCAAACAAACGAGATAACATTTTCTCAGCTAGTAGTGTCTGTCAGAACGGGATATGTAGCCTACGTCAGGCCATAAAAGGCAGAAAAGCTGCAACCCCCTGAAAGTTCTTTCACAATTCAAAGTCCAGAACAGTTGAAGACACTTAGCACCCACGTAAGGTGGGCAGCAAGACGCACAGCAGCAGCAGGATTTACTGGGATAAAAGCCACCTCTTCTCTGGTGTACACTGCTACTCACAAAGCAATCAGGCTGATGCATTCTTTACGTGTGGCACGCGAGTCGGACTCACCAGCAGTACGTTCCTAAAAACTAATCAGTTAATCCAACTGCAAAAAAAATAGCACCTAAAAATTAAATTACTTTTTGACAAGCGGCTACTTGATGCACCTCAGAAATCAAATAGTCTTGAAGCAGTTCAGAGGCAGGAGTGTGTTTGCTGACAACATACCAAAGTGTCAGCCTCAGTGTTATGATGGGGAAATGCACTGGATGATGCACGGGGGGAGGGGGGAAATCTAGTTTATTGTATTCACCTGCCTTTTGATAGCATGGCCAAGAGATGGCGAAAATCCAAAGGGCGCAGTGTGCTTTTAAAGATACTTTGGATGTCTTGAGTTTTGTGCTATACATCTTTGTTTCTTCCAAGGAAGCATGAGATTTTGGGGGTGCAGGGAGGGCAAGACAACTGATCGAGAGGAAATTCTGATACCACTTTGGAAAAAGTATTGCTTAATAGAGGCTCTAGCATGCTGGATATTATACAGCTGCCTGGCTGCCACAGCCAATAACGGGAACTCAAGGACAACTGACCTGCTCCTGTTCTTATATACACCAAAGCGTGAAGGCTGTACTGGATTCGCACAGAGTTTTGAGCAGTAATGTCAGCTGGAAGTCTTGTGCAAATGTCCACATCCAATTGAACGGACATTCAAAGCACTCATTTTGAAAAAAACTCCTTGGATTCTGGAAAATAAGCAGCCTTGTTTTACCAACAAGATTTTATGACCTGTTTAATGTATGTATTGCTTAGGAAAGGCCTTCTGTTGCAACTTTAAATTTCTGTGACGGAGTAATATCAAAATTCAGACAGGGTTGAATATATATTCCTGTATATATGAGTAGCATAGTTAACTGTATGACTATATTCTGAAATTTCTCCAGGACTGGTATCTTGTTCAGTATATAGAACAGACAACATTTACTTACTGAGCACTAATTCATACCCTGAACTGTAAATAAAAATTAAGCTTCATTTACTGTGCTGAAACCACAATCTGCTCTGAAGAAGCAATTAACTTCCTCACACCTTTCCTAGACCATCCATTCCTAGAACACCAGCACGCTTCAGAAACGTCACCAGTTTATACGTTGAACAGACTCAAAGATTTTCCCTCGTTCTTCTCAGGGCCCAGCCTGTCCCAGTCCCGAACCCACCTTCACTGCTACAGAGCTCACATCCCAACACCATGAGCATCTCACAGTAGGTCCCATATTCCCCTGCAGACTTCGGTGTTACGCTCTGTTAAGCTCCCAAGTCTTACAGAGTTACGCTCTGTTCACACCACATCCCAGCCTACCCAACTAGTCTTTTTTTATTTTCACATTGCAGGTCTGAATCACAGAATCACAGAATGTTCGGGGTTAGAATGGACCTTTGGGGGTCATCCAGTCCAACCCCCCTGCCGAAACAGGGTCACCTACAGCAGGCTGCACAGGACCTTGTCCAGTCGGGTCTTGAACATCTCCAGAGAAGGAGACTCCACAGCCTCCCTGGGCAGCCTGTTCCAGGGCTCCGTCACCCTCAGAGGGAAGAAGTTCTTCCTCATGTTCAGATGGAGCTTCCTCTGCTTCAGTTTGTGCCCGTTGCCCCTTGTCCTGTCGC
>Ga0065711_1043756_pt1 | contig 14533 bp, 4 predicted proteins | sample Hoacrofraction12_FD_59098 | JGI IMG/M metagenome (GOLD analysis project Ga0065711, IMG submission 59098) | Hoatzin crop microbial communities from Cojedes, Venezuela - Epithelial fraction 12 v2 (version 2) | ecosystem: Host-associated > Birds > Digestive system > Esophagus > Crop | place...
TTCAAGACCCGCCTGGACAAGGTCCTGTGCAGCCTACTGTAGGTGACCCTGCTTCGGCAGGGGGGTTGGATTAGATGACCCACAGAGGGCCCTTCCAACCCCTACTATTCTGTGATTCTGTGAATATCTCCAGAGAAGGAGAATCCACAATCTCCCTGGGCAACCTGTTCCAGTGCTTCATCACCCTCAGAGGGAAGAAGTTCTTCCTCCTGTTCAGATGGAACTTCCTCTGCTTCAGTTTGTGCCCGTTGCCCCTTGTCCTGTCGTTGGGCACCACTGAAAAGAGTTTGGCCCCATCCTCCTGACACCCACCCTGCAGATATTTACAGGCATTTCTAAGGTCCCCTCTCAGCCTTCAGGTTCCCCTTTAGCCTTCAGGCTGAACAAGCCCAGCTCCCTCAGCCTCTCCTCGTAGAAGAGATGCTCCAGTCCCCTCATCATCCTCATAGCCCTCTGCTGGACTCTCTCCAGTAGCTCCTCATCGTTCTTGAACTGGGGAGCCCAGAACTGGACACAGTACTCCAGATGGGGCCTCACTAGGGCAGTGTAGAGGGGTAGGAGAACCTCCCTCAACCTGCTGGCCACACTCTTTTTAATGCACCCCAGGACACCATTGGCCTTCTTGGCAACAAGGGCACACTGCTGGCTCATGGTTAACCTGTCGTCCACCAGGACACCCAAGTCCCTCTTCACAGAGCTGCTCTCCAGCAGGTCCACCCCAAGCCTGTTTTTCAAATTCAAAAAGCCTAAATTATGCTCTGAACCCAGGCTCCTTCAATTGTTGGAGAAGAGAATGAGACTTCAGCAATTCCAAAAGATGAAGTGCTGGGAGGGAAACCACCGACAGGATGCTGAATACAGGGATGTATGTGAATTTCCATCCCTCTTTGGAGTTCAGTCACTTGAATCAAGATTATAAAAGCGATACATCTGCCTACTGAAAATGCAGACCATGAAATTATTTTCTGAAGACTAAAACCTGATTTCAGTATGGTCCCCTTAGATAATATTTCCATCTTTTACATGTTTATTTAGGAGTTAGAATACAAGCTCAGGCGGTGGTGACTTTCTTCATCTCTTCTTTACAGCTCACAAAATTTCAAGTCTGCAGTTTTCAATTCCCAGTAACACATTCTGATAAACCAACTGCAAAACTCTTTTCCCCAATAGGCCACCAAAGAGTTAAGAATACAGGAGCTGAAGCTTCAGAAGAACTACTAACACAAGGAGTCAGCCTCCAGTCCACTGGAAAGGGCATTCAGCTAGGAGTCAGCTGATGCGCATTTAGCCTCTCTGAAGTATGAACACTACCCTGTGACTCGAAGCAGAAAAGGTCATGCACACATCTCAGCTGGAGCTGCTTTCAGAGCAACTGTTTTGGCAATCAGAACAAACATTTTGGTTGTGTTTTACAAGTTAAGAAGTGCTTGCTTAGCCATGTAGTTGGCTGAACGTTGGTGCTAAATATGCTACTGGGCAAGCTTTTTTTGTTATCAATGTTAAAAGAGTATTAACTTAAAACTAGTAAAAATAAAGAATATTTAATATTATAAAAGATAGTGTTCCACTTGCCAGAAGCAAGAAAACAAATATTTTAAAATATGGGGCAAAAATCACCTAAATCCTACATAAGGATGACCTGATAAAGAACAATTTAAGGAATATCAAACAGAGGGAAAAAAATCTAGAGTTTACTGATTTATTAGTGGCAAGTTAGTGATTACTTCTGCAAATGCATTTTAATATAGCCTCTCAATACACAATTTGTTATTACTGTCTAAGGGAACATTGTACAATAGAGGAAGAATTGTTCTATTGCTACTACAGGGCCATTTGTTCTCCTACTTAAGCTGAAAAAAATTCAATTCTATCTGATGACAGGGAAAATGAAAAATGACAATCCAAACAGAAACAACCCTGTTCAAACCCAGTAATTTCCTCAACAAAATTCATATCCAAAGGTCTGAGTGTTGTATACTATAGGAGGCACAGTATTGTCAGTGGTTGACACACAGTTCTAAAATTTCTGTTACAAAGATTCTTTTGTCAGATAACAGCAGACAGACGAGTTTATGAAATCTCATGCAGCTTTAACGTGTAACTCACTGATACAACTGAACTTACTTTGCCTTTTTTAACTTAAAGTGCTGGATGTTATACTATTTCGGTGCACTGCCTAAATTCTTCATATTGGATGAACAATTGGATGACCAAAAGCCTTCAGACGCTATCAAATAAAATATTAAAACTTGATTGTTGTCCTGAATAATAATATTGTAATGCATGTTAAATATGTCCAAAGGCATACTAGAAGCTCATAAAATAATAATGACTTAAACAGGTTTTAAGGGGAAGTCTGAAGTACGCTACAACTTTACTTTTGTGGATTTTTAAAGATAGACAACCACTTACAAGGAGATACTATCTAAAATATTTACACTGTGAAAAAATGAGTATTTTGTGGTAATTATATGCAAGTATGAACTGCAACTTTCTAACAGTATTGCACTGGTTGAGTATTAGCATAATTTACAGATATAATGGACTCTCTGACACCACCAGTACCTTCAGATTGTATTAATTTCTAAAAAAACTTATCTTCTAGCTCAACTAGAAGTTATACATTTCATGCAGAAATCACCTCTGAATTTGACGAGCCATATTATGCAGGAGATCAAATCAAGTTGTATTAATTGTTCTTGTGACCTTAAACTATTAACCTAAAATCTGACAAAATAAATGAAGGACACACAAATTAGAAGGGCATGAGATAAGTTAGTAAAACACTGTATAAAAGGTGTAAAAAAATCAGCTAATACATGTACACTTCTTGTGAAAAATCTTTTCTCAGTCATACCTTACAAAGCTGCAATTTAAAAGTATAATGAGCTCATTACTTTGAGATTCTTTTTCAACTGCAAAAAATTATTTTCTAGGGTATTCTAATACAGTCTGGGGAGAAGCTTTATGCATCCTCTAAAAGGTTTCTAGCCATGTGGAACTGCCATCCCCCCAGAAAAAACACTGGTTGAACACCACTGCAAGAGAAATCCACTGATACGAAAAACTCACACATCTGGAGGATAAGTAAAGAAAGCCAGAGAAAAAGTGAGCATGGAGCAGTAGGTAAGAGTGTAGAAAGAGAGAAGTCAACAGACCTGCTTTGGGAAGTAAGAATGTATGTTTTTAACTTCTTCGAATGAAAAAAGGTTTATCAAATTCCAGCTGCCAATGTCAGTAAAGTATGCATGCACGTTTGTCTAAATAGCTTTAGCTACAAAGACATCCAATACAGAACATTAAAGTCATGTTAAATCATTAGCAATAGGACAGTAAGAAAAGCCAGGGCACAATTTATTTTTTCTACAGATTTAAATATGGACCACCAGCCTTTTCTAAATAAGCATACAATTAGTCTTCAAAAGAAAACTTGAATCATAAAGTATCCCTGATATTATGCAACAACGCTTGCAATAAAAGGACACTAATTCAAAGCTTTTGGATTTTTTAGAACACCTCTAAAATACTACTAAAAAATGGGGGCTGCAGCAACAGCGCTTGGGAGCGTGCATGGGAGTGGAAGCGTGCACAAGGGTGTGCAACGGCCTTGCACAAGCCCTTGCATGCTCCCACCTGTGCACAGGTCCTTGAACACTCACTTCCTGGCAGGGATGCTCCTTCCATGGGGCCTTGCATGTTCGCACCCTTGAATTTTTAAAAAAATATATAGGAAATAATCACAGAATCATAGGTTGGAAAAGACATCTAAGATCATCAAGTCCAACTGTCAACACAACACCACCATGCCTGCTAAACCATGTCCTGAAGTGCCATATCTACACGTCGTTTGAACACCTACAGGGATGGGGACTCCACCACCTCCCTGGGAAGCCTATTCCAATATCTGAGCACTCTTTCAGTGAAGACATTTTTCCTAATATTCAACCTAAACCTCCCCTGACGCAACTTGAGGCCATTGCCTCTCGTCCTATCACTAGTTACTTGGGAGAAGAAACCAACACCCACCTCACTACAACTGCCTTTCAGGTAGCTGTAGAGCGCGATAAGGTCCCCCCTCAGTCTCCTCTTCTCCAGACTAAACAGCCCCAGCTCCCTCAGCCGCTCCCCATCAGACTTGTTCTCCAGACCCCTCACCAGCCTTGCTGCCCTTCTCTGGACACGCTCCAGCCCCTCTATGTCTTTCTCGTAGTGAGGGGCCCAAAACGGAACACAGCACTCCAGGTGCGGCCTCACCAGTGCCGAGTACAGGGGCACGATCCCCTCCCTACTCCTGCTGGCCACACTGTTTCTGTTAGAAGCCAGGATGCCGTTGGCCTTCTTGGCCACCTGGGCACACTGCTGGCTCATGTTCAGCCAGCTGTCGACCAGCACCCCAAGATCCTTTTCTGCCGGGCAGCTCTTCAGCCACTCCTCCCCAAGCCTGCAGTGCTGCATGGGGTTGTTGTGACCCAAGGGCAGGACCCGGCACTTGGGCCTGTTGTTGAACCTCATACAGTTGACCTTGGCCCATCGATCCAAATCCCTCTGCAGAGCCTTCCAACCCTCAAGCAGGTCGACACTCCCACCCATCTTCGTGTGATCTGCAAACTTCCTGAGGGAGCACTCAATCCCCTCACCCAGATCATTGACAAAGATGTTAAACAAGACCAGACCCAACACTGATCCCTGGGGAACCCCACTCGTGACCGGCTGCCAGCTGGATTGAACTCCATTCACCACCACTCTCTGGGCTCGGCCATTTAGCCAGTTCTTTATCTTTATTCCATAAAACATGGGCTTTAATAATACAGCTGTCATTAAGACAAATCTTACACAGAAATAACAGAAAAAAAAATCCTAACTGTACAATTATTGAAAAAGTGAAAGATCTTCTAAACCTGAGAATACTTAACACCTACAGGTATTTTCAATGACACATGGGTAAGTCCAAGCAACCTTTGCAGAAGTAGTTCTTCCTTTTATATAATGAAATACACAGTGAGACAAACATTATAATCAAGAAGCTCATGTGATAATGGCAAAACTAATGGATCTTAACCACACAAGACAGGCAAGAAAAATACTGTATGCTTTTATACGGATTTACATAGGGTTTTGTGCAGAACACAATGTATTGCCTACCAACCACACCAAAAAAAATATCAGTAATATGCTTCTGACTCAAAACATAAGTTTAAAGACCTATTCTTCCTCCAAATGGTTATTAGACAGGAACTCAAAATTATGCCATGCTTGCTTCAAACCATTCAAGAGTTTTCATTCCACACTCATTTCTACAGTGTACTTTATAATGTTTTAACTTTGTCACACATCACACAGAAGTTTTCTACTTACTGCAATATAGAAATGTTTACTCTAGACAAGTGATAGTCTTCCACTGCAAAAAAAAAAAGCTAATCTGATTGTAAATAGGCTAATGATACTAGCTTTCTGTTAAGGCATGACATGTATCCACATACTTCTGTTATCAAACTGAAAATAAATCTGTATTCACTCTTGCTACCAGGATCTTGACATCATCCTTTACAAAAACATGGATGAAGAGTAATTTTTTTTTTTTAAGAAAAAACTTGCTTTCAAACACAAGCATGCAAACTGTTACATATACATTAAAAAATACAACTCACAAATGCATGAAAAGCTAAATTGTGTGTTTACTATCTTACAATTCAGGCAGGTTTTATTATTTGATCAGGATTCTGTTTCATCAAGGAAGAGTCCTGACTGGAGTTCTGTTGAAGGTCTATCTGACCCTAGAATTATATTGCTCTCAGGAACAATGCCTTTATTTACATGCATCCCCTCTACTTACACCCAGAAACCAAAATTTGCAACTATAATAAGCAAAATATTTGTAATGTCGCCCAGAGTCAGAGTGTAGCTATTAAACACAAGACTTCCACAACGCAGCCTTCAGCACAATGTGACTGCATACTGGACCTTTACAACTTAATCTTATCTGACATGTATTTTATCTAAGAAAGGCAGTTACCAGAGAGCAGTCAATTTTCCAGCAAAAATTACGTAACTCTCAAAATGAAAAACTATGCCAAACTGCTTATATGAATGTCAAGTATATCAAGGAATCAACTGTTGCTGGGAGGAACCACTCAGTCTTTAACAGCATTTTGTCTATCACATTGCCTAGATATTTTATCAATCTACCAACAGTATTGTTTGCTACTTTTTTTTTCGCTTTGCAGTAATTGTCATTTCAGAATGACAATTTCAGAAAACTTGATGAAAAAAACAAGTGATCCCTGATCCTTTCAAAGCCGTACCAGGTTGTTTTAGTTAAACATAGACCAGTCATATATATTAACTGATATTATCAGCTATGTTATCAGAAAGCAAAAGAAAGAAAACTTCCATGTCCCTAGTATGGACTCCAGCCTTCTCTGCATGCAACAAGGGAACGACTGGCTTCAGCACATCAGTACCTACGTTCAGGGAGCAAAGCCACAGCAAAAATCATATTGGGTTAGTGATCACCCAGGTCCCCACTTTGGGGAGTGACAGTTCCCCTCCTGTTTCCTTGGTGTTCTCCCAATACTTTCTCTAGCACAAATGCCACTATGCTACCTCTCCTGTCTCCTTCACCCACTTAAAGCTTCCAATGTCATTTAAGTTAGAGCAGTGACAAGAGGAGACAGCGACACAAGGGACAGCATCCACAGCTTGACAGCTACAGACACGGCCTGCTGCTTCAATTCCTCGCAGCATTCATTGCGTATTTGGCAGCAGCTCTTGCTGCATACTTGGAGCAGACCATATAAGAATAATTAGCTGCAGTAGGGGTCTCAGCTGATAAGCACGTGCTGCTGCTACCCAACACTGCTGCAGGCTTACTCAATCGTATCTATAAAGTCAACCTTAGATTTATGATGCGGATCACTATTATAACCAGAACAACTGTGGTGTTACATAGTTTTTCTGAGGGTCAGAAAGGAGACTGACTTATCAGAAAAATAAAGTATCTTCTCAGTTGTAGTATTTATTACCCCATTCACATCACATCTTCAGAAAAGCAGCAAAGTTATTAAAGCAAAAACTCTCAAATGCCTTTTTCCTTTTTCTTCCCCCAGTTCGAGAGTCACTTAATCATCACTAATTTCTCTGGCCTTAGTACTACTAGCAGAGCCAAGGAGTGGCCACAAACCACTCTTTTATGGAAGAAGAGGTAGAGTCATGGGAAAACTAAGGTTGGAAAGGACATCAGGAAGTCTCTAGTCCAAACTCCTTCTCCAAGCAGGATTATCTCTGAAATCAGACCAGATTCACAGAATCATAGATTCACAGAATAGCTTGGGTGGGAAGGGACCCTTAGAGGCCATCTAGCCCAGCCTCCTGCAGTGAGCAGGGACATCTTCAACCAGACCAGGTTGCTCAGAGCCCCATCCAACCTGGCCTTGAATGTTTCCAGGGATGGGGCATCAACCACCTCTCTGGGCAACCTGGGCCAGGGTTTCACCACCCTCAGTATAAAAAATTTATTCCTTTTATCTAGTCTATATCTACCCTGTTTTAGTTTCAAATCATCACCCATTGTCCTATCACAACAGGCCCTGCTAAAAAGTTTGTCCCCATCCTTCTTATAAGCCTCCTTTAAGTACTGAAAGGCCACAATAAGGTCTCCCTGGAGCCTGCCCACGGCTTTTTCCATTTGGGTCTTGAAAACCTCCAAGGAGACTGCACAGCTCTGGGAAACCTGATGCACTGCTTGACTATCCTTGTAGTGAAAAAGCTTTTCACCATCCTGAACACCTAAATTCAACTCACATCTTCTGTCCTCCCATCATTCACTCGTGCGAACAGACTGGCTCTGTCTTCTTCACAGCCTTCTGTCACAACCTAACACCATTAGGTACCCTGGCAGCTTTTTCTTCTCCAGGCTGAAAAAATAGAGTTCCCTCAGCCTCTCCTCATGGAACATGTGCTCCAGAACCCTGTCTTGATGGCTCTTCACGGAACTCACACCAGGTATCCTATAGCATCCCCAGTCAACTAATAGGGGGAAGACTATAAAGGCTGCAGCCTACAAAAAGACCAGGTTTTTTTTTAGCTGGAATGAATGATATCAGGTTGAAAGAAAGAATATGTACAAATGTTCTTTGGAAACTGCTCTGGAGTCTGGGTGCTGAGAAAGATGTTATGGCAGATGCTTTCTAACTACTCTCACATTTTCTCTTGGCTAGCTGCAGAGGCATGCCTAGCTGCACGTGGGAAACGCTGACTTCAGATAATTTCCCACTCAGCAAGCTGACTGCTTAAAATCTTCTTCTGAGACTACTGTTATTAACTATTTTCTAATACTTTGTTCTGAATTCAGACACTTGCAGTCAAATACATGAAAACTGAAAAATGTCCACTTCATTCAGTGAAACACCAGACGACAATACCCACATACTCAGACCACTGCACGATTTTAAGTTGTATGAAATCTGTAAACACGTAAGACCTTTTCTCTCACACACTTAAAAGAATTTAGTCTAATATTTGTTCTTTTATACTAGTTTCAGTCTGCAAACTTTAAAAAAGTTTAATTCCAATGCCAGAATTGACAGAATTTGACAACTATCTCTGTAATTGTCTCGACTTAGAAAATTTTATTTATTAGTTCATAAAAAAACAGATTAGTAGAGGAGTCCTGAAACATCACCATCATAATGTTTTAAAATCAATTTACATTTACTTTCTCTGGGAATGAAATTTAAAACCTTCCAAGGTCTTTTTCTAGGTAAAACATGAATCAAGTGAAGTGATTTAAGACAACAAGAAATGTCAATCCAAAACTTCAAATGGAGTCTAACTGATAATTTACTTATTATCTGTTTTAAGTCATAGGACTGAATTATTAAAAAAAATCTTTACTGGAGATTCACGATTTCTTCATTCCTGAGAATATTAAACAAATCTTACTAACTTAGCACTGCAACTATGAACAATATCAACCTTTCCCCACATATGCAAAAAATAAGGACTGATTTTAAAGTCTTTTAAAATCACAAAAGCAGTATGATTAAGCCACGTAAGTTATAGCTGGAAAATATAATACGAAATACAAGCTTTTAGAAGACACTATGGTCTTAAGCATTAGTATTTTTCCTGTGTATTCTGCTTTTACATTATACTATCAATGTGATCATTCCCGTAAAAACAAGCACGGAATTGGAAAGGAACATAACTTTATGATGGGAAATGAAAACCTCCTTGCGTTGAATCTTTATATGTTTGGATCTAGTGCAACTGAGGTGCCTCATCAATTCAGTTGCATTACTACGTGTATTAGCACAAAGGAGGAGGTACAAATATGCAGCAGAAGCCAGCAGGGCTGTAGCAGCCACCACTTAGCTCACACTGTTACCGAACTATACATCAAGTCTGCACTGTTGTGAAAAAAGTGCCGAGCTGCTTTTAATCTGGTTTAACCAGGACCCCAGTCTAGTTCACTGCATTAGAACTAGATTACACAAAACTTTATATTGCACAAAGAACAAATGTTCAGGGATGATAACCACATCTTTCAATTGTGGTGCAAGTTTATGGTGCTTTGAATGCTTTGTGGAATTACTCTGCTAGAACCCAATTTCATTAAGTGTATTAGGACCAAACCATGATGTTGCCAAGAGGTACATTCCCACTCACACAGCTTGTGCTGACAACATATTCCTGTTTCACCTCCTCCTTGTATATGTTAACAGCTGTTAGAGCTGACCCAGCCTCCTCTGTAGCTGCAAGAAGCACCAATGTAAATGCAAAAGGGGAGATGGAAGCATGCAGCTAGGACAGGAGGGCGGACAGAGGAGCCTGGTGGCAGCAGGAGCTTTGCTTGCCTCAAGCCCAAGGACTGCAGTTTGACACTGTTTAGCTTAAACAGGCTGGAGTATTTTTCAGCAGGATCAGTTCCCTCATAAGCCAGCACTGTACAAATGTGGGCACAGTAAGGGGCAGCAGTAATAAACCGTCTGAAACAGAAAGAAGGTAAGACTGCTGTGCAGAACACTGACAGTTTAAATTGACTCAAGTCTTCACTAAAGTGTACTTATAGATTGTACAAAATTGCTACTGTTAAACTGGAGCAGCTCCTCCAAGATGGACATACTACCGCCCAATAAACATTTATCAAAACATTCCTTTAACTTGACATCTACTTGCCCCAAAACACACTGCCTTTTCCAATACATTAGCTGTTATAATAGAAAGGTAGGACTTTTTTCTTGTAAATAATGCTTTCCTGTAGCCTTAAAATCAGGTCAGAAACTTACTGCTACAAGGTAAATAACAGAAGTAGTTTTAGTTACACAACGTGGATGAATATAAATAGAATATCAGATCACAAGTTTCAGAATGTAAACAAATCACATTATCTCTATGGTTAAAATGAAACCCTTGCTATGAATTATTATGAAAAGGTAAAGGGTAAGAACACACACATTACTGTTAATGGCTTGAAAAAGCAGTTTAAGCAATAAAGATTGAGAACTCATTCCAATACAGAGAGACTGCAGACTCCTAAATGAGGAACAGAGGGATGAAAATCCAGAACTGCAATCTAAATAACCTTTTTTCTGCTTGTAAGCAATTACACTTCTTTTAGGAGATGGGAGCTGTGCTTCTGCACATGGCTAAGACTCTCCCAGGTTGAATAGCTCTGCTTTGGTTTTTGAAATCCAGGAACAAAACAATTCTTAGCATCATTCCCCTTCTAAGGCCATCCAGTAGACATTTTCACTTTATCCCTTACACACCGGCTGGACATGGCCATTACTGTAGCAGTTGCGGACTGTTTTCATGGAACACAGATGGATGTAGCAGTGATATTTTCTGTATAAAACCTGGTTTACGCACTAAGCCAGGAAGCAAACCCAGATTCAGTACTCTGGCCAGAGGAGTTCAATTTCATGCTGCAGGATACTTCAACTTAACTGGCAATAGTGTTACTAAAGGAGGACCTGTAGAGAAAAGGTAAACTGATTCTTTCCTGCTGAACTGCTGCCATTTCGTAGTAAGGACTTCAAGGTTCAGAAAAACCAGACAGAAAAAGAACATCCTTTCACAGTTTTATTGGCTCTGCACTCAGGAGAGGATGCCTTAAGTTCCAGTTCTACTCCAAAACCATCAGATTCATTCCAGCAAGCAATGATGGACATAAAACAACAAAACCCAAAGCTTCCAAAACTCCTGCATGAACAATGTAATCACTAAAATATATTGTCTAGTGAGTTTCCTACCTTGCCACTTTCTAGCCCTATGAACCCTAACTCTTTGCAGCACAGTAACAGCGATTTGAAAGGACATGTGGAGACTCTGAAATCTTTTTCACATCAGTAACCTGGAAACTTATTGGTTCAGAACCTTTTAAAAGTTGAGAGATAGACTAGCATTCCATTTCTATGGTTCCCTTTAAGTAATTAAATGAATCTTCTTGAAAAAGTGCTTTTACTACTAGTTTATTACAGAGAAGGGGGGCACTAACATTTTATTCTCCCATGTATAGTTGCAGAAAATAGGTAAAATAACCATTTGCAGAGGATCAGAAGTGAACAGAGGTATCTTCCTGCTGTGCACATTCACGTACAGACACTTTTCTACTTGCTAGTCTGTATATTAATTTTTAATTATGTTCCTAATTCTGCCTGTGCAGCACATGTGACTTATGAGCACATAACATGGCATTCTTGATCCTACTTGGAGGACAAAACAATTAAAATGTAAATGTCAGTATCTAGCTTGTTAGTGTAGAAGAACTTTATTGGATCTTGCTCTTAATCTAAACTGCTATATGAATTTACAGTTTTGGAATAACATAAAACAAAACACTTTCTTCAGTTCAGGAACATTTTTTTTTTGGTGAATATTTATTAAGTAATGTATTTCAATAAGAAAATATTAGATTTAGCCAGAGCTGAGTAAAGTCTTGCATATTGTATGTACTTAATTCCTGTACTTAGTACTGGTTATGAGAGCAGACTTGGGAAGAAAATTCTATCCAGCAACTTTCATGAAAGTGGCTTAGTAAAACGCTCTTTGCACAAACAACATCAAAGAATTCTGGAACCTGCACTACACTATTTACAGTCATATATGCATAATGGTAATCTGTTAGACTCTACGCTAAGCGTTAAAGACCCACTGCATGCTTGCATCAAAGGCTATCAACCTGTACCTAGTTGTTTGACCTGGAGATGCTCAACGCATTGCTGACAACCCCATGCCTTGTCACGCTGTTAATAACAAGAATTAACATGTCTTAACTATATTTGCTTGCTGTGCTTTCAACCCTCCAGTCAATTCCTTCGCCTTCCATGAGAACTTCATCGATGACATCAACCTCTGACAAGTGAGTACTTAATAAATTTGAAGCTCCATTTAACCAATTGTTGGAAAAGAGAAGAGAGACACGCTTCTGCACAGAGTGGCAGTGAGATATGCCTTACCCTATCCTGATTTTTTGCACACTGACCCTTGGGAAATGATTCCAGTGGCTGCCTGTTCTCACTTGGAGCTTTTGCAAAATACAGCCCTGGCACTAGGAATCTTTCAAGGAGCTCTAACAGTTTCACCACTTCCTACCCAGTTAGGAGCAGAACCTGTGGAGCAGGTCAGAACACTATTAACCCTATCTCTGACAGGGCGCCAAGGGGGCAGGCAGGCAGGGCAGCCACCAAACAGGTTGTCTGGAGAGGTCAGGGATCCTCTGCTGTCGGAGGGTTTCACAGCTTAGCTAGGGAAACCCATGACTGACCTGATCTAGCACTAGTGACAGGCCCACTTCAAATGGGAAGTTGGATTAGATGATCTCCAGAAGTCCATGCCATAAAAACATCATCTCTATGATTCAATGAGTAGCTCCAAAGGCAGTAGATTTACCTGTTTGCTGTTGCTTAATGACAGTACCACATGATTTAACATTCTGTTCATGTTTAGGAAGTTAGAATTGTAGCCATAAAACTTTAAAAGGAAATTCTGATTAAAATCATAGCTGGTTATGTTCACAAGTCAAAGATCCTTTTTCAAATTTAAATATATATTTCTCAAACTCCACTGAAACTGCTGATTCTTCTAGATGAAATCAAGCATCTTTTACTTATCAAGGTGTAAACAAATACGTGCAGCTATCCATGATCTGAATTTTGTCCAGAGAAGAGGAAATGTCTTTTAAAAATTAATCCTTAAACTTGCTGAAGCGTTATAGTCTATTCCACACATCTCTAGAATTAAAAACAAACCAACCAACCAATCTTTACAAAAAAGAGGGGTTTTGGTTGTTTTTGCATTCTTTGCACTAAGGTGAAACATGTTTTGGCTTTACTAATAAGGAGAAAGTTTTTAATGTACACAATTTCCTGTCCGCTTAAAATTTGTTTAAAGATGGACTTCTTTGGGTTTTTAAGAGGGTGCTCTTACAGATAACAAGTCCAGAGAGACTGCTCCGGGAAAACTGTTTCGCAAAACAAGCGAAATAATATATTTCATAACTGTTGTCAGAAGAATATACAGAACTAAAGAGACCTTGTGAACACAAGACTTTCTTTACTAACACCTTGAACAGTGCCCAAATAAAGAAAAATACAATTCAGGAGCATAAGGACAGATGTGTGCTCATATTAGCTCACCTACTCCCTTGTTGAACATTTGCCCTCTGTACTAGCCAAAGCCGGTTTTACTCCTAAAATCTAACCAAAGTAGACAAATAAAAAAATATAAAGCAGTTTGAAAGGCCTTTATCCTAGTATTTTCACTCATTTTAAAAGTGAATGTATTTCCCACATCTTTGCCATCCTATGTTACACATCAAATTTATACCACACAGTGACAGTGTATGAAAACACTTTCAAATAATACTACCGTATCACTTGACAGCACTTTGCTAACTGCGAGGTGGTAAGCCTTGCACACAACTCTATAGGCTGACAGTTTAATGGAACGTGCATTGCCAACACAAAACAATACAGAAAAATTGTGGCACTAAAGCAATACGCTTGGAGGCGAAGCATCACCATTTCCACAGGCACAGCTACCTCATTATAATACTTCTGTAAAGCCTGAAGGTAATTTCAGCAGCCAGCAAACTCTAGATGAAGTTTTAGCAACTCACATGCCTTCCTGATGCGCTGTATCCCCAGCTCTAACTCGCTACACTTTCTGGACACGTGGGATTACAGTAATTAGCACCACCTGTATACCAGCGGCAAACATACCACAGTGTTTCTCATCAGGGCTCTAATCGTGAATCCGTCGCAGACCTGCTGCTTGCTTTTCTTCAGGCGCCCCAGGGGCTCCTGCAGCTGGGGGCACCTGGGCCCCGCCGGCTCTGCGGAGCCGGGGCCCGCTCTCTCCGCTGCCATCTCCCCGCCAGCGGCCGCCACGGACAAGGAGCGAAGCAGAGACTGGAGAAAACAACCAACCATCAACGCGCCGCCGCCAGCAAGGCAGAACACGCGGCGGCCCTGCTGTCCCCCTCCCGACCAGCGACAGCCCCTCACGCACCCCTCCCGCGCCCTCCCTGCCT
>Ga0065711_1007608_pt1 | contig 14532 bp, 6 predicted proteins | sample Hoacrofraction12_FD_59098 | JGI IMG/M metagenome (GOLD analysis project Ga0065711, IMG submission 59098) | Hoatzin crop microbial communities from Cojedes, Venezuela - Epithelial fraction 12 v2 (version 2) | ecosystem: Host-associated > Birds > Digestive system > Esophagus > Crop | place...
AGAACAACTTTTCTTTTTTTTTTTTTTAAGCCTACAGCTTGGGCCTTTCAGTTTCCCGAGATTTCAAACAAGTGCCTACATTTCTGCTGGTAACGAAGCCCCTGAGGAGCAAGTTTAGCTTGAGATGTCACTGTCAAGCCTTTTTCCTACAATGTCAATAGGAGGGAAGGGAAAGAAGAATATGATTAGGCATAACGCTATTTAAACATCAATTTTTATGGTTAAAGAGATTCCTGTATTTAATGGCAGCCTCACGCCTTGAAGAGGCAAGAGACTTGTACTGACAGATTCCTGCTCCCACTGAGTTTTACGGGAAATAGCAAGTCCTCGGCTGTCGGGCTCCATCACAGGGGGCTGCACGAAGGGTTACAGGACAGCAGCAGCTTTGTAGTTCTGGCCTCTGGAAAAGCCTTAAACTCTCAAATGAGATCACAACACTCCCCAAACAAAGCTAAAAATGAAATTATACGGGGAAAAGCTCCAGAAAGATTATGAAAGTTTGGCTCCAGGAGAGAAGCTCTCCTGACATCAAACTGCTTTGAATGGAGTGACAGACACTACTTGTGTTTGTTTTTTAAATCCACGAAACAGAACACACCTACTACTTCTTTTTTCATCCTGAGCAACTCAGTCAAAGCTTTAGTCTGAAGCTTAAAGCCTTTTATTTCATTTAGTTCTGGGCTATCCTAAAAGGAGCAGTGAGAGAGGTTTAAAACTGGCACTGTCATTCACCAGGAAATACAAGTTACTTGCTCTTAGGCACCTATGGAGTACGCTTGTTTCAAGCTCTTCAAGTTTGAGAAAAAAATTCTGGACTTCAAAAATTCCCTACGGTAATTAATGACTTGCTCTAACTTGACTTTAAATGTGTTTAATCATTATGAAGCAACAATTAAAAGAGAAGTTCAGCATCATCTGATATTTTAAAGTAAGAGCTATAAAATGGTACTTTAACCAACCTCCACTTTGGCCTTCATACTAGGCTTCAAGAAGAAAAGAAAAAATAAGCAGCAAGCACATTGAGAGAGCTCCGAGACTTGGGTAACAAGAGAGGCTGAAGATTCATAAGCAGCGCTGAATGGTCCTGCTGCACGGTCCACTCCTGGCCAGCCCCTCTCTGGTGGGGGTCTCTGCCCTCACAGCAGGAGAGGGCAGAGGGCTTCCTGTGGTCCCCTCTGCCCCCAGTCCAAACATTTTGGTCAGATAATTTTAATTCACATCTATACAAAAATACGGTTTTTAATAATTCCACACGTCTTCCTTTATTCAAAACAACGCAGAAGCTAAAATAAACATACAGGGGAAAAGAAATTTTGGGAGAGGATGATCTAGAATTCTCCACACTTTGACAAAGAGAAATAAAATTTAAGCATCCAATTCCTAACATAAAAAAAAAAAAAAAATCAAAAAGAGCTCATTTTTATTTTGAGCAATTACCTGCATTTTTTTATAAGTCCTTCCTTATCCACCAAAAAGAAATTCTAATGAGGAAAGCATCACACTGAAACCCAGGCTAGATAATTTCCATAACCACAGAAAAGATACCTCAAATTTCTCTTCCCCGGCAACACAGGCAGGCTGCTGTAGCAGCTCTGAGTTGAGATGTTCCTGTTCACCCCAGCTGGGCAATTTCCTAACTCCGATGGGTGCCATTAAAGCAATCAGGTTATTTAACACCCTATGCAAATTACTGGAAACGAATGCTCAAATCCACCAGCGCGCACACACACAAATGGAAATCAGCAAAAAGTAGCAATACAGTAATTCAGCATGATGCTGAATTTAATACAGTCGCCTCTAAAGGAAATCAACAGGAGATAGGAAGCGAGACAAACTTTGGGACTGTGGCATGAGTTACAGCAGAAGGTCCACATGACGATATTCAAAACGGAAAACCCCACTTCACAGAGTGTTTCTGGTTTGGGTTGGTCGCCCCTCCCCCCCTTATCTGGAACAAAGAATATTTACCTGCTCCTAAAAAAAAACCAAAGCAAAATAAAAAACCCCACAAAACCTCCTCCAGCCACGAGTACCTCTTACAGTTGTTGTGGCAGACATACAGCACTAAGCACCTTGAACCGTCTCCCCCACAAACTTAATCTCTGTATAGCTACAAATATTAATAATTGAAAAGCACACAAAGTGATTTTACTAAGGGGGTAATTAACAACTTCATTTCAGTTCAGCAGCTGATTTTTAGTTGGCAATAAACCAACAGGAGCTTAAAAGAACTTATTACACACGGATAAGATTCTGAATAACCTTGATGAGTTACTAGTCAGCAGTTTGATGCGGCCCTCAGACTTCAAAGGCCCCTTTTATAAGAAAAGAAGACAAAAGGCACAGAGGTCTTTATCATCATTTGTGGTAAATAAGATAGACAAATCCACTACATACTAGAAAGCTGATGTAAGGAAAAGATCAAACTTTGCATGAGCTTCACCAGCGTTTTAGGAGCCCTGGATTATCCAGTAGCACAGAAGAATCCAGATTAAAAAAAAAAAAGTTTCTGCTACTTTGCTATCAGCAGATGCTCGGGAGGACACATCACCAGCTTGTAGCAGAGCACGTGCCCAAGGGTTTCCTAAAAACTTCAGCGAGTAAATCCCACCCTGGGCAGACAGGGCTCAAACTCTGTTCATTTTCTACTGCTCAGCCTTAACGATTCCTGTTCTCCCGGCCATGAACGCATAGGCAGACAGGTAAAACTGACAATCTCTGCAGTCAGCGTTAGAGGAATTGCGCGTTAAGGTCTAATTGCTAAATAGAAACACTGCTGATAATCAGGCCACCTAGAAACATAAGGATCTTCCCCTTACCAGAATTCACTGATGAAAAACCAGCAGTGACATACGGCTTAAAATTAACCTAGTGTGAAATGAAAAATACAAACCTTTAAGTGGAAAGCTGCCTAGTGTAATTTTCACAATTACCATTTAATTTAAGAAGCAGATCAAAGCAGCGCATCATTTACATTTTCAAACATTAAGTTTTAAAGATCAAAGACCTCTAGTATTTCCAGACTGCATATATGTGAGTAACTTTGTTAGAGTAATGAATGTATGCAGAGGGAGGAGAACACGAGCTGCTCGTTCGCTCCACGCAGCACCTTCCCCATTGTCCGAGACTGTAGCAAGCAGCATCGGCAACAAGCATCATCAACAAGCACCTGTTGACACTATATATAAACAGTAACAAGGGGCTTTGGGGTCTAAATTAGCATTATACCAATTTTCTGAGTGCTGGACAACTCTCCCCCTGAAACCAGCCACTGCTGCAGAGATTTTTCACAGCTCCAGCCTGACAGCTATGATTTAACAGCGCTTATACGATGTTCCAGAGGTCGTTAACGACTTCACTTCATCCTAGTGTTTAACCAAAACTGTGTTTTCATGACAGTGCTGTAGTCTCATTATGCCAACAGCTTAATAGACAGAAGTGCACTATGTAAATATTCCAAATGTCAGTTTAATTCCATGTAGAAATGAACTATCAGCAGCAAAAGTGATGTTTTAATGACCACTGGGAGTTGCTGCAACAGACCCTGGTCAAATGCAGCCTAAATTAGGAAGTGTCCTGGCACTTATATCAGGAAACAATTAAACTTTTAGTTCATACTGAGGACTCGTGCTTGCTTCTGAGCGCCTCCTAAAACACACCGCTTCGAATTCAAGATCAAAACCAGATTTTCCTCAGCAGAAAACCAGAGAGCATCACAGCCATAAAACCTAGGCTGAAGTTGGAGATGACCACATAAACTGAACCAGTAAACTGAAGCTGCCCACGGAATTTGAGAAGATGGCCAAAACTTCGCTTACTGAGCGAGTTGAGGAATGTGACAACACCACACGTGTTATGTGCAATGAGATTTGGCACCTGATTGCTGGTGTTACAGTAACATTCAATCCCCAGAGTCTTCCTTATTGTACACCATTATCCACAATCCACCATGCTGCCCACCAGGCTGGTCCCAACCACAGGATGGATTTTTATCTGCATCTCCCTTATGTTACCTATTTCCCTTCCAGATCATAGGATTAGAAGTATTTTAACAGTAGATTGGAAGGGATATATAACATTCACACAGATACTTTAATTCTTATATCATGGTATTACACATCTAAGACAGGAAAGAAAGGGGCATATGAAGTCCACCTACCTGCTGCTAATCGTAAGAGGATTTAAAGCAGCTTTCTCAGGAGAAGCTTCTCCGACAGACATGTCTTATGGTAAGGATGTTGCATTCTATAACTAAGACTATCAAGCTCTTAAAAAGATGAACAGCAATAATACATTTACAATAGTTCAGGAACCTGTGTATTATTAGTACTCTTGGAAATAGTCTTTGTGACAGAAAAAAGAAGGTATTTAGAAGCAAGTTTCATACTTTAAACCTTCTCCCACAAAACAGAGAGGGGAACATATATCCAGGCTCTTTAGACGAAGAAAATGATGAGCTGTGTCCAGCTGCAATTCACTTGTAGCATTCTAATCTCAGACAACATTTATGTTGCGAAATCCTGCGGAATACTTGGGTACTGCTGCCAGACCTGTACTGGTTCACACGGATTTCTGTGTGACAGCGGCCACACTGCTTCCAACTCCCAGCCTACATCAGGTAGGTAGACACAGCCAAAGCACTTAACAGTTTTAATCTACATCTCTGTCAAAAAATAAAACCACTATGTGCAATCTAAGCAACATTATAGGCATCAGCAGATGAAAAAAATGGTTAAAATGACTAGGAATTGGCGCATGTCACATCTACCTCCATCAGCAGTTTGCAGAAGTGCCCCTTCCCAAAGCAAAATGTATAGCCCCTGCCTCAAGAAGTAACAAAGACACGTACGCTTCTTTACTTGACTGGAGAAGCAAGGAAGGCTGGCATACCTTTAAAAACAGCTGAGACACACCAGTAGTCTTTCCATATGTCACTCCCCCATATCTGAAAGGCAGCGTGACATTAGAGATGACCCTGTTTCAGCAGGGGGGTTGGACTAGAAGACCCACAGAGGTCCCTTCTAACCCCAAACATTCTGTGATTCTGCCGTGTGAGGAGACACCCTCCTCTGCCCTACCTCCTCGGCTGATCTTAGAGGAAAGAGAAAACAAATCAGCTGAGTCACCGCTGGAAAATCGGCATGGCTGGATCATGTCTAACCCATCCACACACCAGACACAGGAAACCATATTACTGCCAGCCTCCCGACCACGTCTGCTCAGATACTGGGAAACGCTGCTCAAGCCTTACCCTTTGCTCCCGAGACCTGTAGATACGGTTCTTTCAAGAGACTTGCCTGCATGCAAAGACCAAATCTTGTTGTGGAAATGGGCATGTTAAGCATTTAGCATTCTGACAAAGTTAACCGTTATATTGAGAACCAGACATGATTTAACAGCTTCATTCTTCTTAACTACGGTATATACAAATGAGTTCAGGAAAAAAAAACATTCATGTTTTAACTGTAGAAACAGTTACAGAAGGAAAGATCAAAGATTCCACTGGAAAATGGAATGCTACAAGATTTTAGTTGCCACATTAAAAAAAAAAAAAAAGATTTGAAATTTTTAGCTAGGGAGCCAAGAATGACAAGAGAAGAAAAGGAAAAAGGAGCCATAGGTACAAACATACATGCATTTTTTAGCCAGGTTTAACAGTAGGCTTCCATGCCCCAAGGTAGGTAAAGCAGACGAGATACTGATTTTACAAACACGTAAGCAAAAAAAATAAAATAAGCATAATAGCACATTCAGAAATTTAGAACAGTCTGAGACTGTATTCCCCCAATCTTTTAAATGACCAAAATGCAAAATAAATGCAAAAAACCCCCCCAGATTTAAAAAGCCTGTATGTTCCACAGATTTCATAATTTAAATACTTACTGGGTAAGAAATTCACTCCAGTAAGAATGAAAAAGTAGTTATTTACAAACAACCTCAGGTGCACATTTCTCCTCTTCCCTTTCCAAGCCTCTCTCCTCTGTCATTTCTCCACAGCGCACAGCTCCCAACCCCGTCCACGGACACTTGATGTGCAGAACTTCCTGGAGTCTTCAGCGATGCTCTCAAATGAGATTACAGCCCGTGTCTGCAAGACCTACCCCAGCGTCACAGAGGACTTCTGGATTTTATCAGGCACATGAAAGCTGGGTCGTTAGTGAGCAACCCAGTCTGTGCATTTTAATGGGGATTTGTCTTTGAAAAAGTTAATTGACACGTAAGACTCGTAGTTGTGATGCAATATAATCCTGAATAATCATCATCGAGTCGATGTTTATTATATCAGGGTTTTTCCCCCCCCCTCCACAGCATCAGGCAAATGCCTGTCAAAGATCTCCATCTGTACCCGGAGCTCATGCCTTCATCCTCGCCCCAACTTCATTCGGACCAAATAAGAGCAACTCCACGCAACCTTTTTATTGAATGCTGAGAAATCGCAATGAGGATGACCACCAGACATTCAAAAAAAGAAAAAAAAATTATACAAAGGTCTCACCTCTGTAGTTAGGCAAGACAGTCGATGTCACTTTGTTACAACCCCTTCTATTTGCAAAAGAACCTGCAATCAAATGTCTGGCCCATTTTTGCTCATGAATACATTTTCAAGTGCATGAAAAAGGTATATTTTACCATTTAGGCAAACGGAGCTTGGTAAGGAAGGAAGAAAAGAGGTTTTTCCTAGAGGGGAAATACAGAAATGCCTAGCTCTGTCCCTAGCTTCACCCAGCCTAAAACAGTATCCAAAGACACATCTCACAGCCGTGCAACAGCTGCTGCTACAAAACCCCCCACCCCTGCAGCATCCAAACCGGGATCTTGATTTTTCTTCCTCTTCTCCACAGACACTCTGACATCCAGCTTAGTTTGCTTCCGTTCTTTATCACACCGTGATTTACTAGCCGAAAAGGTCATTTGACCACATCAACAGTCTCATATCAAACACCACAAGCTAGATTTTTCAAATTTCTTCCTGAAGGGAAGAAAATAAGTAATAAACAGCGAGGCTAACAAAGTACTTCCAGGAAAGAATTTGCAAATAACGCTGGAGATTAGATCTGAGATTAGAGTGCACCCCTGAAGGGCAGGTGATGATCACTGCAGAACTGCTGGGCCAGATGGCCCAACACCTCTGAAGGACCATCTCCCCACCAACGAAACTCCAGCGAGACACCAGGGTTGCTTTGGCCATAGTGGAAGTCAGTGTACGAGCGTATCAAATACTTCCAAATGCTTTGGCCCAGAAACTCCTGGCAGAGTTTCTACTCAAAACAGCTCCAATTGTATTTCTAAGCCTCATGAAATTCATCCTGAAGAAGTTATTTATTGCTGGAAGCCAGCCTCCCTAATTCAGGTGTCTAGTTTATCCCTCGACCCCGGGCGCCTAGCAAACGTCTCCCAAGTCATGTAAGGAAGAGAGCCGGGCAACGAGCAGAAGCAGGTGACTTGAGAAGCCTCCAGGGAAAGAGGTGGCTTGTCTCAATTCAGGTGTCTGCCTCGCCACACCCCACGAGCTCAGCCACAACCCAACAGTGAGCTGCCACCAAAAGGCCAACTCCGCCAACACCACCTCTTCCCTGGCACGAGCACCGGTGTCCATCTTGCCTCCCAGGAGCCAAGCAAGAACAAAATGCCCCCAACCAGGCTGAGTTTCCACCATCAGACGAGCTTCCTGAGCCAAATCACCGGAAGGTCAGGCAAACAGCGCTGCCACCACAAAGCAGGAAGGACAAGCACATGCCAAGCACAGGAGTTTCAATGACACTTTGGTGCAATAACGTCCTGGCACTAACTCAAAACCATGTCGTTGTGGGACCTACTCTAGGAGGACAGCTTGGCCCCACCAGCAGTTTTCACTGTCTGTGCTGACTGAATGGATCCCAACTCAGATATTTCTTTAAAGCTATGTTACATGACAATGATTTTGACTTTTTTGGCCAACTTAGTAATAACTGTTTCCCAAAGTTAGTATATCCAGGTTCTTTTCTAACAGTAATGACTGAAAGCTGAATCGCATCCACAAACAAAAGTTAGGACATTCACATGAGCTGGTGCAAAAAACATGTGCCAACACACCCAGCGCTGGCAAAAAACATATGGCAAGTCTTATAATTCTCATGCTCTTCTAAGATAATCCCAGATGTTTTGCGTCACAAATGCAAAACACTGTTGAAATTAAATTTCTCTATTCAGTGTAACACAAATCAAAGTTTTACAGCTAAATATCCAACTGGAAGCTAGCACACTGTGAATCAGATCCATACATCCTTCTTTTCATTGGAAAAAATAAAAATTTAGCACTATTCATAAATGCTAAATTTACAACTGCTTGCAGGAGCTCACAACATGAGGAATCAAAGAACCTATTCTAAAGTAGCCTTTTCACTACAATCCTTTAAAGTCAGATTTTTTTCACTTGGATTGACAGTATTCAGATATGTGAAAAACAGCAAAACCAAAACACTCCTCCTAAGGTAATCTGGATATGTTAGGTCTGTCAAGCACACCTTCAACCAGCAGAAGCATTTCTAGTACACTGGCTCCGAGAGCACATTCTGTTTTTCATTAAATCGCTGAAGTTGGAAAGCCAATTTTAAAAATGATAGTTAAGAGTTATGTTAGTCTCGTTAAGCAGAAAAGGTTGGGGTTGGGTTTTTTTTTTCGGTTTTGTTTTAAACAAACCTCCTCCAGGATTGAATGAAGGAACTCTAGAGAGGAGGAGTGGTAGGTAAAAGAAACAGCTGGAATGGATCTGGTTCTTACAACACAATAAAACCCAAGTGCTTTCCAAAGCTCAGCAAGGTTACCGTCTAATGTAACACACTCCAGTGCTCATTAAAAACTTAAAAATCTGGACCAAAAAAAAAAAAGAAAAAAGTATCTGACATAGAAAAGGTGCTAAAAGGGAGTCCATAGTAATGTAGGTGGGTGGAAAAAACAGCATGCTGAACATGGAAATCATCATCTCACCCCCTCACCCAAACTGCGGGAGATACAAAAATACATGACCTTACAAAACTAAAGAAAGGATCAGGTCACAGTTCAAAAACCACACAAAGACAGGAAGAAAAGAACAAAAGTAATGCCACGACTGACTGTAGTTGGTAACCACAAAATACAGAACAGAAGAAAACAAAAGTCCGGTCAGAATTGCCTGTAGATCCCCTTAAGCAGTATTGCATTTCCCCAGTATAGAAGACATGCCCATTTCTATAGTCAAGTAGTTAATTCTTCCTCTTGAAGTGCCTGCAGATGCTGCTTTCATGCAAAACTTTAAAACAATGTTCAAAACTACGAAGAGAAACCATCCACAAAGGAAACTACATTGTGAATTCATCTCAAAGCTATGTGCGCCCATCGCACAGGACCGCATGAAGATGTACTTTGAACACCTCTGAGAAATCCAGACATAGACTTGACTTGAAAATTTATAAACTCACGTTGCAGAAACCAGGAAAAAAATTTTACTCTCAAGCAAAAAATAACAGAAACAAAAGGTTCCCATTTTTCTCTCCAACACATCACCAAATGTACCACAGATACCCTTCTTGAGGTCCGGCAGAAAGGGGACAACAAGGTAACAAAGAGTAATGTTCAGCCAGATGAAAACAGTGTTACTGTCACCCTCCTCCTCTAAAACATTATTGCTAATCTTGTTTGATGACATTTTGCCACAGCACTTTCCTAGTCTGCAGACAATGGAGAACATTATTTCTAGGATTTACATTCATACACTATTTACTTAACAGCACGTATATTTATGTATTGATTCATATTTATATATTAATTAAATGCACCTAGATTTACTCCACGCAAGGGCTCACTGCCAAGAATCTACACACGACACTGAAATACTGATGCATCCACCTAAAGGAGGGTTAAATACATCCCTTATGTAGATGTGAGCCAGGACTTTGGCAGCAGCACCTTAAGAAGTTCCCCAGAAACCAGCCCACCCAGGTTTTACGACTTGACAGAATTACCCAGTATTAGACATGGTTTAAGCAACACAATATATAGATTTTGCCTTTTCATTCACACATTTTTCATTCTGACACCATCCAGGATATGATTGGCTCTCTACGCGCTACCCGAGAATACCTTACCCAGAACCAAGAAAAACCTTTTCATAATGATTAGCTCAACTAAAATAAATGTAAGAAATAAAGAAGAGGATTTGAACTGTAAGATGAGTCTTCTATCTCTACAGTTATTCCTCCCATCTGCCATACCAGACTGTATACATTAGATTCATGCTTGGGGGAAAAACAAAACAAAATAATCAGAGGTAAGACGTCTATGCAAATACAGGGAAAACGCCGCTGCTAGGCCTCTTGCTGCATTTGCAGAAGCCATAAAAATATACAGTAGAAATGCAGATTTCAAACAGTTTCAACAAATAGAAACATTTGGTGACCACATGTCAGAGACCATTCACTGGATTTGATTACTGTACTGTTGGTCCAAACCAAAAGCTTTCAGCCAGTAGTCCTGGCTCTCAAGTTTTATCCTCAAGCTCGCTCTTTCTACCAAGCTGCCTTGCAAATCTGCTTTTCTAATCTTCTGAGCAGGCAGGGGGTGCGTGGAGGGGTGTATACACACATTCGTTTCTTCCTGAAAAAAGACAAAAAACAAAAGCCCCCAAATAACCTTCCAACATCTAAAACGCAACAGATAATTCTAAATTACAAAGGAAGATAGTTGTGGACTCTGAAAAGCACACTGTAATGCAACAATAAATGAAGCTGCTAGCACACACAGCGGCATTCAGGTAAGTTACGCTATTCCCCTACCTATTCAACAGCTGCGGCAGACACGAGCAGCAGAGGTATCTTCAGTGGCCGCCCAGACACGCTGGGCTTCCTTCCTCTAATGCTGCCTATCGAAAACGATAAAAATCTTATCTCGCTACAGCAATCCTAACGGTGAAACACCTCTCTCCATCAACACTGCGCAGTGTTAGCACTAGAAAGGACTTCTGCTCCATGAGGAGCAGTCCCAGGAGTACAGGGTCCTGCTCGTGATTCCGAGACTGACGCTCCCAACGACAGCATCAGATGAAATCCATAGCTCTCAGAACATATGACATTAACAACTCTAGATCAGTTATTAGGGAAAGAAATTCAGCTCCCAAGAGGCCCTGTAACAGCTTGTGATATGAAGGAGTTACCTGGCGCAGCACCTATTTTTCACTTCAGTGGATTTGTCAAGGTTGCTCCACATGCTTCCCTCCAACAATTCATTCAGGCACACGCTCGCTGCCCACCCTCCCTCCGATGGCATCTGCACATTCGACTACTTAGGGGGGGCAGAAATTCAAGCATTATTTGCCTCAGGGCACTCTAACTAAAGATTTACAGACTTCATGGGTCAGGTTTCAAGTTGCTTTAGCAAACAATTTCAAACCATAGACATCTACCTGAAGATGAGTGTTCATTTCAGGCACAGAACAGCAATGAAAAGCCGAGATGTTTTACAAGCAAACAGCACGCGCTCTTCTCTCCTCTTGAACTCTTGGAGGGGCATCACCCCTAAAATGATGAAGGGTGTTTTGGGGGAGAGGAACCACGTCTCCCCTCCATGCACGAGGACGAACTTCGTGCTGGACTGCAGAGAGGAAGAGGCAGACCACCCTCCCACAGCCTGAAGCAGGAAAACAGACTCGGCAGTCTGGGATATTTAATAGCTAGGGGAAGAACGCTTCGGTTTGGAGGAACAGCTTTTGGCTTGCCTAAGTTATAATACAGAACAGAACACAGTAAAACAATTTTAACCGAGCTATTTCTAGCTTTGGCAAACACAGCCCTACCTTAGGGAAACTATTTCTGAGTGGTGTTGTTTCAGCGTTTTATTCTGGTCTCAGCACACACCATCTGCCCCGCCGCGGTGCTACGGGAGGGCTGAGGCGCACGGGAGCTCGGCCAGCACCAGCTGCTGCAGGCAGAGCGCAGAAGACGCCACAAGTCCCAGATGCAAGAACCCAACACCTCTAACCAGCACTGGGCTCGGGATGAGGGATACCGGAGAACAGCTTAAGTTTTGCACAGAAAATGACTACTCTTTCCCCGAAAGAAGCAGATGTCCTCAACAGCCAGCTCTCCCAAGGTGACTAACCATCTCCAGCTAGAGTAACCCTTACGAGCAGCAACACCCCCCCTCCCTCAGCTCACCATGGCACACAAAACCTATTTTACAAGAGGCTGGGGACTACACTCAAAGAGGTCCTTGCACTGTAAAGACTACAGACCTGCCTTGCCTGCATGATCATAAAATATGCCTCAACATGAATCTGAATTAAAGAACAAAGTCTTTCACTAACTAACACCAGATATCAGATGCAATTTTTTTTGTTGTTATTACTCTCAATCAAGGTGTTGGTTAGTTTTGTTTTTTTTTTAACTAGTGCAAGAACTAGGATCAAATCCTTGAGTTCCCACCAGCCAGTGGCTGCTGCACAACTCGGAGACTCCAGCTGGGAACAGGTGGAAGAGGGACCCGACCGGGACACAATTTTCTCTCACCAAAAGCTTCAACAACAGATGGGGTGGAAATTTTTCATGTTTTGGGATGGCACCCCGGCCCCAAGATCTGACAAATACAGCTGCTCACTCCCACTACGCAGAGCCCTCAGCTTGAAGGTTTGACCTCAAGTCTTCTTAGTTTCAGGGGTTTTTTTCTAAATCTCAGAGTCCAAAAAGCTCTGTATTGAGAAGAACGTTAACACAGATTTCATTAGCAAGGGGAAACAGTAACAGTTTACAAAGAGATTTTTGCTTGTTCTTTCACATATATAGCAGCTAGTGTTTGTATGCTTTCATCTTCCTCTAATGTTAAGGGGAAGTTGGTGCACAAAACCTTACCAAAACACAAGAACTTCATGTTCATAAATATTTGGAAACCTGCCTCATCTTCAAAACTAATTGCTTAATCATTGGGACTCACCAAGTTTCACTCTCCATTGTATGTACACCGCTGCATTTCACCAAGACTCACAAAACCTTGGGACATGTCTCATTACTCTACAAATACACAACAACGCAACGGGTTGGTCTTGGCTTTTTATCCCATCTCGATTTAAAGCGTAGAGAAATACAACAGACTCTCTAAAATACAAACCTTGTTTCACTGGGAAATAAATATTTACATTTTCCTTCAACATTAAAGAACTCTTCACATCCTGTTTATCAATACCTTCAGGTTTTTAACTCACTCGACTTAAAAAGTCTCTCCAAGGGGCAAGTTTAAAAGTTACTTTAAAAAGAGAGCAGCTTTCACATGCCAGAAACAAAGCACAGCCACACGAATCGGATGGGGAAGGGGGGAAGCCTAACATCCTGGTTTTCCACTCCACAAACCATGCACACTTCACGCTTTGCCAGGGCGCCCGTGTGCTAGCGGCGTGCAACGAGGGAATATTTTGCAGGAACGGTACAACCAGCCAGTATCAAACAAAAAACAGTAATAATTAAAAAGAAAATACTTGAATCCTTAAAACAGGATTTTCAATTACGACATTACATCACCGCAATGAAACTATTTAAAGTAAGCTTTGCCAGTTTAAAGAAAGAAATGCAAGAAATGAATACGCGGGAGAAGAATGCTTTAATTACCTAAACACACAACTAGCTCTTACAAAACTGACACTGGGGAAGCCAGGACTGCTTTAATCACCTGCATTCGAGGACGGCACTTGCAGAACTGACACCTGTGGAAGTCATTTGCGATACCCTCGCCCAGGATGCTCTTAGTTCAAGATTCTCAATAGATTTTTAAGCACTAGATGTCATCGTTTTACAGAGGAAACTAAGAAGCTTGGACTCGGGTCTTGACAAGCTTCTGAGGATGGGGGTAAAAAAGTAACAGATGCTTTTCTTGGAGCATTTACTCCTTCGAAAGTTATTGGGATAGATTACGGCAACAGAAGCTTTGTCTCAAGTGAATGGCTGCCAAGAAATATGCTTGATACATTAAAAGACCCACGAACCGGCATGCTCCAGCCCCTCTTCAGAAGCACACCATGACTCTAAGCGAGGGTCTCCGATATTCCGAACCCTTCCGAAAACCCCTTCCATGCTAGGCACCCCAGGCGGGACCCCGACCACGCTCACCCATCCCTCCTGCACGCCCACACCAGCGTTGTTCTGTGCAACAACGCCAAAACACAGATATTTACTCCAAGCATAACCAGAGGCTCCTGTAAAAACAGGAGAGGAAGAAAATGACGGTAATTTCGGGTTCCTCTCTGTCTCAGAAGAGTTCAGGACAGGCAGAGGAGCGCCTTTCATCCAGCCTAGGATCAGCCAGAGAAGTCATTTACCAGACGGCGAGAAGTTCTAAGCCTTAATTAAAGGAGGGCAGCCCCACCAGCCTTTAATTTGGATTCTGGGGAGGGGGCCGTTGGCGACGCCGTGAAGACCCATCTCGGCAAGCTCTCACGACGCCTTCCAAACGCAGCACCCCGCAAACGCCCGTGAGGAAGCAAAGTTTGGGACCCCCGGAACCACGACGGGGGGTGCAGCGAGCCCCCCCCCCCCC
>Ga0065711_1043753_pt1 | contig 14532 bp, 9 predicted proteins | sample Hoacrofraction12_FD_59098 | JGI IMG/M metagenome (GOLD analysis project Ga0065711, IMG submission 59098) | Hoatzin crop microbial communities from Cojedes, Venezuela - Epithelial fraction 12 v2 (version 2) | ecosystem: Host-associated > Birds > Digestive system > Esophagus > Crop | place...
CCCAGGGAGGCTGTGGGGTCTCCTTCTCTGGAGATATTCAAGACCCGCCTGGACAAGGTCCTCTACAGCCTGCTGTGGGTGACCCTGCTTCGGTAAGAGGGTTGGACTAGATGACCCACAGAGGTCCCTTCCAACCCCTACCATTCTGTGATTCTGTGATTCTGTGATTCTGTGATTCTGTGATTCTGTGATCTGTGTTAGGACAGCCTGGAAGCTTGCTGTGATCACTGCCTTTTTTTTTCCTTTCTTACTTTTCTTCCTCTCTTACTTTTTTTCCTCTCCCTCCCCCAGTATGATTCCTTTTGGCTTTGAGGTTGCCATCTGCGTTCCCTCAGGGAGTCAACACCAGAGGAACAAGGGCCAGAAACCAGAACACAGGTGAAAAGAGGTAAGCGGGAACTTCTTGCAATAATAGAGGGCTGTTCAAGCCTCAAGAGCACGAGAGCAAACGGGTTGAGAGGAATCCCCTGCCCAAACTAAAAAGTGATAAACATAAAAATGAAAAGGGTGGGGAGGAAGGAGGAGGCTGATTCTCCCTTCACCTTCCAGGCTGTGTGTATTTTACTTCAGTTGTCTAGGGAAGGACCCTCGCTTGCCGCAGACTTGGGCGAGTCACTGGCCGCAGGACAGTCCAGCCTGTGACCACACAGACCCAGAAGGTCTTCTGACAGCTCAGCTACGGGCCAGAGAACACCCAAGACGAAGCCAGACACAAGACATGCCCCAGGCCACAGTTCGGATAGCTCTGATGAAAAGAGCCCCGCCAAAGCTTTTCCTGTCGTATCTTTTCTTCACTTCTGCCCTTCATATTCAAAGTACCGAGCTCAGCCACGTTTGAAGCCAGCCGTCAGACGCTATTAATACACAGGGAGTTGTCCCAACCTCTCCTACAGACTGTTTGTTTTCAGTGACGTAAAGACAACCCTAACAACAAAAGTGGACTTTGCCATTCGTGGTTGGGGAAGCGGGTTAGAGTGGGATCCTTGGAAGTGGTGCGGGAGGTGGAGAAAACATCCGGCAGCCACATGACGAGGCACGTTTTGCTGACACAAGGCGCTCCCGAATGGGCAAGCTGAAGAAAGTTTAGGTTTGTTTCCTCAGCCTGGGGCACAAGCCTAGAATCCGGGCGAAGCAAGCCAGCCCTGAGCAGAAGATCTCACCGACGCACGGAGATGTCGGCTGGCTCGCCAGTCTTTGTGCCGACGCTGCTCAGTATTTCCTGACGCCGTCAATGAGGCGAGGTGCTCTGTAAGGGAATTCTGGCTGGGTCTTTGGTCGCGTTGGAGGAAAGCCGGGAGCGGCAGCAGGGAGGCAGGCGCTGGATCGCTGTGCCATCCTCAGGCTGGTGTGACGGTCAGCGCCGCAGGAGAACCCCAAGACCTCCTGCTGCTGTAGATCCAGCGGCCCTGGAGCCACAGACGCATCGCCTGGGGACGCAAGAGCTCTCGTCCCGGTAACCACAACTGTTTGGCAGCTTCTCGTACCTCAGAGCAGGCCGAGCGTGGATTTTGCTCTTCTGGCCCCCAGCTGCCCCTTTCACTTGGACATTATGCGGGTGAAGCCATGTACTCACAGTCTGTGAAGCGCCTGTTTCACATGCTGCGCTTAAAGCACAAGCACAGTTTACCGCAGTACTAATATTTCATCCCAACGGCTTCCCTAAACTATGAGCAATTCAGCAAAACAAAACATCCTCTGTATCCTCCGAAACCGGTTTTGAAAGCCCAGATGGAGGAAAACACTATTGGTTTTAATTAGCAATATCCTTCACACGGATCCCCCATTAACTGGAGGACCGTACTATATTTCCTCTCACTTCCTCGAGTTTACTTACTACTGCCGCTCTTCTCTGTGGTTTACCAGCAGGAAACCACTGGAGGGGACATATCCAGATAAGATTAAACAACATAATCTTATCATCTTTACTATAACCAGGCCGACAGTTTTTCTGCTAGATGCCGAAATGAGACTCAGAGCCACTTTGGCTTCTATTCACTGTGGAAAGAAGCCATTCTTTTAATTCCATGCTATTTCACCAATTCCCCAACTATTTCATTCATGACAGGCCATTTCTTTTTTTTTTTTTTTTTCCTTTCACTGAAATGCACCTCAGGCAATAAGCTAGGTTCACCCTAGCTGAATGTAACAGGACACAGAACCTGGTTGTCCTGGCAGTGGACGTATCTTCAAAGGTAAGACTACGGTGAAGCAAGGCAGCTGTAGCCTCTCCTCTGCTGAGGAGCTCTTGGAAAGCCTCCAAGTGGCTTCCTTCTAGTGGTAGTGAGACGGGAGTGTGCCTGGCTCCATACAGTACTACCACAGGTCCCACCTGAGGGTCTTCCACTGGACACAAAGCCTTGAGAGTACAGACGCGAAAGAAGAGAGGCAGACGGAAGAAGGAAAAAGACGAATTTCTCTTGCACCGTGCTGATCGAACTGGGGATATTCCCAGCCCGAATTCTCCATGGGTTGTCACGCCGGGTAACACACAACCACCCTGCAGCAGTGTGGGTTGGCTTACATAAAGCCTATGAAATTCGCGCCCATCGCATGCGTCACTTTCTACTGGGACTGGGGCAATAAGAGCCAATATCTAACATGGATGTTCAGCTTCTACCTGCAAAAAAATCTCACATAGTCTTTCATGGGAGGAGTACTCTTCTGCACTTCCGGCAGAGTGCTGCTGTGCTCTTTATCAGAAAGCTTCAGCGACTTGAAAAGACATCTCTAATCCCTTAGCTGCTTCACAGATCCTGAGACTGCGTTCACTCCCGAGGAATTTCTCCTGCCAGGTAACAGAAAGTTCACCCAGTAAGGGAACCTCCTCACTGAACACGGGTTGCAACATCCGACTCTGCCGGGGAGGGAGGGAAAAGGACCGGAGTAAATTGGCATGATGAGGCATGTGAATGAAGTCAGCCAGGGAGAAAAGGCAGGCCGGGCATCCAGAGACAGGCTGCTTCAGCACATCTCCCGGGGAGACTTCTGCTGGCAGGTCTCTTCACGGCTGCACCTTAGGTTAGGCGAACTGGTAATACACACCAAAATTCCATTATCATTATCAGTGAGGCCAGTTGTTAATGTAGCCACTCCTCTCTTTTTTTGGTTGCTATTAATTTGACGAGCATGTTTCCTGGGACTGACATTTTCCAGACTTTCTTTTAGCACATGACAAGTTTGGGGTATTTGAAGGATGAAAGAAAATCAGCAGAGCTATTAAGCGTGCAAAGATTATTTTCCACATGGTCCAACCAGAACTTTTGCACTTACCTCAGAAAAATCTGAAATTAGAAACTGTAAACATAATTATTTTGTAAAAATACATAGCTTTTATGCTCAGAGCTAATTTTTTAAAAAGGTGGGTTTTTTTAAAGTTTAAAAACATTTAAAGTTTTGGCATTGCTTAGTTGGCAGTTTTACTATGTTCATAAAGACTTTCATCTTAAGATGCTTTAATGAGATATAATTGGATGGGTTATTTCTCAAATGGAATAAAATAAAATATTGTATCTATTTAGTCTAGATAGTTCTTTCAATAACTGAAGCAGTCTAAAAAAGAGAAGACACTATGAAATCACTATTGATCTCACCACACTAATCTAATTTATTTGGGAAAGACTTAAGATAGCGATGGAAAGTATGGAAAATCCATTGATAGAGAGATTGATCTTTGTTAAGGACATTCTACTGGACGAAAATGTGTTAGTATCTTTTCAATCTCCCATGAATTCCTAGACTTTAAAGCTTTAAAGGCCCATTTGTGATAATCTAGTCTGACCTCCTGTATATGACATGCCTTTGAACTTCTGTGAATTAATTTTTGTTTCAACTAGGAGCCTTCTAGAAAAAATTCTGGTCATTCTCGGTGTATTCTCATTGACGGAAAATTCACTGAAGTCCTTGGTAAATTGTTTCAGTTACTTTCGCTGTTCAAAATGTGTGCCTTATTCCTAGTTTGAACTGTCTGCCTTTCGGATAATGCATCTTGTTATACTTCTGTACTGAAAAGTTTGTTCACGCTGTGTCTCAGGGCTGGTACATCCAGCCTGTAACTGCGGTACTGCTCAATCAGTTCCATTATAAAGGAAATAGGTAGCGCGCTCAGAGTTTTTCGCTATGATCTGTTTTTCATTTCCCACAGTAATTCTTATGGCTGTTCTCTGAATTGTTTTCCCTCTGAGCTCGTTCTAAATTCCTTCCTGAAATATGGAAGAATGTAGACACCATACTGTCAAGAACCCCAGGGAGGTGCCTTCCTCAAGCACAGATCTTTGTTAAGTCGCTATTGAACTGTTTATTTACTTCTCAAATTGTGCCAAGAGAATCTGAGCTCCCATTCTACCTCGCGTCTCCCAATTCTGTTTCTAAGGCATTCAGTTTGAAACGGCAGAATGACAGGACACGCTCACCACTTATTCTGTAGGCCTACGAGAGGTCACTGCTCTGCTGACCAACACTCGGAGCTGAAATACAGAACACTATAATTCACACAGGGATTCACAATTCTCGCAGAAGTCATTTGTTTTAGTTCACCAAAGTGTATCTAGCATAATCAACAGGCAAATTCACTTACTTTCGATGGTTCACAGACAGCCCAAAGCTGTATTTAACTCTTTTATCTTTGGGGTTATGTGGTAGGTGATGAAGCCTTACTTGGATCACGTACACATGAAATGAATGTCACTGGTAAGTCTGGCTCGCAGGAGAGAAGCAAAGGTGAGTAATCTCGAACCCGGGCCTCATAATAACCTCTGAACGTCTGCTCTTGTTCCGTGCTGAGACATCCCACTGCTGGCACTGGTTTCTACACTCTCCCTGAAGAAAACACTTTTCCCGCCTGGAATTCACAAAGGATGCAAACTGAGGATCACTACAGCCTAAATGTTTCATTTGGTGCCAGCTGCCACATGTGTGCGATGTATCTACTAGTGGTCTTCGGAGAAGGCACCTGCTCACTGAAAACCATTGGAAAGGATGATAACTTGGTTTTTAATTGCACAAATGCCTGAAGAACCTGGACACGCCCTTTGCCCACATAGCGTGTCTCCTGGTATTTTGTAATTGCTCTATCTTGTCTTTCATCTACCCCACAAGCTGTGGGCATTTTTCACAAATTATCTCTTCTTTGTCATCCACAGCTCCATTTTCTCGTTTGGCAGCCTGCTAAATCGGTAACAGTGTAGAAGGAAACAAAGACTTTCTGACTCACCTGTCATGAGACATCAAACAGTTCGGTGAGGTTTGTTTTTCTGCTGTGACTCTTCACCCAGCACTTGGCGTAATATAACAACAGAACCTTTATGTTTCTTCTGACGCTGCATTAAAACTTGTGAATTCACTGCTTCAGAAATGAGCAGGCCACAGAAGCAACATCGCAAATGTCCTCAGGCTTCGATGTGCTTAAGTTCTAAGTGATTCAGACCGAATTCTGGAGTTCTTTGACCTGATCTTGTTTCACACCAATGCGTTATTTGCATGACTTCAGCAGCAGGGCTTGGCACCCCGGGAGAGCCGGGGCAACGGCAGCTTTGCTCAGTTGCGTGCAGGCTCTCTGCACAGGGGCAGCAACAGGTTTGGGCAGTAGAAGTCTGGGGTAGTCATCCCGAGAGGGAACATCACAGCGGAAGGTTTATTGCTGAGCCAGCCGGTGTCAATCCGAGCAGCTCTGCTACCCGTGGCTACTCAGGTGGGCTGTTTGCAAAACGATCCGGTCCCCAGGAGACACATTCGCCCTGCCAGGCCTGGGAAAGCGGGACGTCTCAGGTTCTCTGGGCTGGCTGGTCACACTGGTGGAGCACCATGGGAGGGTGACGACAGACACACATGGCATTAGCTGAGCCCCACTGTTTTCAGCTGCAGCTATTTGATCTTTAACTGCTTGCATATCTGAGAAACTTAGGAGTACATCAGCTGCTTTTATTTTTTTCCTCCCAGTTTTATCATGTCCATTTGTTGCAGTTGCTTTTCCCATTTTATGCTAGAAGGTTATTTTATGTGAATTACTGGATTTGACAGCCAGCCACTGTGGACATAGGACAACTGGAGCAGCCAGGCAACCACAGAACCTCACGCTTTCGGCCTGACTGAAAGCTTGTTGATGTTGTAGGAATCCTTCAGTTTTCTTCAGTGAGCTTTCTACCGGAGTCCTATGGCAAGAATCTGGTACACAGAAAAAGAGAGAGAGGTAAGGTACACAGCCTTCAAACGCCAGACAACGTGGGTCTTTTCCTTCTCTTCTCCTCCTTGCATGGAAAATGTTACACTGGTTCAGAGCTTGGGTAGATTTACAAATCACCATGGAGTTGGCCTAAACTTGGAGAGCCTGCCCTAGAGCGGGAGCAGGAGATGTGCCGGCCAGGCATGCCGTGCAGCACCCAAACCGGCAAGCCCTGCTGAGTCTGGCAGCCTAACGGTCATAGAACCATAGAACGGTTCGGGTTGGAAGGGACCTGATGGATCATCTCGTTCCAACCCCAAGCCATAGGGCTGTACTGCTTTCAGAACACATAGGTCCCCACAGTGCTAAATTTAGTCACGTGCAGTCATCACTGCAAACTTGGTCAAAAGTGGGTCTTTGCGTGGTGCCTCACAGAACAATGCAAGCATCCCCATCCCCTTCTTTCACGGTTTTATCGCTCTTACTCTGTTTTGCCTTCTCTCCTTTGCAAGTGAGATGCAGATGAAATGGAAAGATCATTCATCCTTTAAACAGATCAGTGGAATAGTAGCAGTCACCGCAGGTTTTTTGCCTGTTTTACTGACTGGTTGATAATGTAATTACTCTTTACATAACAGCCAAAAATGAGCAGGCATGTGGATCAAGTTTCCAGAGTTTTCCACAGATTCAGTAAATGAGGTAGTGACACTCAGGTCATCTCCCAATTCTCGTCGCTTTTGAAAGGCTGGTATTTCTGTAGATACCATCTTCTAAGTTTTGTTGAGCAAGCATGACTGTACTGAGAGAATTGTTTCTTTCTCTGGCCCACTTTCCTTTTCACACACGTTACACAGGGAGATTCTGCCTGCTCGGAGCTATCTCTCAGTGCAGGGAGGTATACTGCCTCTCACCTGCCAAAACAACGTCGTTCCATGGTGAGTTGTAGAGAAGCTGTAGCTTGGCGTTTGGTTTTGCACTGTGCCCTTCACCCTTCCCCAGACAGGGACTCCCACCTCATTTTGCATGTGCTCTCATTGTGGACGGAGCCAAGCCCAGATGCTCACTGCAGAAGTGATCGCGAGCTCTTTGTATCAGGTTACTTCAAACTTGAGCAGGCTTGAGAAAACAGTTCTGACAGACCGTGTAACTCCACTCAGTAAAGTAACAAAGGCAACTCAAAATAAAGGAAAGGAAAATGCATTCAGTCTGGTTATTTGTTTTGGCAGTTGAAAGTTAATTCTAATTACGCCTAATGCCTCACGAAGTGCTGTCTTACAGCCAGTTGAAACAGGCCGTTGTTGAAATAACGAAGACATAGTAACGTGAGATAACGCTGCTGTGCGTACTCCTAAACCTGTTCTGAGCAGTGAGGAAGTTCCATCTTTCCTTTTGCAAACCATGGCTCACTGGCTAAGCGCTAATTAGAGCGGCGCAGCTTTAGCTTTGCCGTCTCTGCCTAGCTCCTTGAGCACTGTTCCTTTCAGTGCATGCAACGGGGCAACCCGGGTGCTGACCTGCTTTGCACAGTGGCGAAGAAAAGGTGGGAGGCAGCTCCCTTCTCTGCAGGGGCCACTGCTGAGGACGTCCAGCACAGCTGCCAGCCTTGCTCCCAAGTGTGGCATCCCACTCGAGACAGGGCAGTGCAAGGACCTCACGAGCACAGAGTGTCCCCCCAGACTGGTCTACAGGGGTCTTGTCCTACCCGTGCTGGGAGGCTTCTTGGAAACAGCCTAATGCTGGGTTCATGAGCAACCAGGCAAGTGTCATGTTTAAGGTATGGAGCCTTTTTCCGCCCTGTTCCTCAGCTCTGCCACCGCCTCTTGCTGTGGTTGTAGGAGGGTTGTAGCAGGGCTGCAAGGCACTACACACTGCTACGTACAAGCAGGATGGGTGCTGAAAAGAAGTGGTGATCGTGGTGGGGTAAATCAAAGACTCCGGCACAGACAGTGGCCCTGAGGCAGGTTTCCACAGGGCTAGCAGCGATCCTTTGGGAAGGAGAGTAGAGGAAGACAAAAGCACCCTTTGGGGAATCAAGCCTTGCAGAATGGCTTCGGAAACCCCAACGCGGGAGGCAGATTAATTTCTGCAGTCTATCCGTGGCTGTGTGGACTAGTCAGAGCCTTGTGTTTTCAGGCAGAAAGGTACAAAACAAGCTTGCCTTCCCCAGTGCTGTGGAAGTGATTACGTAGCTGACATATTGCTTCTCTTTAAATATCACTGCTAGCTTACTCACCCCAGCCCAGCTCCCTGTGAAATTAGCAGCAAAGCTCCCATCACCTCCAGTCGCAACAGGATCAAGCCCAGGACAGAGATAACTTTTTGAATACCCAATGACATCAAAATGCAACTGTTTACTTACATAGCATGGTCTTCTTCTAAATGGCTACATGCACATTCTGCTAAAGTCAAACCCCAAGAGATCTGTACACGAGCTAACTGTGCTCTGCTGTTGGGTTCCAACACATTGGCAGGGGAGGAGAGCCCTCTTTATGAAACTATTTAATCAAGAAACCAGGAGCACCTCTAGAGAAGTAAAGAATACTATAAAAAGAAACTGGAATTAGCTTTGCCCTCTGTAGAAACAGGAACTTCTGTTCCACCCCGCTCACTGATTGTACTACTGGCATTATTGCTTATTATAATAGCATTTGAATGTTTTCTTGGATTTACCTTCACAATTATTCTATGAGGAGTTGAAATGTGTTCTCTCTAGTTTACAGATGGAAATAGTAAAAAAAGACAAGTAAAGGACATATTCAAGGTGACAGGAAAGCTTTGACACAGCCAAGAACTGAATGCACATCTCCAGTGCCTTGCTCTGCTTCCCGCTCTCCGAGGCTGCAGGGTCAGGACCCGGCCGGGGCTGTGCTCCCAGCAGCGCTGGGCAGGGAAAGCTGCAGTAGCATAGCGAGCCACGGTGCTCTACCCAGCTACGCTTCCTATGGCTCCGAGAAGCAGACCAGCTCTGAGCTGCTTTTTTTTTTTTCTTTTTTAAAGTTTTGTTGTTTTCAGTACCTAAAATAGTTTCTTGGGTATTTCTATCATGGTGAAGCTGCATAAGCCAACCTCCTGCAACTCCCTGCCAGCCTTACATCTGGATGCTCTGGATACTGGAAGATCAACCAGCACTGAGGAACCTCAAGGTGATGCAAAACCAACATTTGTTGCTTCTCTAACAGTGTCGAAATGTTACACCTGACTGACATTCTTTCCTTATTGTAAGAGCCCACCTGGAGTGATTTGGAAAGTCAAAGAGCAGTAACAGAAAGTTGTTCTGCTGTTGAAACAACTGACAAGACTATAAGAAAATCAAAGGGGGAAGAGACAAATACGGTGGGGAAGGAACAGAATGAAGTCTACTGGGTGAGCTTGGAACAATTTTACGTAAGGCTTGATGGTGATACTCCTATTCACACTTAATGGTATGTTAGTGTATGTGGGGTAAATTATTACTGACTTGAGGGCATCAAAATCAGATCCATCAGGCTTTAGAAGTAAGAAAGCTACCGTCTGGAAACATCCTATAGAATTAATGAGTCAGTGAAACTGTTTTAGCATGGGGAAACAGGTCAATCTACTTTGAATTTGTTAAGCAGACGATGCTTTGAAATGGCCACGGCTGATGCTTTTGATTCACAGATATGCTTTAGAAGCAAAGCTTGAATTGAGGAAGAAAAGAGACTGCGCAGTAAACATATTCAGAAAGAGAGAGCACACCCAAATTTAGCTTCAGCTTTTCTTTTTCAGTCATCTGGCAGCAATGGGAAGCTATGGTGGTTACAACCATCTCACGTAGCAAGTTGAGAAAAAAGCTAGGCACCGTATTTTGTCTCTAAAATATTCTGAGGCAAGGCAGCAGATGACACTGGTATCTGGACATCTGCTATGTTGCACCTGATGGTTCCTACAAGCAAAAAAAAAAAATTGCTCAGTGAACTCTCGGAAAAGTTGAGTCAAGCCCTTCAGCAACTCCAGTTACACATCTTGGAATTTTCTGAGATGAACACTGGCTTTTTTGCCAGGAGGCTGCGAAGAGTGGAGAAGAAGGTGTATATGTTACATCTTCTTAAATAAAGCATACAACTGGCACTGTGAAAAGAGGAAGACATATTAAAAATGAAAAATTGTGGATTCAAGCTTATCAAAACCTATAATTTCAGCAGCTCGCAACATGAAGGAATGTATTTTCCTGAAAAAGAGATTTATACTAGGACTACTAATTTATCCTCTTTTTATGCTACCATATGTAGGTACATAAACTGCAGTCTATCCAGGATCTTTTTAAAAAATGTATTAACAGCAGTGAATAAGCATAGATGTGTTTGTGTTTGTATGTGTGTGTGTCGTCAACTGTTTGATTTGACAATTTCAAGAGGAGAGATCGACTAATTAATACAGAAACCATTTTCAAACTAGTGAAACTGGAGATCGAAAGGACAACTCAGATGAGAGGACACTGAGAGACTTTCGCTGGAGTGCCCGTCACAGCAGAGGAGCGAGCACGAGGCCTCCACTCCCACATCACCGGCAAGGCATCGTCTGTCTGTTCTCCCTGACTACGTGGCGGGGAGGCTGCCAACCCAGTGAGCAGCACCAGCAGCCCTCTGTTCCTCAAACAAAGCCACGAAAGGCATGTTGCCAACCTACGATTGGCACCAGGAGAAAATCAAAGAACACCAGTCCGCCAGAGAAGATAACAACACAGGGGGAAGATGTGGAAAGCATTGCTAAAATGGTTGGGAATGTTCAACGTGAAGAAACCGGTTAATGATCGACATAAGACCTGATTGTCCTGTCACGCTGGTTTTATGATAGCATAACTCTGCTGATTATGAAAGAGTTGCTTCTGATTCAGACTGAACTAAGCACTTCGTGAGCATCGTGACGAGCACCATGAGAAGGTCTGAGCTTGCTGTTGATCCTGGTACACCTCTGCGTGTCTGAGTCATGAACTGCCGTGAGAGTCAGGACTTGAGAATCCTTGACTCCTCCTCACCCACTCTTCTGACTAGGCAAACCAAGCCTGTACTCCAGTTGCTCTCTGCAGGGGAACCGGTTAAGCTCTTTCTGAGAATACTGATGATTGAAGTATACTTTCTTTATTCTCTTCAACGCAGAACCAAGGCCGTGGCCAGAGAGTTCCTTCATCCGGCTCCTTGCTCTTAGTACCCTCCTTGTACCAACACCAGCATTGGGCAAACACATGCAAGTGACCCAGCAGGTCATACGTCCAGGTGAGCTGCTTTCCAGCTCCATCTGTTCTGCCATACGCCTCCTCACGAATCGTACCAGTGTTGGTGTCACCACAAAAGAGGCAGCAGCAGGCACGGGTGGTTAGTGAGGGTTAGGAGGGGGGAACACGACCCCACAGCAGCGCAAAACGCAGCACGAATTTATGTCAGATTGAAGTAACATGCTTAGGAAAATGCAACCTTTTTTTTTTTTCCTCCCTTTTCTCAGCTTTTGAGAGAAGTTCTGTGGTTTCAGTTTTACTAATGTCCTAGAGACACTGACTAATTCTGCCCTGTTTGGGAGTCTCACAGTAAGGGCTTTTCTTCCACTTGCCTCCCGGACAGCAGCAATAATATCTACTCTTAGAGGTAGCCATGCCACTTTAGTGCTGAACATACCAATGAACATCATGATAGTCTTCCAACTTCTCCCTCCTGGTTCTGGTTGATGGACCATAGATTCAAGGGGCTAGTCAGCCAGCAAGTGCCATTGCCAAATTCTATACCTACTGCAACAATCTGAACTGATTCTTGTATTCTAAAGAGGAATTTCCTCCAAGAATTTAATATGAACTATTCTAGTCCTCTGTGTCTCTCTCCTAACACCATCACATTAAATAACACCTATAACAAATGCAGCTTCAACTGAAAATTGGCACACATTGAATGTGTCACACAAAAAGACAACAAAGATCTTCACTTCAGCTATAAAATGCCAGAAATTCTATGGTTTGTTTATTTTTGCATTGCAGGCACATCCTGAGGCAAATAACCACAGGATTTCCAAGAGCCAGCTCTTATCTAGAGGCCATGAAAAGGAAGTGTTAATAGCACCAATACATAGGTGTCAGTGTCACTGCAATAATTGCACTACAAGTCAGAGGCTGACACCTTCATAAAAGAAAGTGTCAAAACAGGAGAAATCAAGGCTATGAGATTTTCTTCACTTACGAAAACAGGCCTCAAACAAGTGTTCAAACATTCAGCTGAAATTTGTTACTATATTTAAGATGGCAATTAAAACTGACCTCTTTTCACTAAAAAAAGATGCATGGAATTGTGATGTCAGCATCATCAGGATAGAAATAAAGGGAGTAAGTGCGGCAGGCTTCTCTACCCCAGGGGATGGGCGCTCATGGTCTTTGAGCTGCCTGTTCCAGCAGAGGTGAGGCTCTCACTATGGAACAAAGACATTTCCAGTGCTTCAGGTGAAGATACCTGGAGACCAACATTTTTTTGTATTAAAAAAATACATGTATCAGCAGCTGCAAAAGCATAAACGTTCAAAAATCTATGTAAAATGCAATCTTATCAAAATGGGATTTGTAACTCTAAAGAAGGGCTCTTTGGTTGTCTTCTTTTTTTCTTTTTTTCATTGGTGCTGTTATTTCTTCTGACCAGAACTGACCAGAAAGCTTTGGACTTCAGGAATACTCACCTGAACATGTGATAGTAAGCGAATGCAAATAAAAGAAAAACAAAAATGAAAATTTGTTTGAAGTGTTTTGATTTTGATAAAGCAGCAAAAGTCAACAGATTCAGGATGAACATGCTTCTATCTGCAATATTGCAATATGCAATAAAAAATTATTTAAGTCTTTCACTACGAATTTATAGTTTATTCTGTGTCACAACAAAGAAATTCATTACTCTCAACCTAGAGTAAGTTGGTATAAATCAGGATCTTTGCCCAATCTGAAGTCAAAGGACTATTGTTAGCAATAGGACAAAGTATGTGTGATTTTCTGATCTTCTCCAGGCAAAATGGACCTGATGGACCAAGATCGATTATTTGTCTGATCATTTCCCCTGAGCTTTGATAGAAGCGTTGATTTCTGTATGGAAGTCCTTCGCATTCAGCTCTTTGGTCTCTGCAAATCAGAGTTCATAAACAATGGTAATTTCCTCCAATGCAGGGAGATAAACCATGGGGCAGATGGGATGACTGGATGTGATCAAGAGATAAAAGTAGAAAATACCTGGACCTGTTTTTACTCTCTGCAAACACAGCTGCTGAGAGCAGGGAAGGGAACATCTTCCAGTTCCCTGCTTAACGCTGCTGGCTGGGGCGGCAAGCTGCAATGGCTTTGCAACCACAGCTCCCGGGCACGGCGTACGAACCCAGAGAGCACTGTGCAAGGCCAAAGTTTGTGTCTGTGCTCTGGCAACTGCGTTATTCCCCCAGAATTGCCAATAGACGCCATCCTGAGGCAAGCAGGTTTTTTAGTGGTTGATGATACAGGCAGAGGGAGGAAGAAGGGGCAGTGAGCAACTTGTGAGAATAAGTAAAAAGAGGGAGGGGAAAAAGTGGGAACTAAAGGGGGAAGGTGGGAGAGACAGGTTGACTGGAGACCCATTTGCTACTTGGCGCCGTAGAGAAAAGTGAATTCAGGGAGTTCCCAGCATCGGTCATGCCCCAAGGCCAGTCTTTGCTCCCACACGCAGGCTGCCGAGGCGAGTAAGGGGCCCTTGCTTCGCTGCCTTTTATTTCACTCCCGGTTCCTTCAATTACGAAGGCTGGCGACAGACAACAGTTACAAACCCACGTCCGTCCTCAGTGCAAAGACACTGACTTGAGGTACACCAGCACGATGCCCTTCTCAAAAGCTCTTCGCAGCCAGGCATCCACCTGCAGAACCTGGTTACCGCACAAAAACTCCAGCGCGCGTGCAGAGCCCCCAAGTTAAGTCGCTGGCGCAAGTCATCAGTTGCCACTCCATGTTCGTCACCTCCCAGAAAAACAAGCAAAAGTATAAATTAAGTATGTGAGGGGGGCTGCTTTCCTGGCCAGTTAGATGATGATTGTTTTCATATATGTCCCTGCTCAGAAAAACGCAGACACCCCTTGCCCCATCACTGTACTTGAAGAGTGCTCATGAAAAAACAGCTCTTTCGTTGATGAGTCTAATGGGCATTGAGCTCTTTCAAAAATCGAGGGAATCCTGTTGTAGGCTAATTCAGTCAGATTGGAACCCATGAGACATCAATTTTCATGCAAATCTCACCTGTGCAATTAAAAAAGTCACAGAATCACAGAATCAGAGAATGTCAGGGGTTGGAAGGGACCTCTGTGGGTCATCTAGTCCAACCCCCTGCCAAAGCAGGGTCACCCAGAGCAGGCTGCACAGGACTGCATCCAGGCGG
>Ga0065711_1043758_pt1 | contig 14532 bp, 8 predicted proteins | sample Hoacrofraction12_FD_59098 | JGI IMG/M metagenome (GOLD analysis project Ga0065711, IMG submission 59098) | Hoatzin crop microbial communities from Cojedes, Venezuela - Epithelial fraction 12 v2 (version 2) | ecosystem: Host-associated > Birds > Digestive system > Esophagus > Crop | place...
AGCCTGTCCTCATAGGAGAGGTACTCCAGCCCTCTGATCATCTTCATGGCCCTCCTCTGGACCCGCTCCAACACATCCATGTCCTTCTTATGTTGGGGGCCCCAGAGCTGGACGCAGGACTCCAGGTGGGTTCTCACGAGAGTGGAGTAGAGGGGCAGAATCCCCTCCCTCAACCTGCTGGCCACGCTGCTCTTGATGCAGCCCAGGATACGGTTGGCTTTCTGGGCTGCAAGCGCACATTGCCGGCTCATGTTCAGCTTCTCATCCACCAGTACCCTCATTTCCTTCTCCTCAGGGCTGCTCTCGAGCTACTCTCCGCCCAGCCTGTACTTGTGTTTGGGGTTGCCCCAACCCATGTGTAGGACCTTGCAGTTGGCCTTGTTGAACTTCATGCATTTCACGCAGGCCCACCTCTCCAGCCTGTCAAGGTCCCTCTGAATGGCATCCCTTCCCCCCAGCATGTCAACCACACCGCACAGCTTGGTGTCATCGGCAAACTTGCTGAGGGTGCACTCAGTCCCACTGTCCATGTCGCCGACAAAGATATTAAACAGATATTAAAATAGGGAGTACACTTTTGGTTACTGTTTTTGTAATGGAAATGAACAGTAAATTTCAATTACTTAGTGTACTTAGACAACCTGTCAGTCTGTTTTGTTAACATAGTAACACTTGCTAAACAAGATTTCTTATTTTATGTCTTCAGCTTCTGTTGTCCAGGCTATCTGTCATGGCATCTCCTTTCAGTGTACATCCAATCTGATGTCCAAAGATACATTTTGCTGGGCTGTAACTTATGGAAAACTTACATTTTTGTTTCAGAAGATGTTTCAGGTAATACATTAAATACTTTTTATCTAAGACTGTCAGGTTTGTACAGTCTACCTTAAAGAGCACATTTTCCACGAACACATATTGTAAAATGCAAAAGGTGGGATGAAATTCACTATTTATTCACATTTTTTTGACAGCTCTTCTTTTCTTTTATACTTTCTTTCTGAATGGTAGTACTGTTTTAGGTTGTTAAAGAGATATTTCCTGTGTAAAATAAGCTGAGGGCTCTGTCTGTATGTAATAGCAAGTGGAAGACAAAACAAGGCCAAATTAAGCTTCTTCAGCTCTCATTTTTCAGGTGATCTAATGTGACATGTTAGCAGTAAGAAGAAGCGAACTTAATGCAGAAGTAAGATAGAATGACATTAAGAGACATGGTCCCTTTGGGCACTCCAAATTTGCAGATGTCGAGGAGGCTTTTTATTGCTTTGTCTGGGATTACTATAAGCATCGTCAGTATCTCTCTTTGATAGCTCCATGAGTGAGACGGGAAATCACCGGTGGGTTATCTGCAACAGCAGTAATCTTTAGGTCAGAAAGACTGTTAAAACGCTAGCGATACTAACAAGTCCTTTTCTCTTGCTGGTGTTGCAAACGATGAGAATGGAAATAAATTACTGGGTTATTTCGTGTTATGCATAGGTCAGGCTGAACCAGAAAACTAGTCTCGCTGGCTTTGTTTCTGATCAATTTGCCTGTGTGCCACTGGAGGAGAGTCAGACTCAGTATTTTGCATCCCTAGCAGCTGAAATGTCCTCTCTTACTTTTTTAGTGAGTGAAATAATCCCGGGAACCGGTTTATTTCACTGTCCTTACCTTTCCAAACTGCTTCTTTTGGCATGCAAGTTGCTGGAGTGAGAGGATGGTTTAAAGAAAATTATATGCACAGGGGACGGCCTGCTCTTTAAGTCTTTTTAAGTGGTTGGATGCCAGTATGATGGGGATATGTACAAACCCTGCAGCATGGAGGTGCCATTGGTGAGCATGACTCATTTTTACCATGAAACCTGTGATGAGACATTGCAGTACAGAAGGCAAGAATTGCCTTTAGCTGTAGAAGCTATTTTTTCTCTAAAAAAAACCCAATAACTGAAAACAGCACCTCCATTCCAAGCAGGTAGCAGAGGTGAGAGTGCTGGGAATTTGGTCTTTGAAGGGTTGTTAGCAGACATCTTGTTTTTTTAACATGTGCCCATAGCACTTGCAGCTGTCTGACTAGGCCATGCTGTCGTTCTAGTGCCTCTCACCTCTGTAGGCCCATGTGGTTCCCACTGCATGAGTCAAAAGAAAAGGGATAGAGAAGGTCATTCTCTGGGAAGAGATAAATACCTCTCCCCCCGCTTGCTTCTTTCTCTGAGGCAGCATGGGAGAGAGCTACCCAGTCCTCAGTCCTGGCTCCACAAGAGACCCAGCTCAGCATAGTAGGCCAGGATTTGACCAGCCTCATTAATTTCTCCTGCAGGTTTCACGTGGTGCCCTGTTATTCCCACTCTAATGTCTTTTTCTGACATTTTTGTAGGATTAGAGTGTGTTAGCTTCCTTCCGTTTTGGCTCCAGGTTACCTCCTAGCGTCTGTGCAATTTTACCACTTAGAAACTGCCAACTTTTTTCTCTCCACAGCAATTCTGGCACCTTCCCACAATCTGGAGCTCAGCTCAGTCCTGGGGAGCCTGTCTTTCCATTGACTCACTCTTTTCTACTTAACGAGAAAATGGGGTCCGTCCTGCCAGCCACTGCCTCAGCCACGAAGTGCTGCCCAAGCTTTCTGTGCTACTCCAATCGCTACTGGCTCCGCATGGACGGAGAGGGAAGAAGGGCAGTCAGGCACTGAGTGCACCGTCTTTAGAGGAAGCTTTGCCACTGCACTTCTGACTTCACTCCCTTCTGCTGGCTCGGGCCACAGCGCTGAGCACCAGGTTATGTGTAGGGGGTCCTGCAAGTGGGATCTGGCTCGGCTATAACCCTTTCCCAGCCATGAGAGGTGGCCCTTAATGCAGCATTACTTGGACTGGTTTGGGATGTCTCGTTTGCCATGCCCAGTTTTCACGAAGAAGGGGAAAAAGATACTTCCTTTGAGAGTAAAGAAGGAAGAACTTTTGCACAAAGGGGTTTTTAAGAAGAAAAGAGAATAGAAGGTGGCATGACTATCCAGAAGAATATTTAAACTAACAAAAAAAGATACATGGATATTCTGGTTTTCTTGAGGGAAGGTAATAAGTGAGGCTTCTTATGATAAAATGTGAGAAACATGAAAAGAATCAATAGATTTATAAAAGTACTGTGTAAGGCAGCAGTTAAAAGGTGAGACTTCCAGGCAAAGGATACTCCACAAGTCTTAGAAGGGGATCTGTTACCTTTTGTACAGCTGAGAATCCAAGTTAATTGAGTAGAAAATGCTACCTTGCATCATCCTTCGTATTCCCAGCAAAAAGCGAATCGCAAAAAGTCAACGGGAGAGCGATACTCGTTCTTATCACATGCTATTGTAGATTTTTGCAGTGCTGGGGCACCTTTCAGAAACTGCAGGCTAGGAGTATGATCTCTTACACTGGTAAATAGCTGGCGAGTGTTGCCTGTGAGCTATTCCAGACCTTCAGGAAGGAGGGTAACGTGAGGTCTGTTCTGATAATAGACTGTCTTTGTTCTTAAGTAACCAGCATCTGAAAAACCTGCTTTGTTAATTGTGAAGGGCCTCCAAAGTGTTTTGGAAAACAAAAAGGCAAAGTAGACTGAAGAGCAGCTTGTCCTCTTGGTGTTGGCCCATCATATGACACCATTGAAAACAAGGCTGGAAATAATGTGCTGGCTTGGAGCTTGCTGCCTTGCTTCCTCTTTCTTGCCGTTGCCAGCTGCTGCCCGTCCCAAGGCTGGCCACTGCTTGAAGCACTGGTATGGAAATGTATGCTTCCGGCATTGGCCCTGTTAGCCTTTCAAATACTGCCTTGGGATGGTGGTTTAAGGATTTCATTCATAGAATCATAAAATCATAGAATGCTTTGGGTTGGAAGGGACCTTACAGATCATCCAGTTCCAACCCCCCTGCCATGGGCAGGGACACCTTGCACCAGACCAGGTTGCTCAGAGCTCCATCCAACCTGGCCTTGAGCACTGCCAGGGAAGAGGTATCCACAGCTTCTCTGGACAACCAGCTCCAGTGCCTCACCATCCTCATAGTAAAGAATTTCTTCCTTATATGTAATCTAAATCTGTCCTCTTTTAGTTTGAAACCACTACCCCTTGTCGTATTGCTACATGCCCTTGTAAAAAGTCCTTTTCTAGCTTTCTTGTAGCCCCCCTTCAGGTACTGGAAGGCTGCTATAAGGTCTCCCCTGAGTCTTCTCTTCTTCAGAAAGTGAAGGCTTGATCTTTGTTCTTAAATAGATTTCTTGTGTGTACATGACCAGATTTGCATGAAATGCAAAGTCTCAGCATCCACGGCATGTTCCCTTGGGTGCCTTTCTTTTTAACTGGAGTTTATTATAATGAGGAGAAAATGACATTTTTAGGTTTTTTTATTAATCTGTATTGTTCTCTGTTGGCGGCCCTAGTAGCTGTGTGGAGGAAGCTGATGCAGTAGGGAATTTTTCTTGCCACACATAAACTTTGAAGAGAATTTGAAAGTAAAATGGCGTTTCTGAGCTGCCATCTATTGAGCCAACCGTATCCTGGGCTGCATCAAGAGAAGGGTGGCCAGCAGGTCGAGGGAGGTGATTCTGCCCCTTTACTCCGCTTCGGTGAGACCCCACCTGGAGTCCTGCGTCCAGCTCTAGAGCCCTCAGCACGGGAAAGAGATGGATGTGTTGGAGCGGGTCCAGAGGAGGGCCACAGAAATGATCAGAGGGCTGGAGCACCTCTCCTATGAGGAAAGGCTGAGAGAGTTGGGGCTGTTCAGCCTGGAGAAGGCTCCGAGGAGACCTTATAGCAGTGTTCCGGTACCTGATGGGGGACTATAAGAAAGCTGGAAAAGGACCTTTTGTAAGGGCATGGAGTAATAGGACAAGGGATAATGGTTTCAAACTGAAAGAGGGCAGATTTAGATTAGATGTAAGGAAGAAATTCTTGCCTATGAGGGTGGTGAGGCACTGGAGCAGGTTGTCCAGAAAAGCTGTGGATGACCCCTCCCTGGCAGTGTTCAAGGCCAGGTTGGAGCTCTGAGCAACCTGGTCTGGTGCAAGGTGTCCCTGCCCATGGCAGGGGGCGTTGGAACTGGATGATCTGTAAGGTCCATTCCAACCCAAACTATTCTGTGATTCTATGAATTTGAAGTCGTTTTTGACTACAAGTAACATAGTGGATATGCCAGATTTGTAAATCCCTCTCCTCAGGGAATCTGTTGTATGCTACTAAAGGGATTCAGTAGTGAAAGTGAACATGGAAGAAGAGATCTCTTCTAGAAAATCAGCTGGTATGGTTCAACAAATGGATATCATGGGAAGTATTTCATGTTTACCATTGCCTGAAAAACGGGGATGAGCTCTGGAACGAGCCTCTGAAACCTTCTGTTTTCCTGTCCCTATCTGGTTGAGATTTTCAGGGAAGAAAAACACTGTCCTTATGTATTTAAAGGTATTGCCAAGAGTGTCTTAGCTATTCCTACTTTTAGTGTTACCAGCAGGGTTCATTTTATGCTGAGAGGGTCCAGAACAAGTCCTGGATGCTATTCTTGGCCATCTGTAATACCATTCCAGCACCAACATTTTTCCAGATTATGCCTAGGATAATGCAACTGCCTGAGTAAAATTCACTCTGCAGCGTAACAGAGAGACCTTCTGTTTCCAGGACTGCCAGTCCCTCAGTTTTTATACATTTACACACTGCTCTCAGGGAGGATAAATAATACATGAACATATGCACTGGCTAAGTGAAATTTCCTTCTGATTGTGGTGAGACATTGGTTAATGGCAATTATAAAATATATTTATTTCATCGTTTGCTAATCCTGCTGTCTGTTTAAGAGCATGCCTTTGTCTCTTTTTTTTTTTTTTTGTTTAAGTTGCCATCTTGTTTTTATTTTTTAAGCAAATTGATCATTTTTCATATGTTAGTGAGTTGCAGTTTTGAACCCTCTTGTACACATTTCTGGGAGAATTACCTCATCTGAATCAGAAATAGTGCTACTGCATAAGTGCCCTTAAATGCTGTGTCTGCTACATCTATATCACAATAATAGAAGCTTTGAAAAGAAACTGATTGACATTAATCCCAAATGAAATGTTTACTCTCTGTTTAATACCTGGTGGGCAATTCAATACTCTGAATCTATATTAAACAAGAAAAATGTTTAAGAAGCGTTATTAAGGTACTCAAAAATCAGAGCTATATCTTGGTGTGCATGTGTTATGAAATGGTGTTGAACTGTATGATCAAATACTGGGTTTTGCACTTACTGAAGTCATAGAATAAACCTTTTTTGAAGGCTGACTTGGAGGGTAGAAGTACATAAGACTCTTTCCCAAACCTGTTATACATGGGGGTAGGCAGCTGAATGCTGTCCCAAGGACCTGGATTTTATCCTCCTGCCTCCGCCATACAGTCCCATTTCATATTGAACAGTCAGTGAAAACAGGCTGTTTGCAGATGAGCAATCCTTGCTTGTTCTCTAATTCGCAGAAACCTGTCTTAAAACCTTACAGTCCAATAGTGAGAAGTATCGATCTCATAGCTGTTGAGTCAGTGAGATTTGTACTAGAATATGTATGTGCCTGGGAGAAACTGGGTCTAGATTTGGGGCATATAAAGTTAAAATAATTTTTTTTTCCTTTGTTTTAGGTTCTCAATCTCATTTGTAAACTGTAGATAACACAACTTTCTTAGGAATTCAGATAGTGCAGAAAAATTCTTAAAGAAATTAAAATCTCTTCAGGTAACAGTATTAGTTACATTATTTGTTCCTAGCCCCATTTCTAGCTGAACTGCTATGCTTGACATTTTATAAACACATCTTCCACATGCTTCCTCACTCATCTGAGGGAGAATTGTGGTATGAAAGATGTTTTAGCAAATTTCAGTCTGGGATCTGATAATAGGATGCGTCAGGCAGCCTTTTCTACTGGTTCTTGCTGTCCTTCCTGCCCATAATCCTAATGCTATGTACCTGGTAGTACCTCTTCAGGAAAGGAAGAGAGGGAGTGAGAGCTGACAGTTCGAGGGGCAGGATGCTGTGTTTAGCAGTCCACATCTGCTCAGGCGTCATCTGGCAAGTGTCACAATTTAGTTGCAGTGCTGATCGCAGGGGTGCTGCGTACTCGGCTTCAAACTACAGCCACTGCACTGACCATGTCCTCTGGGCAGCATCGTCCTGTGTACTTTTCAGTTCTCTGCTTTCAGATACCACCCACGTGTTCTGGATTTGCTCTGTCTCCATCTCTGGCCAATGTTACACGTCTTAGTTGCAATGTACCTTATCTTCTCTATAGTTAGAAATTTTAAAGTGAGTCTTTTTGAAACTGTTGGGAGGAAGCCTGATGCATATTCAGTTTCAATGGCAAAGCTGGATGTTTTATTCCAGAAGTGGTGTTAGCAAATCTTCCCAAAATGCTGGCATTTCCTACACATTGTCCAGTATTTGTTCTTGTACCATAAGAAGCTTTCACAACAGCATCTGCTCTGGACTATCTCAAACAGGACTAAAATAAAAACACACAGTTTCTGTGTCAGATTTCAGGATAGAGTAATGCAGTCAGCCCTGGGCTGTGGAGTGTCCTCAAGAGCTTGAGATCCAGTGTACCATGAAACCTGTCTCAGAAAGATGAGATGTGGTATTACCTTTTATGTAACACACTGTGCTCTGTAATTGGCTTTGTTAATGCATGTGTAGAAACACTGAATTACTTGCAAGAGAGAATGGTATTGCTGTGGTGTTCAGGAGATAGATTTTGTTGGTGGGGTTCTCTGTTTTGGCTTATAACAACTGATTTTTTGGAAGTCAAATGTGAATACAAATGTGCTTGGGATTATAGGTCTCTAATACAGGGAGAAGAGAGGGATTGCACCAGGGAAGGCTACTGGATAAAATCAACACGAGACTCATCTTTCCTTGGAGCAGGAGAGTGTTTCCCGCTCAGACACACTGGGTTGCTTTCTTACTGAGAGGCTAAGGATGGTTTAATGAGGGCTGAGAAGTCTGTTTAAATCTGGGAGTCACTAAAGATCAGCAGCTCCTACAGTCTAATCTGCATCATCGTTAGTCCAGTTAACAATCAACTTTTAACAATTAGCTCTGTTACTAGCTCAGTCCATTAAGTCATTAAAACTCTCTTTGCTTCGATTTAACACCTCAGGTTGCTACTTCTAGTAGGTGAATATCCTTATAGTCTAATGTGGAGTATGTCATGGTAACTAATGATCCAGGTCTGTTGTAGCCACTTGGCCTGCTATTTGCGTCTTTAATGATTCAGGAGAGAAATGCCTTTAGGTGCTGTCGTAGAGAGTCCTCTAAATCTTGAAAATCAATGAGAAATGAAAGGAAGTTAATTATAATTTGTACTGACGGCATTGCCTATTACTTAGATTGCTAAATATTTCCATTACATGAGCTTGGATCGTTTGCGGAGGGCGGGCATAGGAATTGCTCTGTGGTTTTTGTTCTGTTCAAAACTTTGTCAAACACTTACTTTATGCTGAGTTTTTCCCAGTCTATGCATCCAACTAAGTTTAAATCAGTTAAGAAAATATAATAAAAAAACAGTTTGGCTGTTTTGAAGAATGGGCTGATAAGAAAATGGAAGAGGAGACCAGAGGAATGCATGTTCCTCTGCCTGTGTTATGTTCTGAATGACAGGTTGTGCTGTGAAAAGATCTTCCATCTCTCTGTCTTGAAACAGAAAATTAATCTGGTGACCGGGGTTCAAATTAAGAAGCAGAATTAGCTGATCAAAGAGCGTGGGGCAGAAAGGCACGGGAGTGGGGAGAGGCTGAGATTGGAAAAAGTAGCCCAGTAAGAGAAGGATGGAGAGAGAAGTCTGAGAAGAGAGAGAAGCTCAGGCTGAGAAAGCAGGACTCTGTAGACCAGGACTTGCTAGCCAGGAGAACAGGACCATCAGAGCAGGGAAAAGCCAGGAGCTGGGGTGGGAGCAAATAGGAAGAGCTGGGTAGGAAACCTCAGGCTTGGGGCTAGCAAGTAGAGTAGCAGCTTCCCACAAAGCAAATCTCTTCCGAGAAGCTAGAGCAGGACCCTGAGTTGTTTCCTTCTCATCCACCCTTCGTTGCCAGGAAACAAGCTGGCAAGGCATCCTGCTGCCCCTGCAGCCCGTCCGCACAGGACTAGCAGGTTGCCATCTTCCCTGTCATTTCATTCAGTCAAATGGCGGAGGCCCGGCGGAACCGAGGGCTCCAGGTGTGCAGATTGACCGTGTGGCTGTCGGCACAGCATCCCATGGCGGGACACATTTGTCCGGCTTCCTGTTGGTAGGAACCTAGGAAACTCCTGTCCTTTCCTCAAGGTCTTAATACTCTCTTTTTAACATCAAATGAAGCACTCGGGGTTAGAGTGCTGAAATTGAAGTTACTTATACATGCTGTAACTTTTTCTCTACTGCATAAATTTCCCCCCCACCCCCCAAAACGTATGCTTTACGCAGTAACAGAGATGGGCTGTGCGCATATAATGCACTTTTTTCTGACTTACTGCAAAAGAAGGAAAAATGTCTGGCATGAGAGTCAGCGAATGGAAGAAAATGACTGTAATAGCCACAGGAACATGATCTGATCCTCCAGACCAGCTGAGTTTCTGTGTGGTGTTGGACTAGTCATTTTGAGCTAAATTTTTCAAAGGTTATCATTAGCTGTTGTACCTAGCTCATTTGAGACACCCGATTCTAGAGCCTGGAAGAAGATTAGTAAAAATATTGCATGCTCTTTGCTGAAGCAGAAGTTTCAGAAAAGCATTTCTTAGGCATCTCGAATCAAGTACTGCTCAAATCAGCAGATACTTCTGAAACTGTGCCATCTGTGCCTTAGCTCACTCTCCATGTAGTGGTAATAATGCTGCTTCTAAAAGAAGATTGTGGGAGATTTTGAAAATAAATGAGCTTAATGTTTTGTGACGCAGTCGAGAATAAAGAATTGGGTGAGGATGAAGGCTGGAGGGATAAAAAGGAGCTAAACGATTATAGTATAAATTACAATGTCATGCACCTAGCATCTAACGCAAATGTCTCCTGTAAATGTGGAGCTCGTCAACTGGAAACTACAAAGGAGAAAGAAAGGTCTGGGAGCGTTGCTAGATCTTGTGATAATTGAGGCAGCACTTTCATGATCTGTGTGTGGCACCGTGATCTTAAAAGGTCTCCATGGCTGTCAGAGAGGCACTAATGCCATTGGGCTTTTGGCAAAACTCAGCTGGACACTTGTATATACTTCCAGCTTTACAGCAGAAGGATGTGAGCAAACTGGAGAAGGTGCCCAGTGAGGCTGATAGCATGGCCAGAGGAATGGGCGGCCAGTTTTAAAAGACAAAGAATGTGTGGCTTATTGAGCCTTGCAAAATGAGGATGGAGGGATGAGTAAGACAGCAGTTTGTAAATATACCTGAAGGGTTAACAGGAAGCTGGAAGCTAGCTGAGCTAAGGGACAGTTTTTGGCACAACAGTAAATAGGTGTGAAATGAATGGGAGTAAGTTTAGGTTGAAAATTACATAGTTTATGAGTATCAGAGTAGTGACAATCTGGGGCAGTATCCCGAAGGACAGAGTGGAAAGAAGGCACCTTCTTTGGCTGGAGGTGAGGCCTGAACCCTTCGAGAAGGGTGTGAGCAGGACCTGGGCTCAGACTCAGGAAGCTGTAGCCGGTTAAATGTGTTAATTATAGCATATGCAGCATGCACGCTTGGACATCCTGCATGCAATGCCTGTGGGCAGTTGACCTTTTCCTTCTCTCAAGTGAAATCAAGTCACTAGGAATCATCTCTAAATATTCTGGCCCTATACTTCAGAGCTTGAGCTGCTTTAATCTTAGTATGCCTCGGGGAGCCAGATTACCAGCGTATCTGCCCTGGAGAGTCTGGGAGCAGATGAGGAGATCTCTTTCAGATGGCTGGTTTTTAATGTGCAGCCAGAGTGGTCTGTTGAGTGCCTGAGCATGTGTGGGAAGGAGGGGATGTACGCGCTCTCCATTAGCATTTCCAAGATGCAGGAAAGCCTCATGTCTGTTCACTCCAGGATACCTACTTCTCCTGGTTTATACAGCATATTTGAATGGAAAACTGTCGGTTGTGTAAGGGCTGAAGGAAGAAATACATTGTCAGAGTGGGAACATTGCCATTCTCAGCCTTTGGATGGTCTCCACGTTTGTCACATGCAATTCATATCTGTAAGGAACATGTGTCACTGCTGATATGATGTGCCATGTCATAAAAGCTCTGGTGACATTTTGTGACCTCTTAAAGTCTAACCAAAGAGGTTTGCAGCATATAAATGCCATCTGCCATGGCAAAGCAACTTCCCAGTTCTCTAATCACATACACCTCTTGTGAAATGCTGCATCACCTCAAAAAAAATCAGCATATTAATGGAGAAAGCTTGTCATTTCACTCATTCCCAGATTCTTTGCATAATTCATCTATTAACTTTTTTTTTTTTTTCGCTTATTAAGAACCCTGAGGGGTGGAAGTTGCGGCAAATCCTTGGTAGCTTTAGGAGTTCAATTTCATTAGACCTGCATTTACTTTCTGATTTTTTGGTACTCTGAATTGGAACCATTCTCCCTACAATCTTAATCTTTTGCAAATACTCACGGGGTTCACAGATTGGAAGCATGAAAAGTCTGAGCTGTCTCAGGAACATGTAACAGGACTTTGGGGGGGGGGGTAAAAAGAGGAGAGTTTTCCTTGTTAACTTGTGTTTGTTCGCTTAGTCCATTATGGGAACTGAGATGTGCTAATTACTTTAAATTGCTTCAACTTGTTTGCCAGTTTGTCACGCCAGTAGCCTCAGATGTAGGATAAGGAGACCAAACTTTGGCTTCAATTTTTGCTAGGCTGACAGCTTATACAATGTACAGGTTTTGAATCAGTAGGGGCAATTTTTACAGCCTGAAAAAATAAGTAGAGTGTTTCATGCTTGGGTGGGAGAGAAGAACACTTTATCCACTTATCCTTTACTTTGCATCCTGCCACTGTTGGGTGCTCTAGCTTTTACATGTGGATAAGAGAAACTTTCTGAAGAGAGTTTAGTGCAGGAAATGTGTACATATTACAGGCTACATGTACAACACCCTTGCATTAATTTATGAGTAATGATGAGCAAAAGCTAATTCAGGTGGTGCTGAGGTAGAAAACTGCATCTCTACAGACTATGGTGAGAGGCAGCAGATCTACCTGCTGGAATAAACAGTGCTTTTGTGTGTTTGCCAAGAAGCGTGCGAGCATTGTCTTGCTCTCACAGCCATCAATGAAGAAGTTAGGTCTGTTTTTATCGCTGTCTTACAGGCAGAGGAAGAGGTACACTGAAAAATGAAGTGACAAGACTAGCAAATCTGTGTGAGCAGCAAAACAAGATACCAGAAGCCCTGGCTTGTCAGCCTGTTTCATTACATCATGCCCATGTGCCCTGGCAAACCCAATTCTTTTGACAGTGTTTGTACACAGTATCGGTGACATAGCAGGCTTCGGTATTGATTCTAATGCTGATTTTTAGGCTTAAGGTTATCATTTGCCTGGTATGACGTGTCCTCAGGCTCCCTATTAGTAAAAAAATATTTTCCTTTCTTCATTGGGATATTGAGAGATGATGCTAGATGTGTACAGGTGTCACAGAACGGATCAATAAAAAAATCACACAGGGACAAGAGAAACCAAGAAGCCTGTGAGCATTGCTCTGGCTGTAAGTGTTCTGAGGAGGCAGCAGTACGTTCTCAGTCCAGCACTTGCAAGGATAAGTCATTACACTGTGCTTCTCCCCTCATAGTGGACCATATGGTAAGGTCCTGCTGTGCATGTACTGCCCTAAGGGTCCTGCTTGCAGATGGAGCAATGAAACTGAAAAACCTGCTGTGCAGGAGTTCAGTACGTTTTTCTTAACTGCATTGCCATGCAACCATTTCAGTTGCCTTTATATTTGATGTATTTTTATAGATCCTGATGAGGTCTGTAAAATGAGCTGATTCGTAATTGTCATTCATACAGTTCTTATCTTGCCATTCTTAATTTCAAGAAGTTAATGTGGGAGTTAGCATTTGCTGCTCTGCAGTAATGACCGTTTTGCATGTTTTGGCCCTGAAACAGAAGGAGCAGCCATCTTTTTTGCGTTGCAGAGTGAAAAAGGTTATACTAGGAGTTACTGCGGAGTGGTTGGTGCAGTGTAAAACTACACCCTACTTCATTGTGAGATTAACCTGTTCATGTGGCATGGGAGATGCCAGTGCAAGCACCTGAAACAGATGATACTTGAACTCCTAAGAGTATATTGTGAAGCTTTTTATCACAGCTGAGTCGTAGCTGACATTTGAGATGTGCAGCAAGAAAGAGAGAGTGAGATTAGGAGATGTCTCAGTAGAGGTAACGCAGCCCATCTGGGCTTTTCAGAGTGAGAAACTGTGCCCAACTGGATGTCACTGGATGCCGTCAAAATACTTGCTTTGTTCTCTCCTTAAATAATAACCAGGTACACTGGGTCTGGGAAGGGATTGTCAGGGGGAGAAAAGCTATTTAGCATCAAGCTAAGAAAACAGCAAAGTTTAAAAGGCTGTATAAAGAGCAGGGCCTGCTGCTTTCCTTCCAATGCTTAGCAACTTTTTTCATTTCAGGAACTTTCCGCTGTACTTTCTGTGAGACTGAAGTGGAAGAAGATGAGTCGGCAATGCCCAAAAAGGACGCGAGGACACTCGTGGCAAGATTTAATGAGCAGATTGAGCCCATCTACGCGCTGCTTCGTGATACAGAAGACGTTAACTTAGCCTATGAAATCCTCGAGCCAGAACCCACGGAGATTCCTGCCCTGAAGCAGAGGTGGGAACACGCCTGGTCTTCTTTCACTGCGCTGCCTTGTAGTGCGTTTGTCTGCTCCGTGAGGCTTTCCCAAACCTTATGCAGCTTCTGGCTGTGTTGAGAGCTGACGTGTTCAGCACCAAGCAACTGACAGATTCCCTAGGAACGTGTGGTTTATAAGGAGAGAAAGGGTCATAGCCATTTTTTATTAACCAAGGCAGACGACTGTTATTCTGGTCAGCCTCCTGCATGTGGTTTTTTGCGGGGTGGGGTACTCGAGTTACCTGCTGCTTGCTGTGCTGCAGCTGGTATGTATACCAAGCCCAGTATTTAAGAAATGCAAACTGCAGCCGTTAGGCAAAGCTCTAAAGGTACCATCTACACTGTCTTCCTACTCTCAAACCCTTATCTTTTATCTGTTGCTCTCGCTTCTACCCAGCTTTTGAAACAAAGGTATCTGCATTTTACACTTTGTGTTTCAAATCACATGACAACATTCTCGTTCAAAGACATTTCTTGTAATAAGGGTATTTTTTTCTCCAGATTTTCTCTGACTTGTTACACACCTTTTCAGGAGGAGACCATGTTATAGTCAAAAACCCTTTAAAATGTTCCTACCCGTGGGAAATGAGACTTTCTTTCAGAACATTCCTAGCTGTACAAAACCCGATGATGTTTAAATTATGCAGAAAGATGTGGGGAGCTGTCAGTTTTGTCAGCTGTGGTGAAATGTGATACACTTCTCTGTGTTTAATTAATTTTTTTAAACACACGGG
>Ga0065711_1009867_pt1 | contig 14531 bp, 15 predicted proteins | sample Hoacrofraction12_FD_59098 | JGI IMG/M metagenome (GOLD analysis project Ga0065711, IMG submission 59098) | Hoatzin crop microbial communities from Cojedes, Venezuela - Epithelial fraction 12 v2 (version 2) | ecosystem: Host-associated > Birds > Digestive system > Esophagus > Crop | place...
AAAAAAAAAAAAAAAAAGGAAAAAAAAGAAAACCACGAAAACCACGAAGACAACTTCTACTTACTCTTCAAAAAAAAAAAAAAGGCACAAAAATAAATTGGGTGGGGGATATCAATAGGAAGCATTTATGTATGTTACATTCTCCAAAAGTCTTGTCTTTGTAAGAAAGCTGATGGCTAAGATTTCCAGAGGGAAGAGAATAAAAAAGTCCTCAATTATCACCTAGCTGTAACTACAGAATATAATTCTGAATCTGTGCCAGAAAAATAATTTACACCCAATCTGATTCCCTGCATAAAAATACTGCATTCATGTAATACCAACTTGAGCACAGAAAGTTTTGCTATATGTCTAAATCATAATTCAAGTTCTTACTTCAGTTTGCCTAAACCAAGTCAACTTACTCAAGATTAAAAACACAGGATGAAATGAACTCTTCTTTTTACAAGTCAAGAAACATCCACACTTCAGATTTGGATTTGAAAAGCCAAACTAGGTACAACATTTAACTTCCCTTTCAATGCTATCAGGAAAACTGGCAAACTCGGGTCTCTGACCAAACCTACAAACATACTTTCTACTTTTTCAAGAATAAGTTCATTCTCCATACTTCCATTATAGGAACTGATGGAAAAAGGATAAATCTATACATCAGGAAGTGTTTCCATGACTCCCTTATATCTTTTTCTAACAACTAAACCTTTTCATTCTAATTCAAATGTTTTTACCTTTCACTTCAGCTATTGATGTTTAAATTTAGCTAAAGTTCGAGGTATTCTCTTAAAAATAGTATGCCTTAGTGGCAGGTCATCCCGTAACTTCCCCCCACAATATAGCACTATCCTCAAAACAACAGACAGTCAAAGTTTATGAAAAAGTACTTTATTTTTCACCTGAAGCTCGTAACACAATAGTCTTCCCTAGTTCTCAATTTAAATCTCTACTAAAAATTAGAAAACCCTGTGAAGTGTGACAGGCTTAATGTATTACAAACAACCCATTACAAACAAACCTACAAAGAATAAAAGAATTATAGTGATACTGAAAGTAAATTTCCAGTGTCTTTCATATTCGAGCTTTCCAAATTATTTCAATTCATTACAAGTTTCAGAAATTAAATATGAAACATTAACAATGAGAAAGTGAAAAGGCAGTTTCTACACTAAAAGGTTTTCTGAAACTGATCTCTGCTTTTATTATGTCACCAGAAATATACCATGAACCCTCAGATCGGTACTTAGAGCTGTTTTGTCTTTTGTGTGGTTTTCAACATATAATTTTGACATATTAACTTTTCCACAGCATAATGTCCAAGAATACTTTTTTTTTTAAACTACAGCTTGTATTTGGATTAGGCTTTAAGTAATCCCAATTCTACTAGAAAAAGTATCATTGGCCAGTATACAATCGCTCACATATATATATATGTATCTCTGCAAAGAAATGATCCTTTAACAATTATTGCATTACCTGAATAAACTAGTTTTTCCATCTATCAGCACTGCGATCCAATATTTGCATTTTGCCGTTTTTCAGCTTTTGCTGTGGTAGGTTTCAAGAACAAATATAAAAGAAATACTTTGTTGTACTCTATACATATCTCTTCCTAAAGAACACTTAACAGCTTTATCTTGTGTATACAAGTCTCTCACAAGTTTATTTTTTAAACTACCTTAAACTGAACATCTGCTAAACTATTCTTTAAACTTTTTTACTTACTGTAAAAAAGAAGTAGATAGACAAGCACCTGTGCTAAAATGTTCAAGTGAAAAAGTAGATATACAAATACATTAAAATAATATACACAAAGAGATACAGAATTATGCACTAAAAAAAAGCATGGCAATCAGAAAAATAGGGGGGGACGACGACACAGGATGTCAATAAGTATTCTTAATGCTATGTTAATGCCCAAAGAAAGTTTTCAGCAGTAGGGCAAGCAACCATGACAAAAGCTGTTTATTGTTTACTGGGCAGAAGCATAGCTTGCACAATAAAAGCTGAACTGGTAACACTCAAAAAAATGAAGCCCATCTTCTTACAAGTAAAATTTAACCCAAAACATTTAACGCTGGATTTTAAGAAGACAGAAGAAATTAACACAACATCGGTTATTACCGCTTTTCTTGAAAGCTAAAAGAACACGCACTGTTTCTACTTTTGATTACCCAGCTGGCATAGCCTAACGCTAATTTACTATTTCAATACTGGCAGTAATAAAGTGTGTGTGTGTGTGATACACTAAATATGCATGCACATACACAAATCAACTTTTGAAAACATTTGTGAAACAAATGAAATTTAGCTTTTAGAACAATTATTAAGAGTTTTTGGCACTGTATGAAACCTTTCGCCCTAACTTTAGTCTCTTATTTGCCATTTTAAATGCTACTTCTCAGCTGGAGACACATCATTAAACTGCATTTGGGAACAGAAAACCACATTTAAAACATGGAAACACAACTTATTCAGAGCCACTGAAAGGTGAATTCAACTACTGTTAAAACAACGACCTCATTCTCTAACAAACTGTATCAGCATAATTGGTGTCCATAAAGGTTAAAAGGCAAGCTAAGAAGGGCAACATACTAAAAGAATAACATAGGCTGGCATCAGAAATGGACTCTATGGAGATAAACAAGCAGCCCAGAAGATCCTTCCCTATACAGCAGGAGAAAGACAAACTTGCAGAAAATTGAGGGAGACGGGATGTTGGAGAGGGAATCCTCACAAGCCAACTTAACTACTCCTGTGAAACTGTTATTAAACCAGTAGCTTATTGGCAAGTAACTGTTTCATCAGGAAGTTTGGCTTTCACCAGACTTGAAAAGCCGGATCCCATTCAAACCTCCTGCTGCTAACACTTTTAACAAATATAAAGATGCACTGAAGAGCATAATGCTACAGTATCTACATTGGGGCAAAAAAAAATTTTTAAAAAAATCACCAAAAGAATAGCATGACTAAAAAAGAAATAAAAATATCAGAAATCTAACCCTAAATATTTGCAATACTCAGTTCAGACTACAAAAAAAAAAAAAAATATAAAAATCCTGTTCTGTAACAGCCACTGCACTGCTGTAAGCCCTCTTTGCTCTCCACCACAAACAAAACTCCAGTTTCCATGACATCAGTTCTCTATTTCTAAACAAAATATCATCTCTACAAATGGCATCCAAAGCATTATTCTCCCATCTAAATAGGATACCACAGTCTAAACGTAATTGATACATAAGCCACTTCCTTGTTGCACAGAGTTTAACATTGTGATCTACACTAGAGGAAACTGAATGTTTAAGAGTTGACAAAGCCGATAAAAAACAGCTTGGGTCCCTGGCATTTTTAGTTAGAAACTCCTATTTTATTAAACACAGAAATAGAAACTACATATGTAAGCAACAAAAGGAAACAATGCAATGTACACAAGGCATACTGTAAATCCACAGCCTGAACGACTGCATGCCACAAAGATTCAATACTCCCAGGTAGTTTTGCACAAAAACCTGATCTTTAAGTTCAGCATAAAACTCTTAGCAAACAGTGAATAGCTTCCTACTGATAGCTATTTTTGAAAACATATTTTAATAATGTTTCATCCTAGAGGAATTCTTCTCTGCACACAATTTTATTTTTCAAGAAATACATAAACATGACGTAATGTGTTCTGAGGCCAAAAACAGATAATTTACCTTGAAAATTATATGAAGCCTTTATTCTGGATGTATCATTTTCCTTCACAATACCCTTCTTTCATATTCACACAATCTCCTAATATAGAAATGTAACTGTGTGGCTACAGCCAAAGATTTTGCATACAACTGAAAGTTGTTTTCACCTATTCTTTCCTGGAAAGCAGTGAAAAAAAATGTAAAAAAGTCATCATAAGATGCTGATTATAAATCCATGCATATCAACAGTAGTGAAAAAATTGATAAATAAACCCCTTTTCTGCAGGACTCAATCTGTTTCACAACTGTCAGTACACACCAACAACCAACTACAAAAAAAAAAACCCAAGTATATAGGTTTCAAGTTGTCCTGAAACACTCGTTTCATCCTCCAACATACCCATAGAATGAAAGAACGCTTTGGGTTGGAAGTGACCTTTAGAGGTCATCTAGCCCAACCTCCCTCCAGCAAGCAGGGACGTCTTCGAATACATCAGGTTGCTCAGAGCCCTGTCCAACCAGGCCTTTAAGGTTTCCAGGGATGGGGCACCTGCCACCTCTCTGGGCAACACATTCCAGTGTTTCACTACCCTCAGTGTAAAGAAATTCTTCCTTATATCCAGTCCAAATCTACCCTCTCTTAGTTTAAAGCCATTACTCCTTGTCCTGTGACAACAGGCCTCGCCAAAAAGATTGTCCCCATCTTTCCTATAGGCCCCCTTTAAGCACTGAAAGGCCGCAATAAGGTCTCCCTGCAGCCTTCTCTTCCCAAGGCTGAACAGCCCCAACTCTCTCAGCCTGTCCTCATAGGAGAGATGCTCCAGCCCTCGGAGCATTATTGTGGCCCTCCTCTGGACCTGCTCCAACAGTTCCATGTCCTTCTTGTGCTGAGGGCTCCAGAGCTGGAGGCAGGATTCCAGGCGGGCTCTCACCAGAGTGGAGTAGAGGGGCAGAATCACCTCCCTCGATCTGCTGGCCACACTTCTCTTGATGCAGCCCAGGGTACAGTTGGGCTTCTGGGCTGCGAGCCCACATTGTTGGCTCATGTCCAGCTCTTCATCCACCAGTACCCCAGAGTCCTTCTCAGCAGGGCTGCTTTCAACTACATCATCCCCCAGCCTGTATTGATAGCAAGGATTGCCCCAACCCAGGTGCAGGACACTGTACTTGGCCTTGTTGAACCTCATGAGGTTCACATGGGCCCACTTCTCGAACATTTACAGGTCACTCTGGCTGGTATCCCATCCTTCTGGTGTGTCAGCTGCACCACTCAGCTTGGTGTCATCTGCAAACTTGCTGAGGGTGCACTAGATCTCGCTAAGTCATTGATGAAAATATTACACAGCACTGGTCCCAGTACAGACCCCCGAGGGGCACCACTTGTCACTTGGACATTGAGCCATTGACCACAACCCTCTGGATGTGACGATCCAACCAATTCCTTAGCCACTGAACAGTCCACCCATCAAATCCATATCTCTCCATTTTGGAGAGAAGGATGTGGGGAACTGTGTTGAAGACTTTACAGAAGTCCAAATAGATCACATGCATTACTTTTGCCTTGTCCACTGATGTAATCACACCATCACAGCAAGCCACTAGGTTGGTCAGGCAGGACTTGCCCTTGGTGAAGCCATGCTGGCTGTCTCAAATCACCTCCATGTCCTCCATGTGCCTCGGCATAGCTTCTAGGGGGATCTGTTCCATGATCTTTCCAGGCACAGAGGTGAGGCTGACAGGTCCATAATTCCCAGGGTCCTCCTTTCTACCCTTTTCAAAAATGGGCACAATGTTTCCCTTTCTCCAGTCACCAGGGTCTTCACCTGACTGCCTTGACTTTTCAACTTGCCATGGCAAGTGGCCATGGCCTTGGCAACCACATCAGCCAGTTCCCTCAGGATTCTGGGATGCATCTCATCAGGTCCCATAGACTCATGTATATTAAGGTTCCTCGAGTGGTCACGAATCTGATTCTCCTTTACAGTGGGAGGGGCTTTACCCCCTTTGTTCCCATCTTGTGCTCCATCATCTCGGGAGGGCTGAGAAGAGAGGTTGCCAGTGAAGACTGAAGCAAAAAAGTTGTTGAGTACTTCAGCCTTTTTGTTACTTTTAACCTGCACTATTAACGCATTGTCCAGCTGAGTATGGTTTTAACAGGGTACTGCATAGTGTGTCGCATTTAGTTCCAAAAGTGACAGGCTGAGGAAGCATGCTGCAGGTAAGGAGCAAGCTGAGGAGCAGACATACCTTGGATACTATAATGACAGTCCAGTGTTTTATTCTACTGTTTACCAGTAATAAGAATATGTGGTGTTTGAATAAGAACATGTTGTATGCTAAAACGTTTCCTTTCCAACTGAGCATGAATGCCTGCTGTTTCTCTGCCATTAAGAACATGCCTTTAGCACTGTTAGATAATCAAAAGCCAGAGTTTTTAAGGTTCAGGTCTGGTGGTCCCTAAGCTTTAAGTCTGGGATGATCTCAGCAACATTTTGAAATATAAATACAACTAATAATGAAAATCAGTGCAGGGCAATTTGTGTCTGAACTGAAATAATAATATAGAGCTGAAAAAGGAGTCTAGAGATACGTAAACAGACTCTCTACAGCTTTTAGGACCATGCTTGTGCAGAGTCATATTTTGGTCAGCAGTGCATGCCTTTAATCAGAGGGAGCTGCATTGCCTCAGGTTGGGTTGGAGCCGTGATATTTTTGTGCCTCCGAATACCCTACTCATCCTGACAAGCACTGGTATGTGTCAGTGGCCTTGATCCCTTCTCACTCACACCAGTGAGTTCTTGTGCCCCGAGGCCAAGGCTTAACTCTGCCTGCCCTTGTGCAGAAAGTAGGAGGGATGTGACTACCCTGACACTCCAATCCCTTTGAAAACCTGCACCAGGACCACAGCAATACAGTGTTTTGATTGCTTATCACAGGATGATGAATTTCACTTTACACGCTCTTTACCTATAATGGTTGTAAATTCTCAGTTTTGCCATTTTAAAACCATATTTTACATCTGCTAAGTCACCATGTTAGACAGCAAGCACCATATTGGACCGATATCTGGACTAAAAAATAAGTAAAGAACTATAGATATGTAAACTTGACATAAAGATGATTGCTATGGTCTTGAAGACTCAACATGTCACTGGACTGCATCTCATAGCGCTGATGGTATTTGTTAAAAGTTGCTGCTGTTTATGGGAGAAATTGAGATGATAGCTCTGCTTATTTTCAAAACGCAGATATCTTTGTTGGTTCAGATATTGCAAAAGGTTAAGAGATATTATGTCACATGTGGCCAGAAATTCTCTGAAGTTTGCAAGCAGTGTGACAAGCTGCTCTTGTTCTCCAGCTACATCAGCACTCCTAAAGGACAGCAGACTACACAGAAGATTACTCTCAAAAGTATAAAGTACTTTAGTTTTGGGAAAGGCAAAATTGAAGATTTTTTTTAAAAATTATATCCATTCTGGAAACATACTGAATTTAAAAACGGGATTATTTCTGACTTCCATCTCTAATCTATTGCTCTTCCATTCAGCACAAATTTCAGATTTCCAGAGTGAGCTGATGTGCCTTTTACCACATAATGCTTCTGACACTGTTTATGCTATGTGAGAAAGAAAACTGTATCTGTATTTGTATGGGTGATAGAGTAAATTACAATTTTCAAATGGAAAATACAATTTAGTCTAGAGAGGAATATTTACAACCTCAAAAGATTTGGATTTTTGTATTATTTCCAAATTATAAAGACGAGTTAGGTTTGACAAGGAAAACTACTGAGATGCCCCTGATCCATTGTTCCTACTTTGCCGTGAGATTTTTGTTTGCTGTATCAGGTCAGCTTTAAATTACAGCTAACATACCATGAATTTCCTGTGGAGCATGAGGAATAGAAAAAAATACCAAACATTAGCTTATGGATTGTTTTCTGGTGCTTTTTTAGCTTTGCAGCCTAAGGCATGGCAGAAGTCACTAGTTCTACTTATGATAATGAAGTCTCGTCTTAAGACAACTCAGGCATTCATACTCAAGACACCACAGCTCCACGCTCACCAAACCACTCGTACCATACACACTCTCCGAAAATCTTGTGTGGAGGGTGGGAGTAAATTTACCAGTCCAGGCTTGAGCAAGAGCCTGGGAAGGGACCTTGGTATTTTCTGATGGATTGATGTACAGCGCTGGGTACAATGCTGGGAGAGTTGTAGATGCAGAGAAGCTCGACAGTGGCCACAGTTAAGGATCCAGACTACGGCAGCTCTGGGGCTGTGCATTGGCTGCAGGAGGTGGGAGAATGCTGCTGGCATTCTAGTTCAGGGGTTTTGGTGTTTTGAGGGGCAGTGCAGAAAGGTTTTTATGTGCAGCTATTTTGGGCAGATTGTCTTCAAATGGTCTCAGAAGGTATTTGTAGCTTTTACTCAAATTTTCTAAGTGTTGCCAGCTGCGTTGTACTGTATTTAGTCAGTGACTGAAAAGACTGTAATAGCAACTGAACACTGTAACCTCATAATCTGGATTTTTTTTCTGATATTAGCAGAGCCACTATTCATGTCTGCCTTCTAGCATGCCAACAACTTCTACTTTTTAAGGTTGTCTGTTCTTCTAAAACTCAAAACCAGATGAAAGAAGTCGGTCATATAGGGTATGTCATTTGGGTCAAATTTGCCTCCTACATATACATATTGAATCCTGCACTACTGCATGCCACAGGAATCACAGTTCTGTGAAACTGATATGACAAAAAGTATTTCAGCTGAGTAGATCTGAAAGAATAATTTTATCTAGAATATTTAATATAGAAAGATGTTTAAGTGATCCCAGTCAAACTGCTGCTAGACAAACAGACAAGTGGGGAGAGCGTGTACAGTAAAGAAATTAACAACCAGAATGGCACAATGCGTCATCTTAGCTGCATTTTCCTATGGCTGTTTATGATACCCAGATCCTGAAGTGAGAAGCGTGTGAGGCTAGCATGAGACGATAATAAGGAAGAGAGGGGAGGCACTATGTTGTTCAATATCCACTGTATTTTTGAGTGTTGGAAGTGCGTGAAGATGGTTGGCACCGCTGTAGGTTCACACAGCCAGAAGCAGAGGCTGACTAGAACTCTGCTTCCATGAGCCTTACAGGTAAGAAAGTGGCCACTCAGGCAGGCAAATACGTATTTTATCTTCTTCTTTCTGAATTTCTCAATTTAAAAGAGGCTGTGTCTCTCCAGGTTGCTTTAAACTCCAATGTCTTACCCCAGAAATAATTTTTGGCTTGCCCTTGGCTATGGGTCAGCTGCAGTTCACTTACACTCCAATAGCTACTCTAGTGCCATAGCAGTCAGTCTCTTTAAACGATACTATAGATCCACCTCCTCACATTGCTCAAGGAAATGCCTCAACAGCAGTCATCTTAAAGGCCATGACGTTTCAGTGCAGCGCAATGAACAAATTGTCTTCTCACTGTTTCCTTTCTAACCTATATAGGGGCTATTTACTTTGCTTTGTTGTCACATCCATGCTTCTACACCACTTCCTTGTAAAGCTTTTAACCAGAAATGCCTCCATGGACTGTGCTAGTTGGAAAAAATTTGGAAATGGATTCCCGTCCTGGAAAAATCGCCCAGATTAAAAAAAACATACTATTCTGAACTGGAAAATATACTGCAAAGCTGCTGTTATCTGTGAAAACCAAACTTTGCAAAAAAGGTAAAGGAACTCCTTGGGAATATAATTCACAGAAATATTTCCAACAAGCTCCACTCCATGGAGCTTTTCACTTATATCTTTAAAAACGAAGAAGCTGTTTTCAGGTCAGCAGTGTGTACGAAACTGCCTGTCCAATCCTGAAAGAGTATACTGCCACCAATACTTTTTATTGCTAAAAATATTTTACTACTGTAGTTTAATAACTTTGTGATTATGATAAACGGTTTTAAAAAATCTTTATTCCTTCTTGTAAGAGAAGTAGGGGGTTGATCACCTCTACAACTAACAAAGGTGCAGTCATTTCTCCCTTTAAGAACACCCTATACTCTGCCAAGGAAATACTGCCTTCAATTTTAGGAAAGGATTATTGCTTTCAAAATTTTCATATCAGTTAAGAGATTTCATTTTCAAAGATTATCAGTCTGGAGGAATGCCCCTTTGAGGATTGCCTCACAAAAAGTGGTGCCTGCTTTGAAGATTTTCATTTTTTAAAACACAGTCACATTTCTGGGGTGTCCTCTTTGAATTCTTTTTTCTGTAACACTTAAAAAGTTTCCATTTTTAATATCTTTCGCCACCATGGACAGCATCCATTTGAAAATACTTTTCCTCTATGATATTCTTTTTGATAATTCATACACTCTTGTAGAAGTCCATAAAATAATCCCTATTAAAAAAGCTCAGGAACTTAATGCTCTTCCTACATAAGATGTAAAACAGTTTGGAAGAACTTCTGTAGGATGGTATATTATGAGAGCGCAGTTTTGGAAAATTATACAAAAAATAATTCCATTTGCTAAGATCAAACAGTAATGTGTAAAGGTGAGCTTATCTGTCACTTACATGACCTTTTAAAAATTACTGTGAGACACTTTTTACTCCTTTTGAATTATTTGAGTTCAGAGTTCAAGTTCTGGTATTCCTGAAATCTACAGCAGAAGTCCCATTTCAGCCCAGCTGTGCAAAGAACATTCTTTGAAATTGCTGTGAGTTTTCTTTCTTTGTTTCAGAACGTATTGCTTTAATTTACTCTGTTACTGGGGATTTGGAGTCTTTTCCATACTGGTGTCACGTTTTTGAAATAATATGTTTTCCTCGTTTCTTTTTTGTCACATTTTTACCAATCATAGTTATCACAGCTGTAAAACTAGGCAACCTCAGACCTTGTACAAGACTGAGCTCACTGTGTATGTTACCTAAAGTCCTCTGTCCGATGTTGGTCTGTGAGTTAGACAGAGGGTGAGTCAAAATGCATCTATGCAGCCACTTAATCTTACATCTAAGCCTAGTTTGGGGATGTTTAGTCAGGCTGTGGCTTAAACCTCTGGTCTGAGCTTGCTCCTGTCTGCAGGACTCAGAGCAGGAAGGGCTCTCAGACTGCAAATGAGCAGCTGGAGGCAGGAGGGCTGGGGTCTTGGGGATGTCCTCTGATAAAAATGACTGTGAGTCCATCTAGGTAGTTTCAATGCAAAGTCAAACCAGATGAGTTTAGATCATCTGCAGCAGTAGATTTGCTTGATTTTGCACTGGAACAGAAGAAAAGCCCTCCACGCCAAAGCAGGCGTATCGGATGAGGAAGCTGATCATTGCCACCTCTCAGCCACCAGCCACCACCTACCTGCTGAGACGTTATGCTAGACTGGGCACTAACTTGCACAAAGCAACAGCCTGCCAGGGAGTCACTGGGCTAAACGCTTGGGCTCAGTTAAGTTAGCCATGCCCTTATATAAAAGTACCGTTAGCCAAAATTCAGGCATCTACACTTTAGCTCAAAAATAAAAACAGTCTTGAAGTCCCTACATTTATACTGTCACATCCTCAAACGGAGAGCCAATCAGTGTTACCTGTAACACTGACTGGCAAAAGCTATTGTAATAACAAGGGAGTCTCTAAGAACTAAAGCCAGTCTTTTCTGATTGTGTGTCTTTTATGTAACTCATACGTAAAAATAAACATCAAATAGTAATTAAAAAGTATTGCGCTTAGACTTTTTTTTAATGGGTTGTATGACTGTCCAGTAGGTGGGACAGCTATTTTGTCTGCAATGTAAATACCTAGGCTGGTAAAAGCACATGCCGTTAAGGGAGCAGTCCTCATCAGTAGTGGTCAGCCATATCACAGTCAGGTGAAAACTAGGTTCTCGCAACCGATTAAATTACTTTAGTAAAATACTTGGAAAGCAATCATAGCTTTAGTGTTGGAATGTTTCACCTGTGTCTCGTAGAGTGCCAGGCCAGCACTTAGACACCTGTTTGTGACAACAGAAAGTACTACACATTTTTTAGGTCAAGAAGCAGAGAACTTTCTACCCTTTGTCTTATAGCCTCATCGGACATCTTTGCATTCAGAAAAAAAAAAGACTTATTTCACTTCTTTTCCATGACAGAATACAGCACCCTCTTCCCAGAGCTGCAGCCCTGGCTGTACACGACCCACAACATGATCTTCACTCCACTACCAATCAGCTGAGGCAAAACACAAGAAAACCCTATAGTATGAAAGATGTTTGCAGTCACCACTGGTGTATAAGGTTTGTAATAAAAAGTAAAACTGATCTCCAGCCCCGAAGAAAGTAAATGTACGTGTATTTAATCAAAGTGGTAGAAAAAGCTGAATTTGCTCTGGAAAATAAATTTCCAGGTGGATATAGTACAAGCAAGAGAGGGAAAGTGGGCAGGCAAATAATAAACTGCTTCTCAAGAATGGACCTTTGGACTCCTATGAATGTTTACTGCAGTATAGTACAAGCTACGATGTTGCATGTTTTGGTGTTTGAGATGGTGGAGAGCGGTAACACTCCCATCCTGCCCAAGATAAGCTGTCTTCCTAGCAAGGATGCTAGAAATAGAATGCTGGAGAGCACCCTGTGGGATTCAGACCAGCAAGACAAGTTCTGGCCTGAACTTGAAAAGGAGACATTTGTTTAAGGCACTGGGCTTGTAAGAGCTACTCAATAGCTTCAAAACTTAGTTGAATAAAAAAAAAAGTAAATCAACACAGACTGCTGGAAAGAAATGTTGATTAAGGATATTGTTTATAGGAGCACAAAAAGATGAATAGCTACTAATAAACATTGGGACTTTGCTCAAAGGCATCTGGGTAATTTATGAAGTTGATAAGAACTGGCTTAAGATAGAATAATGTGGTTTAATATAACAAAGACTGGTAAACTGAATGATCAACCTTTCCCATAATATCCAGAGGATGTGTTGTACTAAGCAACACCACTCAATGACACTACTATTAAGAATATGAGGAAACTAAAGAGACAGGGTTATTTAGATTGGTGATAGGGACAAAGGAAGATTTGTTACTGTGTAGGTGCATCTAATAGCAAAAAGTATCATATTCTTCGAAGAAATCACTGAGTTTTAGCATAGTCTGACTGAAACAATGAGATATGATTTCAAAAAAAGAATTTGTTGAAATTCTCTGCCCAAAGCTTTTGAGAGAAACTAAGCTGACACAGGATTAACAGGTACACTATTTAATAACTTAATAACTTATTAATTATTAGTTATTGATACTAGATCATTAAAAGATATTAAATGAAAGGCTAGAACAACTGGTCTATTTTTTACAGTAGACGGAGGTCACTGGTAGTGTACCACAGGGACCTGCTCTGTTCAGCATATTCTTAAATGATCTGGAAAAAAGAGTGATTACTGAGGCGACCAAGTTTGCTGATGATGCTGAAATATTCATGGTAACAAAAAGAAAAGCTGACCATGAAGAATTGTGGAAAGCCCTCATGATACTATGTGACCAAATGATAAAATGGCAAATTTAATTCTGTGCTGAAAAACTGAAGTAAAATGCAAGGGAAAAAACAAGTCAAATTATACATGTGAAATCTTGGAATCTAAACGAATGACTTCCACCCAGCAAAGAGTGTTTGAGTTCTGGTGGGTTCTGTGAAAACATCAGCTCACGGCTTAGCAGCATTCAAACATGCAAATTAGATTGGTATTATCAGAAACAAAAGAATATAAACTCAGAAATAAACCAGAAAGCATTTATTATGCACCTATATAAAGCCATTGGATTTGTAACTTGAATAATGAGGACAATTATGGTCTTCTAGAACATGATTAGGAAAGGTGTAGAGAAAAGCAAAAACAATTATTGAAAATATGGGTGACTTCTAATAGAGGAGACATTAAATTTACTAGGACTCTTGAAATATAACTGAAAATGATGTGATGAATGTGTATACATACATGATGGCATGGTTAGGTGAACAGGGAAAATTATCCATCTATTTTTCTTAAGAAAAGAACTGATGGACATTGAAGGAAATTATCAGGCAGTGGGCTTGAAACAAACAAAAGAAAATATTTCTCACACAATGATTTCTTAAATTGCGCAACTTGTTGCCCTAAAATATTGTGGTTCTCAAAAAGTGCTCAGGCAAATTGTTGGACAAGATATTCTCTGAGAGTGTGGATGCTGTTTTTTCCCCAGCAACTCCAGGGACTCAGTCTGGGACAATGTACTGCAGAAAATATCCTTGTATGCTTTCTAATTCCTACAATCTCTCACTAAGCACACACGACTAACTACTCATACTGCTGCTGAGCTACGCAGACTATTATTTACTAGCTGTCCTTGAAATAAAAAGGGAACAACCAATGAAAATGAAACATCTAAATAGATCAAGATACATTGGCAGGTGATTTGAGACAGCCAGCATGGCTTCACCAAGGGCAAGTCCTGCCTGACCAACCTAGTGGCTTGCTGTGATGGCGTGACTAGATCAGTGGACAAGGGAAGAGCTGTGGATGTGGTGTATCTGGACTTCTGTAAAGCCTTCAACACAGTCTCTCACAACATCCTTCTCTCTAAATTAGAGAGATATGGCTTTGATGGGTGGACTGTTCAGTGGCTAAGGAATTGGTTGGAAGGTCGCAGCCAGAGGGCAACGGCTTGATGTCCAGATGGACACTGATGACAAGTGGTGTCCCTCAGGGGTCCGTACAGGGACTGGTGCTGTGTAATATTTTCATCAATGACTTAGACAGCGAGATCGAGTGCACCCTCAGCACGTTTGCAGATGACACCAAGCTGAGTGGTGCAGCTGACATACCAGAAGGATGGGATGCCATCCAGAGGGACCTGGACAAGCTGGAGAGGTGGGCCTGTCTGAACCTCATGA
>Ga0065711_1043759_pt1 | contig 14530 bp, 13 predicted proteins | sample Hoacrofraction12_FD_59098 | JGI IMG/M metagenome (GOLD analysis project Ga0065711, IMG submission 59098) | Hoatzin crop microbial communities from Cojedes, Venezuela - Epithelial fraction 12 v2 (version 2) | ecosystem: Host-associated > Birds > Digestive system > Esophagus > Crop | place...
GGCCCGCTCCCTCGCCGGGGTGCTGCTGCAGCGCCCGCCCCGCCGCCGAAGGTCCAGCCGGGGCGAGGGGTCGGCGCGGCCGCCGCCCCGGCCCCGGGACTCTCAGCGAGGGGGCACGGAACCGGCTGCCGCTGGAAGTAGCCTCCTCCAGCACAGCCTGTTTGTTGCCCCTGGCAAACCCAGAGATTACCTCAGTGTTTTCCGACTCCTCTGGGGCTCGTCGTGCCAGAAGTGCCACGGCCCTGTCCCAGAAGCGGCAGCGCCCAAGGCGAAGCCCAGCCGGGGCACCGCGCCGCCTACTTTTCTCGCCCCCCTTCAGCTTCTGGGCGTCGCGGGTTTCTTTTTGTTTCCTAAATTTGAACAAACCGCTGCTGAGACTGCCAAACCTTGGGCTTTGTCAGCCCACCTGTGAGTGGCGCAGAACAGTAAGCGCTAGCAGTATGTTCTGTTTTGTAAACAGTACGAGACCGTGTCTTAAATATAATCATCACACTGGAAAACACCGATTTTTGTAAGTGTACTTATTAGAAAATAAACAATACCATAAAAGAAACATTAAAAGCAATATAAACTAAAGCATAAACATTTTTATAGCATCAGCTTTTATAATTCAAATATCCCTCATGTGGAACGTGATGCAAATGGGGGAAATCCTGCAGTACTCGACCTGTGGTTCCCCTGCAGAAAGGAAACCAAGAACGTTTAACACTGGAGAAAACCTTCTTGCCTTATTTTAATTTCAGCTTTTGGAGAGGAGCAGTGCTACTTAATACCACTAAGAATTGCGTCATACCTTGTTTATGGTTTTATGTTCAATAAGTTCTTTTATAATTCAGGACAGGAAATTTTCAGAGTTTGAATTAATCATCCTGTGAAAACCTGAATATAGCCCTGCTGCTGCTGCTTTACCCACCGCAGGCTTCTTGCTTGGAAGAAATCTGAACTCTAAAGCATCACTAAGTGTTTTCAAAAGATTTGCTGATGTCTCTTACAGAGAGAAAGAGAAGCTGAAAACAGGAGACCACTTTTCTCCCCAAAATTCTGAGTTTGTCTGTGTCTGTAGTGGCAGAATCGGTGACACAATAGGAAGCATCCACTACTGAAACTTGGAGCACTGGTCCAGTGGCAGAGGAATTGCGAGTGTACACAACCCCTTCAGTAACTCAGCTCGCAAAAAAAAGAGACCTAGGCTAGCAGGACCTGGGGTCAATCAGACACCAGATTGATGGTCTTGAAAAAGAACATCCATGTACAACTGCACATTAGCAATACCCAATATTTTCATATTCAATTATCTTTGGCCTATCTTTTAGCCCTTATCGAGACAAACTGGCTGTAATCTAGAACAACAGTCTCCAAAATATGTTCAGAAATCTCAGAATATCTATCATGACTGAAAAAAAAAGGCAATTTTCTCTTTATATCCAGCTGTTAAGTCCTATGGTAAAGAACTAAGAATATTATGTTCACACAATATTATTTTTCTACGCAAGCAGCTGTTGTAGTTGCCATAGAGATGTTATTCAATCTCAAATTAAAAGGTGGTCTACAATGACCATGCACCACATTCGCTGTTAAGATGAAAATATCTGAGAACCCCTGTGACTACGATGACATTCTTCAGAACAAACACATTTCTGTTCAGTAGCTCATGAATTACTTTTTATAAAAAAATGGTATTTCAGTGAATGCTAACCATCAGCCTCCTACAGAGAGATGTAATGGTGGATAGATAATTGTATATGGTTTTGAACACTTTATGTGAAAGTATATCTTGGATCTGTCTTTGAAAGAACTGCTATCAGAAACAGCAATATTTAACCCATAATTGTAAACTTCTTCGTAAAGCTTCTTCAGTTAAGTCTTCCGCTGTGCAACCTGCCATTCTTGACTCCAGTTCCCTACCAAGTGCTGTGCTCTAGAAGATGGTGTAGGTGGGAAAGATGGAAAATTTTAATGCCCTGTGATCTGTATTATCAAAGCATCACACTTCATCTCTCTCAAACGCTGAAAGCACACTAGAAGTTACGAAATTACAGAATTGTTGCACAATTACTATTTCTTAGGAGTTGAAGAATATTAAAACGACTGTGAAAGTAGTGTGAGCAACAGGAAGACCATTTAACCCAGGAGAGCTTACAAGGAGATAACGGGTCTGTAAACACTGAGGAACCTTATGGAAAGGAGAGGCTGCCACTTGCTGCATTTTGGCTGAAAAGCTGCATAAAGCAACTTACAAAAACAGGTAGAGATGTGATCCTATCCTGAGTGAAGTTAAGAATATGTAGAGTAGGAAGAAGACATGCTGAGTGTGAATTAGAATTGCATTTTACCATTTCAATTTATTCAGAACTTTAAATTTGTCTCTGCCAAAATAGACGGTTTTGTTTTTTAAAAACATCTGTCATTGAAAATAGATTTTGTTTGATGCAAGTTTGTCACTGAAAGGAATAGATACATGCAGAATGGTGCATGCAAGCAAACTTCTTGGGGATGCTGGCAACGCAAAATCAGTTAGGGAAATCCCAAGAGCTGGGAAGTATTTCCTACCAAAGGGAACGGTAATATTAAAGCTGGGTGACATTGTGTGTCAGATTATGAGGAGAGGTCACCACTGGGAGGCTTCAAGCAACCCTCACAGCCGCGATTCACCCTGTAAGAGACATAATGCAAAAAATCTAAGTAGCTCTTTCCTCCAGAAAACAAGGCAATTGCTGAGTTCTCCACACCAATCTGTTTTATATATATATGAAAGGCCCACTACTGGTTTTGAGGAAGTCTTCCTTTAATTGACTGTTATACTTTTTATGAGAATTAAGGCTCAGTAATTTTTTTGTATTATCCATTTCAAAAATAAGTTGCCTCTAAGCACCACAGGGCATTTGAAGTCAGAATACAGGCACTTTTTTTTTTTTTTTTGTGGTCTATGCAAAATACAAAATTAGTGTTCTAATGCTCCAGATGTTGATTTGCCTTTTTGGTGATCCCATAAGGCTGATAATGCAAGGAACAACAACGAAAATAAATACTTCCAAGGCACATTACATAAGTCTCCCTCTGTGGAAATAAAGTGAGGTGTTTCCAATACTCCTTCTCAACTGGCTTCTCCAGTAACCTATTCGATGTTGGGCTTGGTGAGAAATGTTTCAGTAAAAAAGACTTCAGAAATTGGGACACCAGGTGTAGAAACAGAGACTACACGTAGAGTTAGTTCAATATTTCCCTTCCATTAAGTACCATTTCTTCTTATAATGGGAGGTGTTTCTAGGTGATTACCTCAACATGTCTTCTTTCCCAGGGTAATTGGCCCAGCCTCTCTAAACTCATGTTCTCTTGATTTTAACTGAGCACAGGCAGCCTTCTCTGTTTGCTTTGCACTCTGCCCGTTCCAAGACAGTAATAGACTTGTCACCATGCAGGTGTGAAGAAAAAACTTGAGAGATGGTTTTTTTCCCCCCTGCAGATTTCCATCCATTTCTATGGTCTTGAAAATTAATGTCTGATAACAGAGTTTTAATAAAACACAGCTAAAAATGTAACCACTTACTTTCATTCATGGAAAAAGTATGGTGAAGAAAGTGTCTCTGATGACTGAAGTATGATCTTCCATGCCTGAATCCTAATCAAGCTGAGATTTGCCTGGCATTTTCTTCCAACACTGCTTCAAAAGACTTTCGAAGAGTTTTTCCCACTGGCATGCAGTTCCTTGTTTGTCGCCTGTTTGGGGTTTTTTCCCAGTAAAGAAGTTCTTTCGAGTTGTTTCTGGATCGAGTTGTTTCTGGATCAAGTTTTTGAGGGTTTTTTTGGACTTTCTAAACTTCATTGATTTCCTTACTCGATTTGAAATTCACAGCTGTATGCATATCTTAAGTTTCAGTTCCTCTAAGGGAATCTGACATTTTATAACCAGATATCTTATACGCCTGTACATTTTCTAGCTTCCCTGTTATTGCCGCTGGGGAAACAATCCCAGATTTAGTAGACCTCCATCTGCCTCCGCTGTAAAAACAGACAAAACAACTACTTAGCTACCCTGCTACTTGCTAACCAATCTATCTTCATTTTTTAAGTAGGGCAGTGATTTATTTTGTTGTTCTTTTTTACCTTGCATCTATATTTAATGGAGTCCTTGTTACTTGAGATGCTTTTGGCAATTTGCTATTAACTCTTCACTGCTCTTTTTTATTTTTCCCCGCAGATTTCCAATTTCCTGGTGTTTTTAAACTGTGTTTAAGTGTTGCACTTGTTTTCTTAACTGCTCAAAGATACTTTTTTAAACTTGTGTCTGCTAGCTATAGCTAGAATGCACAGTATCTGATGAATTTAGCTTGGGGAGGGTGCCTGCAAATTATCTGTATTCAAAATTATTTCATAAGTTGTTTATATGAATATACTTTACTTTCTGAATTATCTGCCAACCATTCAATCTTACATAACTATGCTATTTGTACTGTGTGACAGGTCAGTTAATTCCCGTGATAGCATTTCTATTTCCTGATTGCACGACGAGCAAAATTACATGGCTTTAGACTGTAAGTTGTTTGGCACAAGGAATTCTCTTTATTATCTGTCTACGTCATGCTCAGAAAACCACATCTATGACCTATGATTGGGGTTGTAAGTGTACATTCAATATAAATAATAAATAACAAACATAATAACCAGAGTCATATGAATGTTTCTTCACAAATCTGTTGTCATTTATGTACTCACAATTCTTTTCAAAATTACTTGTGAACAAATGTTTGTTTTATACTACGTAAAAACAATATTAAAAGTTGCAAATCAGCAATAAATATTTTGTTTTAATGAAACATTTCCATCTGTACTTCATTACCTTTCCAGCTATGTTAAATGTTTTTATTTGTTTTGCAGGATGTTCTTCCTTCGAGAAACTGAAGCAGAAAAAAGTGATCTAAACACAAACATATGACATCTTTCCAAACACTTGAAAAGCAGCTAAATCCTTCCTTTCAGTCGCAATCTGTTCTAGGAAGGAGAGCTCACTGGTACGTATTAAGACTAGTCAGTGTTTTCCTGTCCGCTGAGAATATCAGCTTCACAGATAACATGGAGGCCTGTTCCTCTGCATAACTGATTTACTGTGAATGCTGGAAACACTAGAGATTTTGTAATTTAGAGGATAAATAATTCCAACAACAGACAGGGAAAATCTTTGCAAAAGAGAGTCAGATTTTTTGAATTCTAATTCAGTTCAAGGCATAAGATAATTCCTAGGCAGGGAAGAACAACTGAATAAAGAAAGTACATTAGTAATATAGGACTTACGAAGTTGTGAACTGGCAGAGAGAACATCTGAAAGCCTCCTGGTAAAGTACCCAGGTAGGCTAGCCAGATGGCATACTGTTTGTTTTCACTACTTCATTTAACATAGAAACAAACTGTTCTTCAGCTGAAAAACAAAACCAATTAGAATATTTCTTTCCCTCAGTGTTCCTAAAGCAGCGTCCATTAAAAATCACCAGGGGTTTCCCAATAATAACTGTGCAGTTTCTCTGCTGAAGTACAGGTGAAAGATCAGAGTCACCTCCTGAGTTTCCATCTGTTTTTAAAAATAGTACTACTTGCGAAACATAGGAGAGGAGGAACTGTGAGAAGGGTAGTATAAGGAATTTGAGCTAATGTGTTTTTTCTTTGGTGTCACTGAGTCAAAAACAAGGGTGATGTATCAAGTACGCTTATACATAAAAAAAAATTCTATTAATATAAAAATATTGCAACAAACTATGATTCCAAGAAAATCTGAATTGAAAAGATCATTCTTTGGTTAAGGGACGGTCTCTTTAAGAGATCTGCCACTTCAAGAACAGACAACAAGCCAAGCATATGCAGCCTAACTTTGCCACTTTTCCCCTGATGGAAAACGATGAAATACAAAATCCAATGTAAATGCTAGTGGTTTAGATCACAAAGGAAACTAGTCATCTTCTATCTTGTGCTGTTAATTGAAAAAGGTGCCAAGGATAACAGTAATCTTTCATTCTTTACATAGCCAAAGCTTATCTTGGAAAAGTTAGTGTAGGGCAAAAGAAGGAGGACAGTGCTGAAAGGCAGACTCTTTTCTTTACAACAGCCTCAGGACCTTCTCTGAACAATGAGAATAAAAGAAAACATTATGAAAATGCATTGTGATCCTTGATCGCAAGTACGTAAATCAACGCTATTCACTATGAAATCTCAGTGCATCATCCAGAATTATAAAATAAATAATAGTCCTTCTTATTAATCCCCAGGGAGAACTACTCTAGTGGCAACAAGAATAGGATTTAGGTCTAACTGTAGCTCTGTCTGTATCTTAAACAAGATGCAAAACCAGTGCAAGTTTGGCAACACAGGTGATACTACTTAGCTACTTAACCGAACTGGTATAGCATGCCATGAAATGCTATGTACGGATGTAGGCACATCCATTAGGCAGCATATTCCAGTATAGGAAGGCTATGCAAGTACATGGCTATACCAAGATATGTGTATACACATCAGCCCTACTGATACAAAGATCCACACTAAAAGTTCATACTAGCATTACTTTGTGTTATTTGATGCTATGTGCCATACTATTCTTTCTTAAAATCTGTAAGTATTTGACTACTGGTTTGTCGATTTTTCCTTCCCCCCCCCAGCAAACAGACCGCATATCAAAACTTCTCTCTCATGTAGAAACTTTTCCTTTTCCATACTAAAACTTCTTTTTTTCTTTTTTTTCCTTTTTCTCTCTAAAGATAACTGTTTCAGAAAAATACAGGACAAAACCCAAACCTAACTTAAATAGTTACATCCATACAAAATCTGAACAGACACGAGGTCTAAGAATATTTAAAGGACAAGCTGCAGCTGTGCTTGTTTAATTTCAGCAGAAATGTGAGAAATTGCATCAATAGGGTGGACGTCTCTTAGACACACTGCATAAGTCATATGGATCAGTCTACAGGGCACAGTAATTGGACACCTGCAAGAGCATGCTTGTGCCAGAAGACCAGCACAGGGAAACAAAAAGTGACCAAGAACAAGATTGAAATTGTTCTCATTTCCTACTTTCATAGGGTTTTTTTATGCCTGCATGTATGTATTCATTTGAGTTCCAGAAAGTTACTTCTGCTTAACCAGCAGGAGGGATGGATATATTATGTGGACTTGCTATTTTTAAAATACACAGGGATTTCCTGCATAGTGTTGAGACTGGATTATACTATTCGTTAAAGAGTAATATTGCCATTACTGAATTTTAGTTGGCAGATAATGCAGTAAAATAACTTTGGGAAACTTAAGATGGGTTCTGCATTTAAAGATTTTAATATGCAGCCTTGTAATTACACTGTATATTTGAAAAAAACCCAAGACGATGTATAATTAAACAGCTGTTTATTAAACATACAACCCCACAGCCTTACAAAATTATATCCCTACAATTGCTGTATTTGCCACTAAGTCCCACAGCAATTTTTAAATAATTAATCTTTCCTTAGATTGCTTGTATGGATCCTGCACATTAAGGTTTGAGGAGGACATTAATTCTGATAGAATAGAAATTATGTCAGCACTTCAATTCTACATCTGATCTTCTCAGCGTTTATAACTCAGCTGAAAAAAGAGCTGGTTTTTTTTCCCAGCACATTTTCATTCATTTGTTTACTCGCTCATTCTGCAGAAGAGAGACAGCAATAGATGCAGCCTAATTATATATGAAACTGATCAAAAGCTGCGTCCATATGATTACACAGTTCCAAAAAAGAACAATCACCAAAATAGTATCCACCAAACCAAATGACATTTGATGTCACCACAGAGAGGCAAATCAAACCTCAAGTGCAAGGTAAAATCTGCGCTACTGTGAGATCTGCCTTCTTTCCAAGAGGAAACTTAGCGTGTTCAAAAAAAAGCATAGCTTCAGCACTGTCAGAAGAAAACACAGAATGGGAAGCTCTCAGAAAAGTGCTTAGCCTATAGTTGCAAAAAAAAAAAAAAAAAAGCTGCACCTAATCTTGTACTGGTGGATTTCTTACCACACCCAGCTCCTCAGGTGGCAATGATGTTGTTGGAGCAGAGGGAAGATGGTTTCTGTGACACCCTTCCCATCACTGTGGCAGATACGGGGCTGAGCCACCCCTGTGGGTGCAGAGATCTCTGCAGGGCATGCAGGCCTGAGGCACTGGTATATCACCTGTGCTGGACACTGAGCTTCCTCAGAACTAGTAAAAAATATATCATGATGTTTCTATTTCATGAAGCCTCTGTTGGCTGTAGAACAAATCTCTCTCCTGGGTGTTGTGAGTGCCAGCGACAGGCTGTAAGGAAATAGAGCAGCAGTCCCAGGGATAACGATAAGGCGCAGGGATCTCTGGGGGCTTTTCAAGGCCCATGATAGGTTTTGGAGAATCTGCAGATTTTGGTACCAGATTTACTGCCTGTGCCAGAAGGGGGAAACGAATTCCCCCTGAGCCCCTACCATGTCCATTTGATGGAAGCTCCAAGGGGAATGCTAATGAATATTCTGCTTTCCACATGGATAAGAGAATGTTTCAGTGCACAGATACACTCTTATCTACAAAACAACAAATGCAGTTTATATATTAGGGAGGTTTTATCAAAGCTGGTCCACCCTGTAATTATACTGAGAAATGAATTGAATGGAATTTGAATAACTTAAGGTAAATGAGCTATTAACCTACAGGGTATTTCACCAAATGACTCATGTGCACTCGTTCTTTCCCTCTTCCGTCTCACTTCACTGTAAAGGTGAAATGAATGACTAAATTGATCGGGACATCAGCAGTCATGGCTGCAGCAGTGTTCAGCAGAAGTGAAAAACAACCTTACTTATGCTAAACAATCCAGGTACATTAAAACAGTAGGACATTTGCACAACACAGGCAAACAGGAAAGAATCAGGCAAGACACTGGGTAGTCTCATTTTCCTGTAACAAGAAATCCCATTGGAAACAGCCATAGGAACGAATGAATTAATTCTGGGATCAGACTGAGAGGAAGACAAAGTGATGCTCTGCTCAGATCTACACCTACACAAAGTCCCCATCTCTCACAATTTTTATCTCATTAGGGATAACTTTTCATATTTCTTTTCCCAGTAGGCACAGGAAATCGGCTGCTTTGAAAATATGTGGCAGTCTGGCAACTGCATGGCACAGACAGGCTGTTGTGTCTCAGCAAAGGAAACGATATAGGACATGACTGCCTCTGCTGCCAGTCACCGTCCCACAAAACCGTGCAACCGCCACCGGTTCCCTTCAGAGCTTAAAATCTTCAGGACAGCAAAGGCAGCGGGGAGATAGGATCCCCCTAAGAGCCTGCATTTGTTTTTCTTCGCACTAGAATGAGGAATACTAAATGGGCAAGAAAAAGAATTATTTTCTCAAGAGCTCTTTGCAGCTGCAGCTTGGTTGCTGCCTGTCGGCAGTCCCTGTTGCGTGGGCTGGCAGGGCAGCATCAGCCCTTCTGGCCGAAGGTCAGTCATACCTCACTCTCCGCTGATCAAAACAAGCAGAGTTTCTGTGTGAGCCTTGCACCAGGTGGTCCCTTCTGATTGAATAATATAGGTCTAACAAAAAATGCTCAAACTCCCTACAGAATTTTGCTGTGACAAAAAAAAATATTTCAATCATTTTTTCTCTGCCCTGTCTACCTCTGCAAGTAACGGTGGTATCAGCTGGGGGATCTCCTCCCCTCTCCTCTTGATTTACAGCTGTATTTTGGGGGATGGTGGTGCGTAGGTGTATTTTGGGGGATGGTGGTGGGTACCTGTCTCTTGGGATTATAAACGTGTGTTTCTACACCAACCACATCTGAAAGTTAACTATACAGTATTTTGCGTTTCACATTGTAAACTACAACCCTGTTTAAGACCAATCATTAAGATTAGGACCTAAAAATAATATAAAGCAGGATGAGAGAACTCAGTTATAACTCTGTATGGAGAACAGAGCGAGGAATCTGCAGAACAGACTGGGAAGATGCAGCCAGCCCTAAGCTTCTCTGGCATGGGTTGTGTGCATTACGAGTGTGTGTGCAACCTAAATAGAGCCCATTGTATGCGACGTTGTCTACAGTAATGGAATTTATAGCCCAGGAGATTGTCTCCTGTTCCTGTATGAGCTGATATCAGTCACCGTGGGGGTTCCCACCTGCTCTCCTCCGGGGCTGCAGCAGGCAGGGTGCGAGGAGGACCCAGTGCCAGACTCCAGCACCAGGGTGTTTCTGGGACATCGCCCTCCCTCCCGGCAGCCCGCTTCCCTTGGCTGCCAGCCAGACCCCTCGTCCTGCCATCAGTTCAGCTGGCAGGAGCGCAGGGAGAAGGGCCCGGCCAAGCACCGAACAATACAGGAAGGCGGGGAGCAAGCAAAGGTGACATGGCAGGGCTGTCCTCGGCCTTGCACTCAGGCCCCTTTGCATGCGACACTCTCCCTGTGCTGCGTGCCAGGCTGCTGTGTCTCTGCATCTGGGGTGAGACACAGCCTGACAGAGGATTAAGAAATCCAGAGGGACTAAAGCTGCGTTCACGCTTCCTCCCGCTTTTGTCACCTGCTGTAGCAAGTCAGGGACATAGCAGCTCTGTAATGTCTGCTTGTGACTGAACTAAGCAGTTCAAGGGATTAAGCTGTTTTTCATAAAGTAAAATATTTTATTTCACTGCTTTTTTGGTCCTTGGCATGAAACAAATTAAACTCTGGCTGTTCCCGAAGTAGTTTCAAATGAAGCTGCTCAACCACCTGGAGCCACAACAAGGGAGAGGATTTTTCACACCTAGTCTCTTTATCTTATTAATTTAAATGCCTTTACCTTTAAATACCTTTTGAAATGTATTTTAACTTAAAGTCCTTGAATTATCCCCTTAGAAAGATTTTCATCTTTTCTTCAACAATTTAATCCTTTAATTCAAGTTGTCAGTTCTATAAATTGTATAAAAGGTCTTTAGGGGAATTATTGACCTCATTTTTAGTTACAAAATAAATATTTGGTAAAAAAATTATTAAGTCAAACATAATTAAAATTATAGGAACCACCAAAAGACATAGGAGGAAACCTACCTGGATAATCTTGTTCTTCTGGACTTTAACAAGTCCTGCACAAGAAGCTATTAAAGAAACCAACCAGCCGTGAGGTAAGAGATCAGGGATTTGAAACATGGTGCTAGAATATAAAGCATAAAAAGACATGGTCAATATTTGGTATGGCAATAGGTGAACAGGGAAACAGTCCCAAAATCATGTTCTAACATTGTGTAGTACTGCTACACAATTCAGCTTACTTGGAACAAAAGTGATAGGAAACTAAAGAATTTGAATTAGTTGAAAGAACAACACAATGACAGCTGAAAGTCAGTGTTGACAAGAACATGGTAATGGACATTAGAGGAAGTCTTGTGAATTATTCATACAAGTTTGGTGCACCAATTGCAGCAGAAAGACCAGAGCATCCCTGTGGACAGCCCAATCTCTCCAGCCAACATTCGGTGGCTGTCAAAATACTCAGACTGTTCCAAAGCATAAGGAAAAGTGAAAAAAAAAACCACCCACAGAAAATACAATGTCATTTTGAGAATTAGTGGTATGGTCCCATCACCTGGGATGCTGTGTTTGATGGCCCCAGAGTACAGCATAGAATCACAGAGGACAGGGCGAGAGAGAAAGGAGGGGGAATAAAAATGATTATAGGCTGTGAAGGCTTTCCTTCTGAAGTGAAGCTCTGAACAAGTGTTTATAGAAAAGATGAATAGAAAAGCACTTAGCCCTGGACATAGGCAATAATGAATATTATATAGAAGAGAAAATGAGCACTTTTTACCCTATGTAACAACAGGAGAGACATTAAATGAAAGTGAAAGCAACACATTTAACACAGATTATGGTTTTTTCTTTTCATGTTGCAGACAATTCCATAATAATAGTCTGCAAGATTTGTGGCATCTTCTTCTGAACCACTGACTGATACGGAACTAAATATTTCACGTGTAATTCAGAACAATCAGGTGGAGCGGAAAGCTTATTAAGAAAATAAAAAGGGCCTTCTGGAGATATGAGATTCCCCTCCCCCTTTAATTTCTTTTGATAAAAGAGATTATAATGGTCTTCACAGAAAAACGAGACACTGGAGTGATTAGGAACAAGGAAGAAGATGGAGATAAAGCCTATGCTAGGGTTAAAATGCAAATTAAACCTGTCATTCAAAGTGAGAATTTCACAGACTGATGGCAACTGTCACGCAACTAACCTTGAAACTCACTCTCCCTCGACTGGAGTATGACGTACAGATGATTAATGCAATTGGTATTCGTGCTATATTTTCTTTATAAACTACAGTGAAACTGCAATTACGGAAATAAAGCCTTCCTATAAATACTGTGAAACAAAGCAAGTTTTTGATTATATATGCACCCAAAATGAGGCAGACCTCGAGTCTTGGGTAGGAGCCCTGTGCGCTCAGCCCAGCCGTTGCCCCTTATCAGACTGGTAGCGAGTCACACAGACCTCAGGGTGCACCATCCACCTTCCCTGGGACTCCCAGGCAGAGCTCGTCTTGACAGGTGTGCGGTTCTACTTAAGCTTCAACTTCAGCTATTCCAGGAAAGTATAATTGCATATATATAAAGCATCAGAAAGTGACATCAAAATATATACTAACAATGCTGGTATCAGTAATTCCACTTTTTGAAGTGCCTGTCATTAGGTATTACAAAAAAATACACATTTTTCCACTTCAGTGGCATTGTATTACACCATATATCACCACAGAACATCAGTTAATGTACCACGTACAAGTCTTTTTTTGGCCAGATTTCACAACATTAAGATATGAATATTTTGTACTGTTTGACAGGGTATAGATGAAAGATAATGTTTGAGAGCTATTCAGATAGTATGGTGATAAAGCTCATTGCACAGAGTATAAATAGCTGAAATTTATTCCAATGAACTATATTAATTCACACATACAACTAATCTTAAACTCTCGCCTAAAAAGAGAACAAAAATAGAAGACTGGATGCCAGTGTAAGTGTGTGTTTATACATATGTGGAAAACTGAAATACACTTCTCCAATATGCCTATGTGTCTGTAAATAGAATGCTAAAAATGAAATGGGAGGAAAGGATTACGCTGCGAAACGAAACAAACCAACTGACTCTGCATGCATAGGGATGAATTTAGCCTGCGGTTCCACGAGGAGCAGGGAGGTTGTGTCTTTCCCTGCCATGGGCGTAGCAACGAACCCATCCTCACAGCCATAATCACATCAATATACTCAGCAAGAGAGGAGGAAATGATGGGCTGTGAAGCACTTGTGGATGACATCTCAAAGAATTCCCATTTCAAACAGGTACGGTGATCAAAACAGGCTGATGCACAACCTCCCTTCTACAAAAAGGCGTAACAAAGGCTTTCTTTTTTTGTGCAGAGAAGAGAGGACAGGAAGGAACAGAGCTGCAAAGGCACATTCTTTTTTTTCCAAATGCATATTTTCAGTTTCTCTATTCAATCACTGATCAAGTCAGTCACTTGTCTTCATGTTTTTTCTTAAGTATTTTTGTGTTCCACCTCTGGTGACTCATAACAAAGTGTGTAGCACAAGAAGAAGGGGCCCTGTGAATCAAATCCGAGAATGAGAGCCTATGGGCTAGACATCCAACCTCAAGGCCTGAACAAAGGAAGCATATTCATTTAAAGTGTGTGTCCCATTCCAGGTAGTCTTCAGTATTCCTTCCTCGTAGGAAGCCACAAAGGCTGTCTGCACCCCTAGCATTTTATGATCGAATGTATCAATTTTTCAACTGAATATTTCAACACCTAAATTAAAATCATAGAATCATAGGTTGGAAAAGACCTCTAAGATCATTGAGTCCAACCATCTACCCAATACCACCATGTCTACTAAACCATATCCCCAAGTGCCACATCTACACGTCTTTTAAACACCTCCAGGGATGGGGGCTCAACCACATCCCTGGGCAGCCTGTTACAATGCCTGACCACTCTCTCAGTAAGGAAATTTTTCCTAATATCCAGTCTAAACCTCCCCTGATGCAGCTTGAGGCCATTGCCTCTTGTCCTATCGCTAGTTACCTGGGAGAAGACACCAACACCTGCCTCACTACAACCTCCTGTCAGGGAGAGCAATAAGGTCCCCGCTCAGCCTCCTCTTCTCCAGACTAAACAGCCCCAGCTCCCTCAGCCGCTCCTCCTAAGACTTGTTCTCCAGACCCCTCACCAGCCTCGTTGCCCTTCTCTGGACACGCTCCAGCACCTCAATGTCTTGCTTGTAGTGAGGGATCCAAAGCTGAACACAGTACTTGAGGTGCGGCCTCACCAGCGCCGAGTACAGGGGGACGATCACCTCCCTACTCCCGCTGGCCACACTATTCCTGATCCAAGCCAGGATGCCGTTGGCCTTCTTGGCCACCTGGGCACACTGCTGGCTCATGTTCAGCCAGCTGTCAACCAACACCCCAAGGTCCTTTTCCACCAGGCAGCTTTCCAGCCACTCCTCCCCAAGCCTGTA
>Ga0065711_1043760_pt1 | contig 14529 bp, 7 predicted proteins | sample Hoacrofraction12_FD_59098 | JGI IMG/M metagenome (GOLD analysis project Ga0065711, IMG submission 59098) | Hoatzin crop microbial communities from Cojedes, Venezuela - Epithelial fraction 12 v2 (version 2) | ecosystem: Host-associated > Birds > Digestive system > Esophagus > Crop | place...
CCAACACTGCACAAGGCAAATTGGGGCTCCCTGTGCCTGGATCGTCCTACAGAAAAGGTAACAGAGTGAAGTGGCCACACTACATTCAATATGCAAAGGGAAGCTTCCTCTATGCAGGTATTTCTAAAAGAGTTTTGCAGTAAGCTCATGGTATTTTTAAGCTGGAAGCAGTAAAAATTACCTGTATAGCCAGACTTACAGATCTGTTTACTTCAAAGCTTCTGAAGCGGAGTGCTCCAAAACCGTGTCATGAAACTGAGCTAGCCTCACCACCCTACCCCCACAACTTCTGATGTCAGTACCAGAAGGCAGTGGAGAACCCTTGGCCTCTCCAGCAGCAGTTTTGCCAAGATCCACCACTTACATTCAACACTGTTCTGCTTCCCCACAGAATGGAGTTTCAGTCTTGCCCTTCTCCAAAACCATTATACCTGGACATTATTAATGGTTCCTTGAGGTACAAACAGTTTTTCTGAATATTTCCAATGATTAATAGCTACGCATCCCCACAGGTAAGCTATTCGATCCTTAAGTTGTCAGGTATGATGTTATTCTGAAGTGAGATAACACAAGTTGGATATTTAAGTGACAGCTGAACAAACAGAAGATTAACATGATGTACCAGTGTTTAAAGCAACAAGACAAATAGGACACAATTAATTTTTCCTTTCTTTCAAAAATAAAAACATTAAAAGGACTCGTGTTAATATCTGTGTGTATAATTTACAAGAGCGAGCACGTAATGATTTGACTATGAGTTTCTTTGGTAATGGGAGCTGGATATTCTTTGCAACCGAAAGTCAAGCCTTTAATTTTCAAATTATTGGCATTTGTTTTTGAAAGATTTAATAATGTTTTAAAATCTAGAAGGTTTTTTTCAAGCACAGTCATCTTGTTTAATTTTTTAAATCCCATTTCCAGTCCTCGTCTTCCCCCTCTCTCATCAATTCTATTTTCCTCTATTTTCCTGCTTTACAGAGCAGACTACTTTGAGGCCGCTTATGCACCTGGACTGCAAGAAGCCGTTCAGAACTCCTGCTGTGAGGAGATTCAAACGAAGAGTCACTTTAAGCTGTGCATGCAGAATAGGCCAGTGCTACTTAAAGTGACAAATTTAGGCCTTGATTCTATATAAGAATTATGCATAGGTCTAACCTGACACACATGAATAGTCCCTTTGCTTGAGTTTATTGTAAGGCTAAGATCTATTTTTGATGGCTTAGGAGTTTAAATTCCACATACAAGTTTGTCTTACATACCTATTAGACTTCACAGTTTTGAAAACAGAAATTAGCCTCAGTTGTCATTTCAGTGCTTAATTTTTTATACTAACTGAATATGTACTGTACAGTATCTTCTATTCATTATTCTTATCTACCAATGTAAAGAAATTAATTCTTCATACAGCACCTCTTTGGAAAGGGAGTGCCTGCTGCAATAAATAACACCTAAAATCAATGACAGTTGTACGTTGCTTAAAAATGAGTTCCGCTTTTTTGTCGTCTCTGTTCATCATTTTCAGGCTTTGGACAATCAGTTAGGAAAAACTTGGTGGTTGTCTGACAGATGAGGTTGTGTACTCAGGTTCGTGATTAATACAATAATTAAACACACTGTACAAGTCCCAAAACTTAATATTCAGGAAGTAGGTGAGTTAAATTAGGTACGAGGGAAATAGAAATGCATATATATATACATATAAAATCTTAAGCTGTTGAAAACATCATAGTGTCAAATATCTAGGATGTCTCAGGCACTTCTGTGCCCAGTAAAGAAAAGAAGCTTAACAATTATATGTATTTGAATGCAATTTCAGTTCTCTAGGGTACTTTTACCGTGGTTTATGTGTTTACGGATGAAATACATAAGATAATGCAAAAATTTAGGAACATCCATAATGGCTGCAGCCAAAGGTCCATTTACTCTGTGTACACATTGTGATGTGCAAAAGATGCAAGATACCAGAAAACTGATACCTCCCCTTCAGCACACCCTTAGCTTTTGGAAATCAAAGATTTAGAGATATCAAGTGCAAACATCACACAAGTCATCTTCTACACTTGAAGAGTTAAAACATTTCACATGATAGACAAAGGATGAAGGGCCAGATTCTGCAGCATTTATTTGAATATTTCTTTATGTCAATGATATGATGTCCCCTAGTATTTTGGAGCACATCAGATTTCAATTGCATGCTAGCTCAAAAATACATACTAGTAGTGGCAAACATCTCATTTAACTTGATTATGAAATGTAAAATTAATTGCTTTTGCAAAAATAATGCCACAAAAAGTGGCTAAAACTGTAAGAAAACTGCACTTGCGGACTCTATCAACCTCTTGCATTTTCAGCTGACAAAACACACAGGTTTTTCTCCTTTGTGAAGCACAGTGCTTGACCTGAGCCTCCCAAAGGGTCACTGAGATGAAAATGATAACGGGCTTACTCAGCAAGTGGGGCACTACTTGACCAAGCCCATGGGGCACTTCAGCAGGCACGAGATGCCCATGCAGGGCAGAAAGAGAGTCCCTTGCTTACCCACGCCCTCAGCTGCCATCAGTGACAGGCCGGTGTACCCCCATACACAAGGTAGAAAATTCTCCCTTTTTACTTTTTGGTCATTATTTAAGTGCTTTCTTACCTTGATGTCCATTCCCATGAGGATCCAAGCATATCACACTTCTCTCACCCTCGTTCATGAGACAAGGAACAGGAGCTACCAAGTTGGCCATCAAGACAATCCTCTACTGATTTTGCAATGTACAGTTGGGTAAACAACGGCAGTTTTTTCTCCTTTAGACATGTTCTGTGTGCTTGATCATTCACAGTGAAATCTGTGTGAATTCTGGAATTCCAGAAATTCTGGAAACCAGGTTTTGCTGAATTCAGTAGAATTAAATTATTCAGAAACTTGAGAAACCTCCAGAAATTTGATAAACCTGAAATATTGACTTCTAGACTGCAAATACAATTAGTCACCCCTCATTCTAGAAGAAACAATTTTTCAAAATCTTTTAGCATGAAGATCTGATACCATTTTGTTACATGCAAGATTAGCAATGTTACCTCATTCCCACATCTCATTCTCATGTAACAAGAATTAAATTCAGTTTAAAATGAATTATCAGAAACAGTAATGTTACCATAGCAAGTCATATTTTCCTTTCACTGAAAATTATTTTCAACTTCCAGTTGTTGTTTTGCTGCATTATGAAGGTCAAAGCATCTTTAATGTCGCAGCAAACCATACTGTAAAAATGACAATGTGAAGGCTAAAACATACCGAGCATTTGCCATGTCAACATGTCCCCAGTGAAAATCCCTTCCACTTCATGAACTGGACAAGCCATATGCTTCATTAAGTTACAGACAGCACACTCATTAAAGATCAATGGCATCTTCCAAATGCATTTTGTTTTTCTTTAGTCCTAACATATGGTCATAATAATGCATCTAACAGTAAGCTTGGACACTGATTTTTAATGGAAAATAATGTTCAGACTGGCCTGTGTAATTTGCTTTTATGTTTCTGACCTTGTTCTGAAATGAATCCCCATAGTTCCAAAACATTCTCATTCCAGATTCTCAGTTCTCTTGCCAAGAAAGGCAGATGTCATGTTTGTAACTTACAACGCCTCTATTTAAATCAGAACCCTTCACATAATGCTGGTATTTGTTTTCCCTTCCTATGCGCACACCAGCTCCCAAAGAAGAAGAGGTCCAAAGCATTACCTGTAAACCAATGCCAGTAATAGCAATGCAGATATCCCTCACAGAGGCACACTGCTCTTCTTCCTAGCATGAGAAATGTTGTCATTTCAGAGACACACTACATCAGCCTGTTTTACCATCTGTGTAGGAGCTCCACGAGCCCAGAAATGATCACAGGGAAGAGTGATCAAAGGTCTGGCAACTTAGTGACATTTTTCATTTTGAATGGAAAAAAAAAGGCCCATCACATTTGCTACTAAGGCAAGGCACACCTTCATACATTGGGGTCTTCTTTCAAGTATACCAGCCTAATAACAGCAACTCTCAGCTCACTTTTGTTTCCTTTGCCTTTGCATGTACATATATAGGCAGTGTCAGTCCTTTCTCTACTCATTTTCTTTCCTGGTATTCACTTGATGGTGAATTCTAATGTGTACAGTCAAAGTAAGAGTGAAATAGCTGCAAGACATCAAGTACATCATTTTAAGGTATATGTGGACTCTGTGCACAATATTGTTGTTCATGGATGAGTTGAAACAGTCACTTGTCCCTAAGTTTCTTCAGGGCTATATCCAAGTGCTAGGCTTATAATCATATTTCTCTTAGGGTGGAATAACACACATTTTTAGTTCAACCACCAGACTAAACTACCTAGTGAGTTATCTAGCTTTTAATCAGTCTTTAGATACTATTTAATCTTCTATTGAATAATCATTAGAATGTAAACACCTCCCCTTGTGGAGGTGATGACTTCTAGAAGAAAAAATTAATAAGGACATGGTTTTTTTATTCCACATTATCTTAGTTGAACATTACACTTTTCTGAAATACTGAGTCTATAAACACTTGCTCTTCCAAGCCTTAACTGTAACACTGGCTTTAATTAAAATTCTCCAGCCCACATCTTCACCACAGTGTGTTTACATTCCTCCAGGCTTTGCTAAATAAACTGACCTCCTAGATCTTTAATTTCCCAATCTCCAGCCCTGATCCGGAAATATAAGATACTTGTTCCTCCAATACAAGGACTAGGACCCAGTGGTTCGGCCAGTCCTACAGTAAAGAGTCAGTTCAGTCAGTGATTTCCTGTGCTCTGATACTAACTGTAATTCTGTATCTAATTGTAGTCCATTGGCCTCACTTCTGCACCAAAACAAAGTTACACAATCTACTTTCATATCTATCTTCATCCTACGTGACTACTACATGACTATTTTAAGTCTTTTCTTCCCATAACCCTAATTCAAGCTTAACAAAATGGCAATGAACCAAAATGCCACCAAAATTAAAAGAATAGTTTCTTCTGTCATTTGTGTTATTTGCCGGGACCCTGCAAAAACCTGCAATAAAAGGAGTTTTTCAATCCTTTGTACCGAAAACCTAACCTGACCTCTAGCTTTAACCAGGCAACACAACTAGCAGCAGGTAGTCCTGTAGGTCTTCCTTTATTACACAGCTGACGGTATCTTCAAGTTCTTACTTTCCAAACTCCTTATTTTAACTGGAAATTTGAATCAAAGCAGAAGTCAGCTATTGCTCCTCCTCATACCAGCTCTCATCCAAAATCTGGGGCACAGCACAAAAAAAAATACAGTGCTTCTACTCCTGATTGCTGGAATCATACTCCTAGCTGCAGCTAGTTTTTATCACAGCTGAAGGGATCTTAACTTTAGAAAAGCACACATTGAACACTATTTCATCAGTACTGTTCCACCTGGTATCAAAAATAAATTTAGTTCTGTAAGCCTAAACAAAACTAATAACCAGAGGTCTTCAGTAGCTCCTTTCTCAATCCAGCCCTAACCTTTATTTAATGATGCATGTGAACATGTGAACCAAAGCATACTTCAGATGCTAACGACCATCTTTATCCTAGTGGGTTTGCAAGACTCTTCTATAAACACACCTGTCCAGTATCTGAATTCCAAAATTCAGCTTCTAATCCTAGATTTAAGCGTAGTTTAATGACCCATAACTTCACCATACAAGCATTTTAAAAAACCAGCAGTCCTTTGCAGATGGGCATATCTCTGTCCTGTTGATTTTGTAAATATACCAATGACAGTCACAATGTACAAAAAGCAGAGAGAGGTGACTCCATCACTCTTCTTCCAAAGAGCTTTGTAAGAGTTCTTTCATAACAAGATGTCACTGAAAGTGTTAAACCAAAATTACAAAATCATGATTAAACCTGTTCCAAATTTCCACATAATTTTGATTAGGTAAATGACTTCTGTTCTTGATTTTTTTCCTACAAGGTACTTGCCTGTGTTTAACTTTTTTATTGTGCGTCATTAACATTCAAAACTGGAAATAAGTCAAATGAATTAATATTAATTCAAGGAAGAAAAATATTCAATTAAATTCCACCACTTCATTTTTACAGTTTGATTTCGAGCTTACATGTCACAATAGTACAAAACAAAGAGGACATACTTAATCACTTTATGCTTTTATGATGAAGCAATATTTGAATAGGAAAATCCTTCAACAGTATGTTTATCTCCAAACTGAAAATGTTTGAACTGTCTGGAGTTCACATATGGGAAATGGCTTAGATATTTTGCTGAATTTTCAGTTTTGTTCAAAAACTATTTGTCTCTTCTACCTAACCATGTCTTAGAAAGCTGCCACTTTTTGTGCACGGACGTCTTTTTAGCAGTGTCATCATCAGTTTGCAAAGCACTTCAGAACTGGGTGGCTGGAAGGTACTATGCATATTTAAGTTGTTGTTATCATATTCTGTAAAATTTATTCTTGACAAGGGTTCTTTTGTAGTTTTAATATCTTACTCTTCTGCTTTCCCCCAAGTTGTACTCACTTCCCTAATCCTTCAGCTGTCTAGAGGGTTTTCTAAGTGGTTGAAGCAAATGGATATTGTGATATTTCTTTATGTTTTCCTACAGCTAATGCTCAGCTTCGCTCAGTTTGTTGCTCTTAGAATTTTGTTAGCCTTATTTAAAGATACACTTGTTTTAGACCTTAGAGTGGTCCACCTACTGAGTTAACAGTTATTATTACCTGTAAGGGGAAAATGTATTTTGAAAGAAATGAAAAACATGCATTACTGGGGAAGCTTTTATATCAGCAATTAACTTATCTGAATTACAGTGACAGATCTGCAACTAAACTAAAATGTCACTTAAAAATGACACTTATGCAAACATCAATGTGGCACAATTACTTAACTTGCTCTAAAGGAATGTAATTCCTCTAGGAATGAACAATACTGTAGCAACCTGAAGTCCACATACTTCATTATTTTAGTAGACCTGAAAAGACACATTTTCCCCTCACTGTTTCATATTCATTTAACAAAAAGACATGCTTTTTAAATGTAAACAGGTTTCTTTATGAACCGTTGGGTAAGATCTTGGTGAAATCAGCCATAAAGTCAATTCTTCAGCTTAAAAAGAGGAAACACAACTGATGAAAGAGCTAAAACGACTACTGCTGAAATGTCCTCATTCTTGGAGACAGGTTTTTTTTAAGAGGATGTCTTTAAGTAGTTTGCAAAGAACCAGAAGTAGCAGCACACACAACTCCTCTGATGGCAGCCGGGTGTCAACAAGATTACTGGTACCTACAAAATGCCCAGCACTGGCTGCATATCGCTGGTACTGATATACACAAATCCAGTGCAATTTTTCAGTCGTAATTACATTTACTTCACTAAAACTATTTAAGTGCTTCAAGTCAAGCATGCATTTAATCGCTGTTGCTAAAGTCATAATATGTGAACTGTTCTATACCTTCCTAAGATTAAAGATACAGACTAATTGCAAAATATACTAATACCAGTGGTAAAAAGTATTTTTGCATTATTCACATATTGCATAAATAGCATATATATAATTTCACTGCAATCAATGGAAATCACAGATTTCCATATCACATGCTAAACACTGAGGTTGATTACCGTTATATTTAATTTATACTAATCAGTGTGAGCCAAGTGGATCTTTAAAGCCACGTGGAGTTTGAAAGCAATTACCTTTTATCTTTTTATTTATTTTTAAGGGAAAATATCCAAATGTACCTAAGCCCAGAAATTGGTGCTTCTACGCAACACATAAAATAGGTGCTTAGAAAAGATAATATGTATTTTTAAAACCATTTAAATGTTGCTGTTTGAAATATTCCACTAGAAATCTTTGCTTTTCATTTTGGATTTTTCTCCTGAGCAATGACAAAAGAATTTAGGAACCCTGCTAACCTTATTTATTTCTAAAGGTTCTTATCTTTCTCAGAATTCAACAAAAATAAAGCAAACTTCCACTTATTTTTTATACTGGAGAAGATTACAGACTAAAATCAGATCAGCACGTGTCAGCATGTGGTGAGTATGTATGTTACCTTAGTATAGATCGTTTTCTTTTATATACTGACAGTCCTAAGGCTGCATGTGTCTAGTACTGCAAGGACACAAGAGAAAAAAAGAAAACAGAGTGAAACAAAAGTAATTTTCTACCATACTAGCACATGACTTCTGATCTTTGAAGTGCTGAAGATAAAAGAAAGGAAATTTCAATTGGCATGACCATGCCCAATCTCCGATTCTCAAAACACTGTCAAATAACTAACATCTCTCACACAACTGAAGTGACCCCTGGAACCAATTATCTAGAACACAGAATAAATAAACACTGGCTTTTCATATTTTACAATCTGTTTGGCTGGGGGTTTTTTTGTTTGTTTATTCAGTTTTTGGGGGGGGAGGGAGGGAGGTTGCACTCGCTGTGTAGGGAGGACAATGAAACAATTAGTCTATACAACCTTCCATGCTATCTACTACTTCTACAGCAAAATAAAGAGGTTGATTTTCCTCTTTGTGCTTTGTTTCAAAAATGAAGTATACCCATAATGCCATACTAAATTAAAAATAAAAATATGCTTGTCTTTCTTAATATCTCTAGATTTTCCTTTTTATTGGACTGATTCCCATTAATGACAAGTGTTACAGAAAAGAAAAATCACATCCTGTTTTCTTTACACAAACTTAAAATCTGCTCCCATACAAAACAGATGAAGTCAACTGAATCTAATAAATTCTGAGGTAACAGCTATTAAACATTAATGCTGAAACTGCAATGGTTTAAGAAGCTAGAGGTTACTAGTAGGGCAGAAGCATAGACCAGAGCTGGTAGGCCAATCAAAAATAACAAGACTGTAGGATGGATTTGAAGTCAAGTAAATGTACATGTCACATAAGATGATATAGTGCTTTTCAAGCCTATGAGACAACAAGAAAAACAAATCAATGGGTAACCTGTGGAGAAAGCAAACCAAGGCCATTGGCATGGTGTCTACAGTTGACAGCATAAAATGCATTTGATGCCTAGGATAAATAAAAGCTTGCTCACTTAAGACAGAGAGGGTAAGGATGACAATACTGAACTGCAGCCAGTGGAAGTTATTCAAAGGGAAAAATATGGTATCTTCTCACCATGAAAACCTGCTGACCTGTACTGGGATCATGAAAAGCTGTATACATTCATAGCTTTCTACTGAAGCCAAAACGACCATTTACTTTCTTCATGAGCTGACTTGCAGAAGATTCATTAGATTTAAGACATATGAGATAACGATTCCCTAATTATCTCTTTGAAATTGAACTATCATGAAATTCTGAAAATAGATCCAGAGCTCTGGATTAATTCCACCTTTCAAATTATTACTTCTTGAAACACTCATCTAATTTAATACTAGCAATAGATGAATTAAAAAGAATAAAGAAGTGTAGAGAATATTAGTCGAGAATACTATTTAAGTTATGTCAGAAAATGTTTTATGCGGACAAAGTAAAAAAAAAACAAAACCCTATGAACAGGATATCTAAACATTTCAACCATTTGAATTGCAACAGCAAACAAAAAAAAAAGGAGGCAGCTTTTCTTTGAGACTTCATAAATCAATGCTAAGCTAACGTTATATGAACTAGTTCCTGCCATTCTGATTTAGAGATAAAGGACAGAGTCAAAGAAAAGGACAGTTGGCAGAAAAAAGGGAGAACTCTGACCAATCCACAAGCATTTCTTTCAAGCGAGAACTTGGAAGGCAATGACACAAACAGTAGGTAAAGCATGATGAAAATCATTAACACCTTTTGAAAAACGATTTGCTTCATTAAACAACATGATGCTCATACTCATCCATTTCAATTTCAAATACCAAATCTCTACAGTTCATCACAGCTTCCACACTGCCACATCAGATTTTGAAGAGGATTTCCAAGACCTAATAGGCTGCAGAAGACATTTGAGAAGCAAAATGTTTGCCATAAGGAAATACCTTTTGGTAGTGAATAAAGAGCAAAGTGCTGCAAGATACTCCCCCAGTTCTCATCCCTCTGCACCTCTCGGGGGGGGAAGGAGGTAGAGGAGTCAGGGATGAAGGACTGAATTTGAACCTGGGAAAGAGGGGGAGGTGTGGTTGTAATTTTTTTTTTTATTTATCACTAACCAGATCTACTTTAATTGTCAATAAATTAAAACAACTTTCCCCAAGTTGAGACTGTTTTCCTCTGACAGTAACTGGTAAACAATCTCCTCCTCTATCTCAACCCACAAGCTTTTCCATCTTGTTTTCTCCCTGTGTCCTGTTGAGAAGGGGGAGCGAGAGAGCAGCCAGGTGGGCATCTGGTAACGGGCAAATGTCAACCCACCACCGTTGCAGAGGCTGTAGTAACAGGGACAAGAAAACTACAGTCAGCAACAAAGTATTCAGGATGTACCTTAGTGTGTTATCCTAAAATTACACAACACAGGAAAGTGAACTATGATGAGAGAAAAGGCGCCTACATTTTTAACGCCTTCCCCCACCCAGGATACCTGGAAGCTAAAGGAACTCTGAATGTCAGCAGGCATCATATCATAGCATGTGATTAGTGCTGAAGGATTGGGCAATGTTAATTTCTGCTTAACATTAATAGCTGTGTGGGTAAGAAGTCAGGTCAGGTTTGCAGGCAGGCGTATTTGCCTACACTAGAGCACACGGGTCTGAGAGTTCCTGTGTGAAATCTTGATTTCTTTGTTGCTTGGAAAGACATTGATTTCCATATGGTATTTCAGCATCTACCATCACAGAGTACAAGTGGAAAAGCATAAAACAGGACCTATATGTAATTGTAAGTTAGGTCATTATTTAGAGGTTTAAAATTACATTCAGGAATTCAGAACAGCTGTACTCCTTTTAAGGGCAATATACCATATACACCTACATCTTACTACAAAGCAATAATATCAAAACTGATTTATGATTCTGTAAAATAGTTAGTTAGGAAGGGTTGATTTTGAACAATCCCTTTTACATTAATCAATGTTAAACTGAATACATAAAATTCATTGGACTTTGCAACACGAAGCACAAGTGCAGATCAGTTCTTTCATCAGAGCATTGTTACATTGTATTGCCATAAAAGCTGTTTTCTTCTAATATGTCTGTTGTTATTTTTGTTATTGCTAGAAATTAAAGAAAAATTACCTTCCCAAAATCCCTGACAAGAGACTGAATCTACATATCACTCTGTCAGTGAAGTTTGAAACTTACACTCATGCAGAGAGAACAGCACTTTGGGGTTCAGGTGCACAGAATATGCCTGAAATCAGAATTCTCTGTTTTCCACTCCTCAGTACACTCTAGATAAGACTCTAACCAAATATTCATGGATGTCTTTTTCACAGATCAAGAAGAAAAAGGGTAGGAAAGGGAAGTGGATTTGCCTGGGTAGTCTGTAAGGGGACTCCAGGCACTCTTGCTTTTAGGATGGGCGTCATACTCACCACCTTAGAAGTTAAGCTTCCAATTCTTACTCTTATTGAAATAAGACAGAGAAATTGAGGATATTAGCTCAGATTTTGTCTAATGCAAATGATGCGATTCGAGAAGAAATGCAAGGCTGTCTTCTCAAGGATAGAGAAAGAGAAGTTTTACTGCTAAAATTAGCTCTGTCTCAACAGAAACCAGCATCAATACTGCTTGGTCCTATTTCTGTCTGTTTGAATAGTTTGTTGATTTTGAAGACAAATGTAAAAGAAAAGTAGTAACTAAGATTCACAACAGCGATCTTTGTTGCAGTATCCAGCTGGATATTTGTCTTTCAGTTTATTTATCTTGATTTTATTTCAATCTCTAAAATTACTAACAAAGGCAACAACCCACCCACAAGTAATGAAGAGCTACAAGTAAGATCTAGAAGTGTGCAGACAAAATTTTTACACTCAAAGTGATTACCTCAGATACTAATCTCAGAAATTATTCTCTGGAGTGACTAAAGCATAAGCGAGACAGAATTTATCCAGTTGCTTTGAAAATGAATTCACAGATATAAACTATATTAGTAGCCCCATACAACACTAAATTTCCTTCCCTTCCGTTACGTATTCTGACATGGTTTTCTTCTTAAAAATGTGTTTCACAACCGTGTTTAACCAACAGAAAATTCAGCTTGTAGTGATGATACTGAATATTAACACCAAACTCTCATCATTACACTGCCCAGTTGTATAATCACAGCATTTTTCATGGTGAGTTACAATATCTAAAAATAAAACTCAATTTTTGTTCTGAAATTTATCATGCAAATTACAGCAAGAATACGATTCACAAACAGAAGAAGCAGCTGGAAAAATACAGATTGTAATAGTTATTAATATAAAAGCGTGGCAGAGACTGGGCAAAAACCTGTCCAGAGCTTTCACGTGATTCTGAGACATTGAAATTTTCACAGAAAGCAGAGATGGAGGAAGGCCAGTAGTGAAGCTCTTCAATACTATCAGAAAATAAGAGAGAACATAGTTCTTTCATGTTGCATGGGGAAAGTCAGGAGCATGACATCTTGAGAAGAAATGCTTCTTCATGGTTATTCAGATATCTTATTTCAGATGACTGGGCTTGTGACCAAATGTCTCTTGAGTCCAACAACCAAACTGTGGACTCAGTAGGAGACCAGAGACAGGAAGATCACACATGCCTTGTCCAGATTATATAGCAAAAGCAGGCCAAAATTCCCACTGAAGCTGGCACCATGCATATTACTGGAGGACAGTAGTGAGAATGCAACAGATACAGTCTGTTCCAAACAAATGACAAGTGCAGTTTAACTAACTGTTGTTAGCCACATGAATCCTGTTCAAGAAGTCTCCAGAAATCTAGCACACAATAGTCAATGATAGCCTGCTGAGTTGGGCATTTTCCTGTTTCCAGTAGTATAGCAAAACAGTAAAAAAAATCTAATACTCTTTGCGCATTCTTACTGCTTTAAACACTACAGGCAAGGGGAGGGGAAAAAAAAACCACAACACGTAACAAAAAAATACAACCAACTGGTTCCGAGCCAAATCCTATTACTTGGAAACATAAATTTACATGCTGGGCATGTTTTTTCTTTCTTATCTCCATTTTCTCATTTTGCGGCACTAAAGTAGCTTCAGGGTGCTTTCATATTTAATTCCATTGAGAACCTTCAATGCTTCTATCTAGCTTTGTAAACTTAAAAAAAAGCCATTTAAACAGAAATATTACAAATACCATTTCTAGCGCTTCAACATCTAGAAAGATCAGAAGAGTAAACAGATGCGTTAACACATCATCCAATATAGTTTTTGATGCAAAGTTACCAAAAAAAAAAGATTGCCACGCACAATATCTTAGTAATTTATCTTACATTTAACTTTGACACATGACAACATATCTGCACCAATGAGAATGAGGTCACACATGACAGCAACTGGGATGCAAATTAATACACTATTTTACTTTTTTTTTTTTCTAAAAGATTCTGAAGAACCTAAGCACATTATCCAGTCTAGGGGAATTCCACAGAACATTTTTCCAGATTTGAAATGAGAGTTTATACTCAAAGATTTAGCAGTGCTCTGGTTCAGGTCACACCAAGGAATTTTTCTAATGAACATAAATTTCTTAGGGTGAGGATTATGTATAGTTGAGAAAGTTGGAACTGGTTAACTGGGAAAGTTCCTGGGAATAACTTTTCTTTACATAGTGAACTTTATGCCTAATTACTGCTCTGAGTTGAGAAAACAGTGGACTTGTTCTGCGTTTGTGCCAAAAGGACAGAAATAAAAAATAACTCAATGCACTCTTTTAAAGGAAAGTACTGAGTAAATATATACATTGTATATAAGCTGTCAGCAGTTCTCAAAATATTTAACTGCAGAACTGTTTTACCTTCTTCAAAACAAAGTTAGGCAATGCAGAGGCTTCTCTACAAGTCTCTATGGTTGGATTTTCTTTTTAAATGTATCACATCTTTGTACCCTAAAATGTGAGATTAGTTTTTAAAATAGCAATTCTGCAAGGTGCTCCTTTTTTAACAACTTTTATGGAGTTGAATGCCTTTCAGCCTACCACCCATTTCTTTTTTCCTTTGCTTTCCAGACTTAATGAAGGCATTCACATTTTCCTTTAGAAAAGCAAGTTTTTTGCAAAAAAACAGAAAAGAAAAAAACTATAATCTACCTCATTTACCTCATTTTGAAAGCTATCAGTTAGTAAAAATACCTGATCCATTTATAAAAAAATAAATTTCGTCATACCGCACCCTCCTTCTTCACTGTGCTGTTAAAGAATCATACTAATGTTTCTCATTCAATATATCTAAGTTTTACTCAGGTCCTAAATACCTTGACAGAATAAATATCCCAATAAGTCAGAGACTTCAAACACAGGGCATCACAGAAGCCGTACTGATTGAAGTCAACAAATATCACATGCAACCCATTTGTTCCTGAAGTCAACAGGAAAGCTAATATTTTGTATATTATTTTGGCCTTCCCCCCCCCCCCTTAACCAAAATAA
>Ga0065711_1011888_pt1 | contig 14528 bp, 9 predicted proteins | sample Hoacrofraction12_FD_59098 | JGI IMG/M metagenome (GOLD analysis project Ga0065711, IMG submission 59098) | Hoatzin crop microbial communities from Cojedes, Venezuela - Epithelial fraction 12 v2 (version 2) | ecosystem: Host-associated > Birds > Digestive system > Esophagus > Crop | place...
TATCTACTCCTTTTTGACCATGCAACTATTAATTTAAAGGCTAAGTATACTTGCTAGCATTAAGCAAAGTCCAAAGTCTAAATTTGTGCTTGATATTTTTAAATGGGTAGTAATCAGAATTACTTGATGTCTACCGCAGACTTTAACAGAAGCTGACAATTATAAAAACAAGTGTTGTCATAAAGAGCGCAACCCTTATTCTGTAGCTTCTATAAAATACTGCTGCAGCACAGATTCAAGGAATGCAATTGAAATCCTGAAAACTCTGAAAACCTTATGCTCAAAGTCACAGTAAGGACACGATCATTTCGGAGTCCATTTTGAAGCAAATGGCTCATCAGTTTTGCCAGGACTTCAGTCCTGGTATCTCATTTGTTATTAAGTGAAGGAGGACTTAAGTGTTTGAGAAAAGACACTTAGCATAAGACAGCATGTCCAATTCTAATGATTTCACTGCAGCTTGCAGGCAAAATAATCTCAAACATAATGGTAAGGAAATAATTGCTAGAAAAGCAAAATTAATGATCAAGATGAAGCTGAGCTCACTGGTGACTCCAGCCCTCTAAAATACTGTACTTCTCTTCTGGAGTAAAGGCATTTAGTCTGCAAGTAAAAGGAGCCCTTGGCTGTTCTATCAAACTTCATTCATGCATACACGAACTCTTTTAGCAAGCATCATTTCAAGGATATCAACAATAAAACCTTTAAAAATTAGGAAAAACCTTTCAATCCTGGAATGCTACAAATCCTGAAAAACTGGTTTCTAAATAACATCCTTTCCCAGCAAAACTTTGGAGTCTAAAGGAGTCCTACTAGGCTTTTTGTGTTTTTCATGGTGCCCAGGCTGCAAGGAGAAATTTTAATGCCAAACAGTAGAAAATGAAGATATGAAGCTTTTTGTACTTACATACTTCACATGTCAGCCTTTATTTTCAAGCCTAGAGCTTCTATTTAACTCTGAATCTTATAGAAGATTTTTGACATATCAAGCAGCACGGCTTAAGAAATTCCTTTGGATGAGCAACATAAGTTATAGCCTAACAATATCAAAGAGAAAATGATAGACAATGTATTCTCACAGCAACACTAAGCTGGTGTAAGAAGAGCAAAAAATACCAGCTCAAATGAAAGAGATGAGCCAAGAGCTTCCCATAAACAAAACTCAAAAAATAATCTTAATCTCACAGAACCAATGTTAATATCGCTAATAAAGAGCTGGATAACTTCATCTTAACAATAGTCACAATTCTTTGCCTTACACAGCTTAATGTACAGCTATAAAAAAGATGCAATTTCTTGAAGTTTTTTAAGAAGAAGTTATATTAGTACTAGCATGAAAAGGATGTTCTTCTGAGACATATTCTTTGTTCATCCAGCTATTTTTACCTGCAGGTTTAGTTTCAATCTCTTCCTTTAGGAAAGCAAAAAAAATTGGATTTTTGATCTCCATTTAGCAGAATTTAGCTCAATATATATGTTTTTTTGCATATATTTTCAATCTTTCAAGGAAAGCCATGAAACCAGTTCTTCAGAAGAGTCGGTCTTAGAGATGACTGTTAAGGACAACTGTCTTGCTCTTCACATTGCTTGGATACCATCGGCTTTCACCTCTCCTCTCTATTACAAATATTTGTTAGGAGTTGCGTGGTATATTACTCACTAAATTATTCCATGACATAATAATAGTAATTTAATTATTTTTTAATCAATTAATAAAAATACTCCTCTTTCTTAAATTTTTAATTTTCCAAAATAGTTCTGAAAACTAAATATTTAATTTCAATTTCCTCTGCAGGAAAACTTCTTCAGAAGCTGTTGGGTGATCATTTTGGCACTAAACAATTATTATAGTCTTTTTTAAGACACATTTCACTTACGTATTAAGTTCACCACAACTTTCATTCTTAGAGGCTTTGAGTATCTGTATTTTATAAAAAGGAAATGGGCCATAAAGTGCCTTGATGCAACAATCTAGAACAAGTGCAGAGTGAATCAAATCCTTCTCTACCCCAGAGTGGAGAGCTAGCAACTCTTCCACTTTATATCATCCTACATGCACTCTGTGTGAAGATAGCAGAGGAGCACGGAGGTCCTACCTCACCACGTAAAAAGCAGTGTTTTTGCCCAAAGGCGGATTTCAGACATACTTTCTATCTATCTACCTGTAAAACTGCTTCACAGACTCAAACTTCCATTTTCAGGTGTCCCAAGGGACCTGTGACCCTAAAATACTAACATAGGTTGAAAAGTATTTCAGTGCTAATGAGCATGTCACGCACACACTTGGTTCATGGTGGATACAGGTGTTTGCAAAAGTGGCAACAAAGGGGCTGTTGTAACTCAGCTGTTCATCCCTGCCCTATGGTTCTGCTACTGACCTCTAAGCTGAGACTCCAGTGACTGACCGTGGTCCTATTAAGTTTCCATGCAAAACAAACAGGCTTAGACAAGTGATAGTCTCACATCCTCTGACTACTTTCGCATCATCCAGCTGCTCTGGACACAGTTTGGGTATATTGCAATAACTGAAGTAGCAGACTTATGGACTCATAGTGGAGAAAGCTTTATTATAACTGTGTAATAGGTGGCAATGAGGGCCCTGAGATAAATGACTCACTCATTTTTTAAAGAAAAGATCTATGTCTCAAGCACAACTGTGAGCAATATATTTCGAGTGATTTGTTAGAAGTGTGAAAAACGATAGTAATCAATTAATTAAAATAAAAAGTACAATCTTAGAAGTGCTACAATATTTGTCGCTAACATTTATCCAGCACACAATTGCAGGTAGTCACAGGGGACATAGGTGGCTGGTAGAGGGAGCACATAAAGACTTGATCATGTATAGATAAAGAAAAATATTTCTCACCTCTGTACAGGCATTGGAGTGGAAACATCTTTATTAATCATAAAATATGCCCCTCATCAATGGATATTGTACAGAAAACCTCCCCCAATAGTACTATTAGTGTCTTGTTGCTCTGTTCTTCTCCCAGCAGGGGACAAAGTAACACGAGGTGATGATGGCTTGTATTGTTTATCTACCTATCTCCAAATCTGGTTTCACTGCGTAAGAAACTTGTTCATAAATTGTATTACTACAATGTATCAATACAATGTATTACTACAAAGGTATTATCTCAGTGATATGACTCAGAGCGCTTAAGTAGATAATTTCTTCATGACAGAACCTCACCTACCCTAATGTAGAGGTTAACTGCACAAACCATAGCATAGCAAATGCTGTCGTTAATTGTAATAATTACAAGCCATAGATCAAGCTACACTGAAAGGATCTGCAAATACCTTTGCAGTCAGTTATGTTTTTAGTCAAAGTACAGAGAAACAGCAGCTACCAGATGAAAACATATGGAACAGCTATGCCAATCTGTATGTCACAAAGTTCAAATCACACATAACAATTATTGTTTTACCAAAATTATCAAATTGTTTTAAATCCTGTCACCAAAAATTCTTTTATTGCAGCCTTAGCTGCATAAGAAATTACTGGTTTCAGGATGTTGCTTGAGTTGCATGAACCTGCAACCTACATTTCAGTATTCAGTGTAGGTATATCCATAGTGGTTCATAAAACTCAGGCCTAAAATAGCAATGCTGATAAGCCTTAAAAAATATAATAATTTTTTAAATTATGTTTACCTTTCCAAATAAAGTCTGTGAAGGCATATGTTTGTTCTTTGTAAATAATTTAGGAGACTGAAGCACCAGGAGGAAGAAATACTTTTGAAATCAGAAGAATCACCTTGGGGAAAAAAGAAAGAAGATGAGGACAATTGACCGTAAGAGGTATGCCTCTAACTTCTGCAGCAGTGTAGTTCCTGAATAACATCCAGGATCTTTTATATGTTTATGAAAAGGATGGGGTGATATTGCTGTCTGAGACACCAGAATAGAGAGCTGGATGTCCCCTTGCAGTTCTGTGCAGCTGGTGTTGAAACAAACTAACACAAAAAATATCATACAAATGACTTTAAAAAGTACCACATGCAAAAAATCGTGTAAAGCAAATTGTTAATGAGTTTACACAATAAAATATTGTGCAGACATATGGTTTAAGCACTGTATAATTCAGGATGAGCTGGCACTTTCATTTCTGCACTCGGCTTTAGAACAAAAACCTCCAACACATTTTGTGTCAGACACACAAAACTTTTTTCCTCACTGCTTGAAATGCTGGCCCTTGCTCTTTTTGAGATATGCAGGTACCATATTTTCCACGCTTCTGTTTGGTTTACAATCACATCATCGAATAACTGTCCTTCAGATAAAATTCTGTCACTGGTTATGTCGTTCATGAAGAAGTATCTTCGTCTGCTAGGAAACACTGACTTCATAGACCCAATATCCAGTAAGATTGCTTGATGTGTCTGCCATGTTGTTATCTCTCTTTACACTGATTAAATTATTTCAGTGTTCCATGTAATAGTTGCACGCAACAGGTCCCTTGGAAACTAGCTGAAAGAAATGTTAATTTATTTAGCTGGGTCTTTTCACAGTGCATTACTCATGGGTGTTGCAGAGGGTGAGATGCTTAAAAATATAAGTATCTGTATGTATATATCAAGTGCTGACTAAACTTTAACACATTTTCAGCCCAAAGTTTATGCCAACAGCTAACTGGGATCATAACCATGTGCTCAAACACATCTTCATAAATAAATTGCATTTGTCAGCAGAACTTAAGGAAGTAACAAAGTACCTAAAAGTGGTCATGTTCCATTCCATTAGCTCCTGAATACCATCTACTATTGAATTTTCTGCTATGCGTTTCATTCTTTTCTTCTGCTTCTCGGTCTCCAGAAAAAAAGTAAGGAAAATTTCTGGACTGCAAATTTTTTTCTTTTTTGAACTGCTCCCATTTGTTCTTGAGCCACATGATTTCTCAACTGGATGCTAAACATCAGCCTACATACAGGGAACTCTTCACATTAAATAAAGGTTGCTTAAAGTCAACAAGGTGTGGTTCAAATATACTCAGATACCTTTCAGTACAACAGAGGTTCAGCCTATTTAAGTGAAAACTGGACTTTTTTGGATGGCTGAAAATGGTGATCAGCATCACACCATTAGTCACAGATGCCTAACCTGAAAAGTGCAATTCTCATTCCATTAGAGAATTCACAGTTTGTGGTGAATGAAAGCCTTGAAGAATGGTCTTATTTTTTAGGTATTTCTGAAAATAGTCCTCACAACATGTGCACTATTCTTCAGAAAAGTTCCTCCTTAACTGAGTTGTCTCATATTTGGGCCCTCCAGACCCCATTTGGTAATATTTTAAAGCAAACATGTATTGAAGAAAAGCTTCACTAAGTCATTTCCTTAGTAACATATTTCCTAATGAATCCTTTCATATAATAATGCATATCTTTATAAATATATCCTGAGCAATAAACCATGATTGAAATTAAGTAAAATACACTCTTAAGATTGATTTAATCTCTTTTACTGAATAACCATTAAAATGAAAATTCTCTCATAGGATGCTCAAGTCAAAATGAGGAACATGATAATAAACATTAGGTAATAAAAATAAATTAAAAATCAAAGCTTTATGATATATTTTCCTATCAAAAAGAAAGTAGCAAATTGAAAACAATAATGATGCTCATCCACAGCTACGGTTCCAACAGAACATCTCAGACTTTGATTTACAATTAGTGGCATCTTGAAAATGAGCCATCATTTTACATTTAAAACTGCTACCACTCAATCCATCAAGTATTAAAGTCTTGATGTTGATTAATGGCATTCTCTCATGCTGTTTCTCTCAATGAGGCTTCACAGAAACCAAAGCAATATTATTCAGTATGAAACTAGCATGTTATAAGGTTGCACGTCTCCTCCATGGCCAATTCAGTCGCTACGAGCAGCCAGCATTTGGTGGTTTGAGAATTTAGGTATCTTCGTATGGAATGTACCCTTCAGCAGCATTCGACATTATATTGACACAGGCTTCAAGCACCTGGAGCAAGTGGGCTGAAAGCAAACACTGACTCCAAGAACCAGCTTTCCAGCTGTGATGGTCTCACTTAACAAGTTGCAGTGACTGAGCAATCGCATTCGGTTTTCCTACGGAAGCATTATTATCAAAAAAGGGCTCGGGGACTTATCCACCCAAGAGTGCTAAAGGACCTCGCGGAGGAGCTGGCCAAGCCACTCTCCATCATCTGTCAGCAGCCCTGGCTAACAGGGGAATTCCCAGATGGCTGGAGGATCACCAGTGTAACACCCTTCTACAAGAAGGGCCAGAAGGAGGATCCTGGGAACTATGGGCCTGTCAGCCTGACCTTGGTGCTGGGGAAGATTATGGAGCAATTCATTCTGAGTGCACTCACTGGGCATGTGAAGGACAACCAGGGGATCAGGCCCAGCCAGCCTGGGTTCATCAAAGGCAGGTCCTGCTTGACCAACCTGATCTCCTTCTATGACCAGGTGACCCGCCTGCTGGATGAGGGAAAGGCTGTGGAGATCATCTACCTGGACTTTAGCAGGGCCTTTGACACTGTTCCCCACAGTATCCTCCTGGAGAAACTAGCTGCCCGTGGTTTGGATGGGTGTACTCTTCGCTGGGTAAAGAACTGGCTGGATGGCTGAGCGCAGAGAGTGGTAGTGAATGGAGTTAAATCCAGCTGGTGGCCGGTCACAAGTGGCATTCCCCAGGGCTCAGTTTTGGGTCCGATCTTGTTTAACATCTTTATCAATGATCAGGATGAGGGGATTGAGTACTCCCTCAGTAAGTTTGCAGATGACACCAAGCTGGGCGGGAGTGTCGATCTGCTGGAGGGTAGGAAGGCTCTGCAGAGGGATCTGGACAGACTGGATCGATGGGCTGAGGCCATTTGCATGAGGTTCTACAAGGCCAAGTGACGGGTCCTGCACTTGGGTCACTACAACCCCATGCAACGCTAGAGGCTTGGGGAGGAGTGGCTGGAAAGCTGCCTGGCAGAAAAGGACCTGGGGGTGCTGGTCGACAGCTGGCTGAACATGAGCCAGCAGTGTGCCCAGGTGGCCAAGAAGGCCAGTGCCATCCTGGCTTATGTCAGGAATTGTGTGGCCAGCAGGAGCAGGGAGGTGATCATGCCCCTGTACTCGGCACTGGTGAGGCCACACCTGGAGTACTGTATTGATATGGCTGATATTAATCCTGTGTATTTTTAATTCACACTGATGCTCAGGCCTGCCCTCTTGCTGTTACTATCATTCCTTTTCATGGACAAACTAAAAGGAATGGAAGAGCCCAATTTACTTTTTGTTCCTCTTTCACTTATTCTATTGCAGAGCCTCCGTCTGCATTTGGAGAACAGCAACAAGAAGCTAGAAAACAGAGAGGACAGTATATGGATATCCTGAAAATTATACCTGGTATATGAGTTCAGACTACAAGTCATGCAGAAAAAGTTAACAGCAGACACCCTTTTTTACTGCTATTTCTTTTAAATGTGGATATGACTGAGAACATTTGCAGGTTGTCCATTTCAAAGAAAATCCAGTGTAGTTCATAAACTTTTGACTTCTGTGATAAAATGAGACTAAAAATTTTCTTCTCTTAAAATCTTCAGAAATCTTTAGTGCATAAGAGCAACTAGGCACAGACACCTCAATTTAAATAACAAAAATTTAAAAAAAAATAAAAAAAAACATTTATAAATACTACTATAGTTGCAGGCTATTTCATACCTTTATTAACAACATCTAGGTGCAAATATCTCCTTAGAGATACAGTTATTTATATTGAACAAAACACATTATTTTTGCCATACATAGTATTATGTAAAAATAAGCTTGAAATTGAATATTTATATCTAGGATTTATTTTTTTTAATAAATTTTTTTAAGTGCATTTAACAATAGGTAAAATTGCCATTCCATCCTAAGCATTATTTACTCATTTGAAGTGACTCTTCCAGGGTATAAAAAATAATCAAAGCATAAAACCAAATTAGTACATATTAGCCAAGCTCTTGCACAGTCTGACAAATTGATTTGGTGCATTATATTGTGAGTGGATCAATTACTATAAAATAAGCAATGTTTTAGTACTGTCTATTAATGGCTCTGGAAAGAAGCGCTGGTTTTTTTTTTCCCGAGCCTGTTCCTAATCCTCAAGGAGCTTGGGCATTGACTTCACTGGACAGATGATGAGGTCTTTAGTGCTTTGAAAATGGCTCTTGTAAAAACTTTTTCAAAAGAATTCTCCAGTTTTTTAAATGGTAATATGCAACAGCTGTGACTAAACAAGCAAGAAAACATCTTCAGAGTTTGAATCAGCTACACCATTTTTTTGAAGTGAAAAGGCCTATCATTAAACAGAAAAATTTGGTTTCTCCAGCATAAGAGACACACCAGAAATGCGGTCTTACTTTTCCTTTCTTACTGCTATTACCTTTTCACATATAATTGGTTTCACACATTTTTGAGGAGTCTAAGCTGAAAGTCATTGTTTTTCTCCCTAACACGCCCAACCCCACACCATCAGAAAAACTTTAAAAAAAGTTCCAATACTTCAGCAGTCATCTTATTAGTGTGTTGCACATCCCCAACTACAGCCATGCTGCTTTACCTCTGTAGCAAGGTTTTCCTTTAATATCATGCTTCCTAATATAAACCTTCCTTTACACTGTTTCAGAGTACTAGACTGGCCTCCAGCATTGTCATACACTGATTCACTCCCTTAATTTATTCACCATTTCTTAATCTTTCTGAAAGAAACAAAACCAAAAAATGTCTGTTAATTGCTGAAAGAAAATACAATTTACAATATGCACATATAAATTACTCTGAGCACACATTAGTCTTTGCCCTAATTCCTTTCAGAAAACAAGCAACTTCACAGTAAAGGTGGTGGAGAGATAGAAGGGATAAAAGGAAAAGCAGAGGGAAAATCAAAGCGAAAAACAGTCTTAATTTTTTATTTCTAATAATCTGTAATGTGCAATACAAGAATTCAATAAAAAAAGGAGGAGGGAGAAATTAGAAAGAAGTTTTAGAAATTAGACAAAAATGGAAAGAAAACATAGGAAACTAAAAACTATCCAGACAGAACAAATCTGCAATCAGAGCTGCAAGTGAGATGATGCCCTGAAAGACCACAGCGGCAGTAGGGAGGACGGTAATATCATAAGGCAGCACATTTGCCTGAGTAAGGAATCAAAGCACTCCAATGAGGTGTTGATCATGGCCTCAAACCCAAGTGGAAATGTTCCAGCAGTATTTAGTATTAAAATTTCCCTTTATTCATAGCATATATGGACATATAGTTAGCATTAAACCTATAAATAGGGTAATATCTGACAGAGGCAGTAACACATGCACGCGGTATCAGCCACAAAACTTTTAGAATATACATGATATACATGTCAGAAATTTCTAACTTTCATAATATAGCATATACTCATTACTTACAGATGTTATTAACATATATATAATCATCAGGTAATCAACTGACATTAGATTTTTAGTGCTTGCTTGGTGCCTTATTTGGAGTCGAATTATACAGAAAAATCTCCAATGTAAATCAGTAAACTTCAAATGGAGAGAGTACTACTGTTTGGTACTTAATAGTAGATGGGCATGCCAAATGCTCCACCTGAAGGGGAAGGACGTAAACACTATGAAGGACCCTGGCAAATACCGCTGGGAGAGACACAGAGAAGGCAAATGAGCCTGGGACCAATGAAGACAGCTACGTTCCTGCAGTTCCTCATCCTCACCACCAACACGCATCTTCTCCACTCAAAATACAATAACCAAATGAATTTTTTTATCCCCTAAATTTATGCCTCCACCTACATATACAAACTCACTACTCTGAGCACAGGACGATGCCGTTGTGCTGCGAGTCCCAAACAAAGACAGCAAGATAGCTGCCAGCCATGAAATGAGGGGAAAAAATGTGACTCTGACATGAAGAATGCAGAACCTGCGTTCATTCTCACTCACTATTGATAGCAACAAGTGTGAGACAGCTGGATAGCCCTAAGTGAGCAGGAGGGAGGAGCAAGAAGAATGACAAAACCACAAGACACGAGAAAGAAAAGCCAAGGCTGTCAAGGACATGACTGAGATGGAAGTTGGACAGAGGAAGCGACGCAGCGATCACAAGCCTAGAAAAAATCTGCATGATAGCAATGGGGGAGCACAGAAGAAAACAGAGGTAAGGTCCTGGCCAAAGATCATTAAGAGAAAACAGAAGTGTCCAGATCCTACTGCAGAAACATGTAAAATTTAGTCAATCTTGCTTGACTATATTTTGTTAACTTGCTTATTGAAGAAGTTATCTGTCAGTGTTTAAGAGGCATTTGGACAACAACCTTAATAACATGCTTTACCTTTTGGTCAGCCCTGAACTAGTCAGGCAGTTGGACTAGACGCTCATTTTAGGTCCCTTCCAAATGAAATATTCTGTTCTGTTCTATCTTAAAATCTTAGACTGTGATAACAGTCTAAGTCTTAACTGTGAAAACAAAGGCATGTTACAGGTAACTAATTACACTGTGTATCACTCCATTTCCACTTCAGTGTCTGATGATAAGCTAAAATAGCTTTTTCACCCTTGTGAGGATGATTCCCTTGCCACCCTCCTTTATAGAAAAGGGTAAATGAACCTAAAGTCAGCTGGAGTGGGGGCCAAATGGCTTTGGTGCTTCTCCAGTGTGCAGCTCCCCAGCCACCACCGTTATGCAACGTTTGTTAGAAAATTCTCCTGGAGAAGCAAGTGGAAAATCACCTCTGTCATGTCCCCTAGCTGCCAGATGGCACACCAGCTTGAAGAGACAAGGGTTGTTATCTGAATAGTCTCACTAGAGGACAAAATAAGGATAAGAGCAAGGGAGGACATGTAGGATTGAATCTCCTGCCTGCAAAAGGTGTATATCTTGGGATTTTCACTTGCAGGTGGATATCCCAACATATACAATTGCTTAGTGAATAATTATCCCGGAAGTCCAACTTCATAGCAGGGGTTATTATCTCAGCAGCAGCATCCTATTCATGTGGTAACACAGCTTCTGAGAAGCTCAAAGAAAGCTCATGGTTTCTGAGAACACTCATTTGTATAGAGACAGTCTAAAATTACATGGCAAACAGAGGAAAGAAGGGGTTTCAAATGCTTCCAAAATGTAAATGAGACCAAAAAATCCCCAAGCAGCAGCAGGTGCTTTTACATATCAGCATTAAAAAAAAAAAACCCACATTTTTTTCTGAATGACTACAGTCAGTATAGCTGATGAGAGGAAAAATATAGCATTGATGTGAAACATTATGACTTTATATTTGTGAAACGAGCACTCCTTCCCCACCCACACATCCTTCTAAGTCAAAAAAAAATTCTCTAAACTGTACAGTGATGACACTGGGAACCTAAGCCACCTAATCATCCTTATGTTTCTCTGTGAAGGAAGAGGGAAACATAAGAGATCTCTTTCCCCAGGAGATGAAAGAGTTCCTATATGGCATATACAGCCATATATACAAGGTATCTACCAAAAACATTAATAAAGTAGAAAATTAAAAATCAATTAAATGTCATTTTGTAATCAAGAAATTAGTGTTTCTGCTTTTCTGTCCACCTCTCAATGTGCAGTTTCTTTTACTGTCTCTTTCCTTCTCTTCCATGTTTTACTTCATTCCCCTTGCTAGATGCTTAATTGTGCTGAAAAAGTATTTTCCCTTTCTAAACTAAAAAAAAAAAAGGCAAGAAGCAGCTATTTAACACTCATTACGTTTCATTAAACCTCATCATTTCCCTGTGTCAAGCACTTTGCCACGAAAACTATTTTCTCTCATGCTCTTCCTTTACAAGTAATAGTACAAATCTTATGATCTTTTGGAAAACATTACCTCTCATAATGGCATGTATGAATTCATAACCTTACCTCTCCCAGGTGTATTATCCCATCACAAGAAACACAGTGACTCGTGAACTTCAAAATTTCTTCAACCCTACAGGAGCTGATGAGCAGGGCAGTTTTGCTTTGTCTTTCTTTACACTGAATCAGAATAGATCTAGCACCAGTTTGACCTGGAGATTGAATTGAATCATTGGGTAAAATCGAATGATTGTAGAAAATATGTAAAGCAGTGTAGTGATAGGTAATGTAATGGACTCCTTCAAAAGCTCTTCTGCACAACTCTGCGGATGTTAAGGCGGCTATTTATTTTGCCTCAGACTTTCAGTCTGTTTGTTCTTTATAAAATCTTCCAGATAAATTCACACAAATTCTAGGGAGACATTTTTTTTTTTTGAAGAATTCTTTGTAGCATTGCCAGTGGTAGTTCAGTATACTTAAGAAACAAAAAGGCTCATTTTCTTTCTTTCTGAAAACCTTTGATTTCCAACAATTGCTTTTTACCTCAATTAATCTATATAAAGGTATACCTTCACCATAAATATGTGTGTGCTTCTACAGATTTCTGAAATAGCCCTTTAAAGTATCGCTAAGAAAAAGCAAAAAGTATGTTGTATTCTACATAAGACACCAGTTTACCTGTCTGACCTTTGATTAAGTATTTCATTAGCCTCTCACTCCTAGCAGGAAGCATTCTTCAGATATAGCATGTATGACATATCAGGAAAAGAAATAGGAGTTAAAACAATTTTCACATCTCCTAATGACTTGGCATAGTGGAGAATCTTCTATAGATCAGTTGATGGTCCACACAGCTCTTTGATTATACAGTGGTGGGATTGTAGTTGTGTGTCACTGAAGGTTTTTTTATTATTTATTTTTAATTTGTGCTGGAATTTATGATAGGGTCACTTATTTTTCATAACTTTCTAATCAATATGAATTTTGGAGAAGTGGGGGTGATGCCTCATGCAACTTCTTTTCCCACCTAAGTCGCTAGGTCTAATTTCAAATGTCTTCAATGACTTCTTGGAGTTGAGTAAGAGGAAACCAAAACACATTTGCTGCTGTATTCAGTCCTTCCTCAGTTTTGCTGTCAGGGAATATTTGGGATTCTTCAAGCATATTTATTAAGTCTATACTCAGAACAGCAGCCATGCAAAATATATCTGCATATTTTAAAATAAGGGTAAGACTGCATTAAATCTACTAAAAACTACTGTCCTAGTTCTAGGTTTACTTTTTAAGCATTTTCTTTCCACTCAGGTTTTACTTTCAATCTTGCTTCATCATTACATTGTAGTTTGGTTTCTGATGCCTTCTTCATGAAGTCTTATGGCACCTTCTTCATCACAAGTCTTTTGAAATCTTACCTCTCTGAGAAATTACTTTTTCTTTCCCAGATTTCCCTTCTGGGAGCTACTTTCATGAACAGTCAGCCTACCTTCAGCAAACAAATTGTGTTTAGGTTCTTCCAAGCAAGTATCACCCTATCTGTTGTGGTACTTGTCACATACTGTGGGAAAGCAAACCTTCTCCAGACTTAGGCTGAGCACTGTAGTCTGAAATAAGTAATGTAGCATGAAGAAAGACTGTACTATTAACTTCTGAACTCTTAAGAAGAATGCACTTAGAAGGATATTAATTTATCCACATGTCAGCCGTTGTGCTAAACATATAGGAAGATAGACAAGGAAGATGGTTTACTTAGACAGCTTCATTACTTTAGTCTACTGAAAGTTATTAAACCTTACGTAAAGAAGGGCTCCTGTCAGACTCTGCTCCTTAGTAACAGTTTACGCAGTCTTCTCAAACAAGGAGGACCAGAAAACAGTTGTAAAATGCTTCTTGCATGAATAACAAGCATCACCAACCTAAACTTCCAGTTCTTAGGAAATTTTGTACAAAGCTGGCTTCTGTTCAATTATCTCATTGAAAATGAAACATAAGGCACAGGACTATCTGTTCCCCATTACGAGGGCACATAATTTTAAATAAAGTCTCTTGCTTTTAGTTACATTATTTTCACCTGTCATTGTCTCCACCTCTTCAGAACCGATTGGGTTTTCTGGGAGACATGAAGAGCGTTTTCCCCTTTGAAGTGGCTTACAGGTAACTAAAATAAGAGACAGTTCCCTTGAATTGAAAAAGAGATTATTAGGTCTTCATGTCAAAGAATCACAGAACCACAGAATGGTAGGGGTTGGAAGGGACCTCTGGGGGTCACCTAGTCCAAACCCCCTACCAAAGCAGGGTCACCTACAGCAGGTTGCACAGGACCTTGTCCAGGAAGGTCTTGAATATCTCCAGAGAAGGAGACTCCACAACCTCCCTGGGCAGCCTGTTCCAGTGCTCCGTCACCCTCAAAGTGAAGAAATTCTTCCTCATGTTCAGGCGGAACTTCCTATGCTTCAGTTTGTACCCACCGCCCCTTGTCCTGTCGCTGGGCACCATTGAAAAGAGTGTGGCCCCATCCTCCTGACACCCACCCTTCAGATATTTATAAGCATTTGTTAGGTCCCCTCGCAGCCTTCTCTTCTTCAGCCTAAACAAGCCCAGCTCCCTCAGCCTCTCCTCATAGGAGAGATGCTCCAGTCCCCTCATCATCCTTGTAGCCCTCTGCTGGACTCTCTCCAGTAGCTCCTCATCTTTCTTGAACTG
>Ga0065711_1043762_pt1 | contig 14528 bp, 12 predicted proteins | sample Hoacrofraction12_FD_59098 | JGI IMG/M metagenome (GOLD analysis project Ga0065711, IMG submission 59098) | Hoatzin crop microbial communities from Cojedes, Venezuela - Epithelial fraction 12 v2 (version 2) | ecosystem: Host-associated > Birds > Digestive system > Esophagus > Crop | place...
CCCTTTTTTTTCTGGTATGCTGCCAGCGAAGAGCAGCAATTGACAAAGACTCCGTCTATAGGCAGAGTGCATACTGAATGCTGCAGACAGTGTGTCTGTGGGGGGAAAGAATTATATAAATATTATTTATATTATTTGAAATGTGAAAAGCAGACGTGATTTCTACCTCTCTCCTAGGAGAGACTTTCCCTCCCTTTTTTACTTCAGTAGATATTAATATAGCAGATACAATAATTGAGATAAAAGAACCTCTATTGCTATTTCAACTACCTCACATCCTCCCCACATTTCTCCAGGAGATGTGCTTAGCAGTCAGGACACTATATTGTGAGAGAAGCTGAGAAAAAACTGTAGTATTAAAACCAGGCACTTTTGAAAACTTTAAGAGCTCCGTTTAAATTCTGAGCATATCTTATTGAGAGTTCCACTAGACATACAGAGTAATAACGCATACAGATAGGAAATGTAACATAATATACTGCTTTTTAATGACAGAAAAGTATTTACCAAGTGATTGAATGCCTTTTCTAATAAGGAAATTGTTAATTAAATTATCAACATCAAATTTCAAGAATTCTCCCAACTGTGGACTGAGATTCCAAGAGCCATCCTACGGAATAAATGAAGATATGGATAAGCCAAACGTTCAGGACACTGCAAATGTATTTGGCAAAAACAAAACAGACACATGAGAATTAATTTAAATAAGCTTACACAAACACAAAACCTGAAATCCACATCATCAGTTTAGGTGATTCAAATACTAAACTTCAAAAACCCTTGATATACCACTAGCCTTTTCAAATTTATTTCAGACAAATTCCTTCTGAAAATAATTTTAAATGTGCTGAAAAATAAGTATTCCTCTTACTCAAAAGAAACAATAAAGGATCCCTCTCTTCTGCTGAGAATGGAAAGTCTCTTTACAATTATTACGTTTACTATATATGTTGTTAAATGCAGTATTAACAAAACCAATCCTATTTTATCTGACTTTCCCTGCCAAAGATTAGACAACTCTCATGATTAAAATTATCTGCCAAATGGTTTGCTACCCTCAGGTCAGATGGAAGACAGGCTTTCAACAGGATGTTCAAGTTTTTCAACATCAAATACTTCTGAAACTCTATCTGTTCTTGCAGCTTTATGTCTTAGAAAACTCTTAACTGCAGACAAAAATTTATAACCATTCATTTAAGGTAATTGAGAAGATAGTACATGATTTTTAAAGGATGTTTAGATAGTAATTATCCAAATTAAGTAAAAAGTGAAAATCTGCAGAACATTAAGTTTAATTAGTGTAAAAAAACATGAGAAACTTTTATTTTTAAAATTAAACAATTGACAACTCTGTTGAAAAAGAAGAAGTCTTGAACTGCACGTTGGAAGTTAATTCCCACAAGAGTCAGCCACAAGTTTACTACTCTAATCCCCATTGTATACGTGGCATATTGTAATGGTTCAATATTCAGAAATAATTTGATAAAAGTGTCCTGTCAAAAATATAGGAAAAATACGTATCTTTTCTTAATGCTGAGGTTGGCTATACTTTACTACTTTCGCATACGAACTTCATACATAAAGTTAATTACACACAGAATGAAGTACTGCTTTAAAAAAAAGAGCCAGGAGGATGCAAATACTAGGTGGACTCTGCGGCATATAGGAACACGAAGCTGGTACACCTGGGAGGCTTACTAGATCTAGTGTACCCCCAGCAAAAGAGAATTCAACATACCACCATGCTGAATGGCCAATCTGCCAGTAAACGACAGGAGTCTCCACTGAGGGCATCCCACGGTGGCTTCTTCACTTGGATCATATAATACTCTTGAAAACCTCCTTCTGTTTATTACTGATAGATACTGACTGTGACACCCACAATCTGATCGTTGATCACAACTTCACCCCTTCAGTTGGTACGCTCATGAAACTGGCGATGCTTTATGCGGAACAGGGACTTCTCCCACCACAAGAACATACCAAAACCAACAAAGCTAAACATTACCTGCTCTGACTCCTACCTGCAGGATTCTTGGACAGTGCAGTCTCATTCAGTTTCCCGAGCAATTGGTCTCACTGGCCAGGGGAGGTTCTTGCTGCACCATCTCTCAATCCAATCTTCTAAAACCTGACTACTTTTTATTTTCTTGCATAATATGCATTATTTGCACACTTCTTCCACTTAGCTTCCCCTATATCTTTTTATACTTGTCACAGGAAGTCCCCAAGCTGCAAACTGATGGAGGCTGTAAAAAGGTTCTGGAGGTGTATTACTACTTGCTGGCCTTGATTTTATACTGTTTCTTATATATCCATTGTTGAGTTGCCCGTGAAAGCAATAAAATAGCATGACTGATGTCATCATACACTTGTAAAATCTGTTTATGAACGTTTTATAAATGTATTTTACTCTATCTCAGGACAAGATCAAACTATAAATATTTTTTTCTTCTACCTATATTTTATTTCTAAGTAATGCACAAATAGACTATGGGTATTGTACCTGATTTTGAAGCGCAAAAAGTTCTTTCCAGTTTACAGTAGCCAACCCAATTCTCTGTTGATTCTTTTCTTTCTTTGTTGTTATACAGTGCCTTGATTGTTCCTGGAGAGGATAATGTTCAGCAAGAATCTTACCACCATTACCCATACAGCTACTACATCATGATGCAAAGTAATTGCATTTCAAATTTTAAAACCACTCCTCTTTTTAAAAAGAAACCTCTTTTTCTGGTTGAAAAAGGTTCATTCTCTCCCACTTAGGAAAACATTTGTACAAACATCAGCTACAGCTGGAGAAAGTTCTTGTTTAGAAAAATTACAAGGAATGAAATAATTCCAGAGTTAGTGAGACATTTTTTCTCTTTTTAATCAGAACTGTATGTCTTATGCACATTGTAATTATACTGACATTTGCATGTTCAAAATGGGAATAAAAATCTAATATTTAAAATAAAAAATTCTTACCTTGTTGTACCTTACACTGGGCAAATCCAGAGTAAAATTTGACTCTGGAGATGTTACCACCACTTGTTGGCTCTGATTTTATACTTAGGCATGATGGATTACCCATGAAAGGAACAAAAAATAGCATGACTTTGATGTCATCATGCTCTTTCAACAATCAGTTTATAAAGCAAAGAAAACAAAATCATTTACAAAATGTTTATTTCAGGGCAGGGCTGAAGATAATGTTTCCTTCTACTCATATTTTATTTTTAGGTAATGCATGAATAGAGGATGGGAACTGCACCTGATTTTGGAGCTCAAGAATTTCATTCCTGTTTACTGAACAGAACAGAAGACTTTGCTGAATCTTCTGCGTTGGCATAAAAGAGGAAGATTGTTCCTGTTCATTAAGAATCTTATTCTACCACCACTGCCCATATAGCTACTTCATGATACAAAGTAATTCCATTTAAAGTCACCTATTAGAGTAGTAAGGAACAAGTGAAGAATTCAGAACATAATATTTATCACTTTGAGAATGCATAACTAAAACCCAACCGACCAAAAAGAATGCTTTCTGCATTTCAGGTTCAGATTTCTTGAATTGGAAAGCAGCCTCATTACCAGCCTTACCATGTTCTTTTTTGGCTGTACATCCATGAACCTTGAAATGCAGATGTTTAAGGCAGCTTTCATTAGCTGAATGCAGTTTGGATTTCAACATGACATGTAGCATCCTATATATAAAAGACTACTGATGGAAGACTTACCACAACCTCGAACTTCTCAGCAAATCCTTCTTCAGGAGCTGTAACATCACACTTAAATACTGCCTTTTTTGCCTTTTTCTTACACTTTGACTCTGACAATGCTTCTTTTCCATTAGCTTGAAACAAACGAAATTTGGGAATAACTTGTTTTTCAACATCAGTCTTCCCAGAACTTGCGCACAGAGGGATAGCTGAACCAAACAGTCCTACACCCTGCATTGGAGCACCACAAGAAGAATAAACTGGTTTCACGCCTCCCACCGCTGCTTGAAAAGAAATGCGAGGGAGAGCAGGAGGAGCAGGTTCAGGAATATTCACACAAACAGCTGGTTTTGTACATGCAGGTGTCTGAAGTGATTTTTGTTGAGTCAGGTCAATTCCTCCTCCTGGTTTAGGTTTAAAACCAAATAACGAGACAGGTTCAGCAGCTTCCAGCCGAAGAAGGTTAGATGGTGAAGGTGACTTTGTTCCAAATGATATCTCCTTTGTGATTTCTCTATCAAAATGGAAATTTGATTCGAGACTCCAACTACTACTTGCAAGTTCAAAGCCCTGCGCCACGCATTGTGGTGAGATGCTCTTTGGACTAACAGGAACTTCTTCATGTTGAAGCTGGAAGCTTTCAGGTTCCTCTTTCTGACTTAGGATATTAGGTGAACAAACACTGTCTACTTGTGTGAAACATGCCTGTTTAGTAAAATGACAAGGAAACAAAATAATTCCAGAATTAGTAAGATACTTTTCTCGTTTTAATCAAAACAGTAGTTCTTCTTATATTGTGTGCCGTACCATTATACTGTCATGCATATGTTCAGAATGAAAGTAATGTATCAGTTAAACTAAAAATATCTTCCCCTATTGTACCTTACATTGGGGACACTCAGAGGAAAATTTGACTGTGACAAAATATGAGCAGAAAGGTATTTTACATTATTAAGATAAAAATGGTTAATATAATGATGATTATGAGCCAAGGAAGTTCCACTGTAACATACTGCTGTACATACACACAAGACAGATCTACACAAAGTGAAGCATGGATCCTGCTTGTGCTGCAATTCTGGCACACATACCAGCTGAGGTCCAATAGCTGCTGCATACAAACTAGTGAGCCTGGGCTATACTGCCACCATACACCAATGTAGATGTCTGGTACTCTTCTGCCTAGGAATTTTTGGGCCAAAGGATCAGGAGAATGGCTTTATATGAGTTTACCTAAGTTACAGAACGCACAACCAGATACCGTTCTAAATAGCTCACAGTCTTCATACAGTACAGACTACAGGCTGAGATGATGTTCCTGAGTTACATTAAATGCACGTCATAGTCATGCACAACATGACTCAATAGACAAATAATGATTTTCTTGAGTCCCCGACACAACTGATGTAAAGCTTTAGTCTGTTAAGACCTTACAGACTGACAGAATTATAGCTGCTGGCTAACTGATGCAGGCATCTCTTTTAGTTTCCAAAGTCACGAGAGAGCTACTGTAACTAACAAACATCCAATTTCACTAGTTCAAGTTTCTCTCATTGCTCCCCCCTCATTCCAGTTGTCCCATTGCATGCTATCAATATGTCCTCGTCTTCCAGTATTGCTTCTCCCCATTCCCAGTAGTCTCTCTGCTTTGGCTGTGCCTCTCTGCTAGTGGGGACTTAGTTATGGACAAATGCCTTGATTTTCCTTGAAAATCCCCCTCCCTCCCCCCAGTCTCTTAGAGTCGAATTTAAAGCTTCGTCTACACTAGCATATTGTTATGACAGAATGCTCTAACAGGTGTTAGTTTCTTCTGGGAGGGAGAAGAAGTCTGTATTATCATATTCTCTCTCAAAACTTCTGCTGCACTCATGATATTTTTTAAGTGCACTTTATTTTTGGAACGAGTTCCTCCAAATTTTGGTGTTTATAGTAAAATTCCACACAATACTTGTGTGATATTAATTACATTCAAAATAATTAAAAATTGAACAGATTTCACAATTACTATATGGTTACACATACAATGCGGCACCACAACTGGATAATACACCAAAAACGTTAGCAGTAAGTGTAGTTACCGGGCCACCAAAGGCAGCTCCTTTTGAAAATAAGCAGCCAGATTCCACTGATGTTCGGTCCCAGTTCATGTAAGGTAAAAAATCTACATCTTCTTCAGCTATGATTTCCAGGATGTCTGGAGCATCAGCAGAACAAGTTTCATCAGCATCCTAAATTAAAATGCATCACAGTTACGAATCTGAAAATTCCCTGGCATGAGAAAATCAGTGCATTTTTCTTTGTGAGTTTGAGATGTGTTGAAAACAGGCAATAAGCAGATAACGCAGCACATTAAAAATACCCAGTAAATTTAACTTCACATTTTTTACTGTATTGAGGGACAGTGTATTGTGAGTAACTAATGTCACATGAGATATAAAGGTGGTCATTGTATATTTGTATGTATGATTTGTTCAAATGCACATAACAAATAGAAATCCAAATCTTAGGCAGTTTTTTTTGTCAGAATCCTATTGCCACCCTTTAAAGGAAAGCAAACATAAGCATTATTATAGTTGTGCTTAAAATACATTGCATTCTGAAAAATCATGTTAAGACTTCAAATTACACAGCCTAATACAGTGCCAAGCTGAATGGGGTAATCTGGGTATTTCTACATGGCACTGCACTGTGTTGTCTAGGTGCTTTTGCCTTAAGATGTCTGCAATGTTTTGTTCCTGGGTCAAAAAAGTTCCACTTTTGTTCCACTGTTCCTGTTTTGTTCCACTGGGTTAAAAAAGTCATCCTAGACTAGAAATGAGATTACAGCTCTTATATTTGCAGTTGTAATTCAAATATAACATTCTAGAAGTTTGTTTCTCCTGAAAGGCATCATATCGACAAAGGGAAACTGAATCTCCTGAAAAACTGCAAAAACAGATATATAAAAATCAGAATGACAGATAATAATCTGTTGACACCCTTCGTAAACAAGTAGCTTACAAAATCACACAGGTGTTCTCTTGCTAACCTGCAACACATTTTTTCTTCTGAATATTGCTTCTGTTATGTACCAGATGGAATACTCAGGTGGCATTACAGAAAGACATTTAAATTGACCCAGTTGAGTTATCTTATTCTGAAAAGTAGTCCTTGACCTGGGAATTTCTAGTAACCTCACAGCATTCCATTTTATAGTCGCTTTGTAATCAGATGGTATTTTTGGAATGCATGTCTGTCTTTTGATCTTTAATTGCAAATGTTGGAGTTGTTACTCAGAAAAGCAGTATTTCCAGAAAAATCTTACTCTTATAATGTACATATGCTACTGGTATTGTTTTTTTCATGATAATGTTGACACCAAGACGAAACAGTAAAAATAGGAAAAGGTATCCTTGTTTTATCCAGCATCTCCATTAAATTCTTCATTCAGGCCTATTTTTACTTAATATGCCACATGAAATAGCAAATTGTGATGATGAAAGAACTGTTTTGGATACTGCAAAAAGCTGTAAAAGTTCTCCTTTTTGAACTTCTCAAGGTTCCTGTCAGTCCATTTCTCCAGCCTATCAAGGTACTTCTGGATGGCAGCATGACCCTCTGGTGTATCAGCCACTCTTCCCAGTTTTGTATCATTAGCAAACTTGCTTCTGAAGGTACAACTCTGACCCATCATCCAGAATACCAATGAAGATTTTGAACAGGACAGGCTCCAGTATTGGTCCCTGGAGTACATCAGTAGCCTCTGGACTCCAACTAGACTTCCTGCCACTGACCACCACCCTTTGGGCCTGGCCATTCAGCCAGTTTTCAATCCACCTCACTGCCTGCTCATCCAGCCCATACTTCACCAGCTTCTGTATGAGCATCATTTGGGAGACAGTGTCAAGAGCCTTACTGAAGTCCAGATAGACAATATCCACTGCTCTCCCCTCATCTACCACATTAGTCATTTCATCTTCAAAGTTTATCAAGTTGGTCAAGCATGACTTCCCCATGGTGAATCCGTGTTGGCTACTTCTGATGACTTTCTTATCCTTCATGTGCCTGGAAATGGCTTCCAGGATTAGCTGCTCCACCACCTTCCCAGGGATCAAGGTGAGGCTGACCAGCCTGTAGTTCCCTGTGTCCTCCTTCTTGCCCTTTTTGAAGACTGGAGTGACATTGGCTTTCCTCCAGTCTTTGGGCAATTCTCCCAATTGCCATGATCATTCAAAGGTTTCTGAGAGTGGCTTCGCAATGACATCAGCCAGCTCTCTCTGCAGACATGGATGCATCCCACCAGGGCCCATGGACTTACGTATGTCCAGTTCGCTTAAGTATTCCATGACCTGATCATCTTCCACCAAGGGTACATCTTCAATGCTCTAAACTTTCCCCCCTGCTCTCTGGGGCCTTGAATTTCCAAAGCTTGGTCTTGCTAGTAAAGGCTGAGGCAACAAAGGCGTTCAGTACTGCAGACTTTTCCATGTCATGTGTCACCAGTTCCCCTGCCCCATGCAGGAGCAGGCCTATATTTTCCCTAGTCTTCCTTTTGCCAGTTACATACTTAGAGAAGCCCTTCATGTGGTCTTTGACATCCCTTGCCAGATTCAACTCCATGAGGACTTCAGCTTTCCTAACGGTGTCTCTGCATGCTCAGATAGGTTTTTTATATTCCTTCCAGGCTACCTGGCCCTGCTTCCACTGTCAGTATATTTCCTTTTTATGTTTGAGTTTTTCCAGGAGCTCCTTGTTCATCTTTGTCCATGCCAGTCCTCCCGGCATTTTTGCCTGACTTCCTGTTCATTGGGATAGACTGCTCTTGAGCTTGGAGGAGGTGATCCTTGAACCTGGAACAGTGGCTATATGTAACCCCTACAATCAGTGCTGAGAAAAAGACCTCTTGAGAAAATTAATCTGAACTGTTTTAGGTATTTAAGTTAAGGAAGAGATTAATCAAGCTCTAGAAATAGCTATTTGTTTCCATTGACCATGAGAGGAATGCAAATGTGACTGATTTATTGCTAAATGTACACACATGTGTTTGGTCAGATGAGTTCCCATTCTCTGTGCCCCATCTAATAATTAATCGAACTGATACCATCTTGCTTATCATGATACAGCTTTCCATTTGAAAACTCTTCTTACTCACCCTTGAATTTCAGGGTTGTCATTTATATGTATTTCTTGCCATTTGCTGCAAAGCTTTTGTTTCTCCTACCACTGTTCTAATATCAAAAACAAATGAAAAAGTTCCATAGTTTACTTCAATATTAAAGAGAGATTTTTCAAGTTTTGCTTCTCTTGTGACTTCCACCTGACACGGACTCCCCTAGAATGACTTCAGCCAATACAAAATCCATTACTTCAGCAATCCATGGCTAGAGTGGCCAGTTTGCTATAGTTCGTCATTCTTACTTTTTATGAGAAAGGGTTCTGTGGCTTATGCACCAAGGATTGAAGAGTACTCGTCATCTGGCCTTCTCCTTTGACTTGTCTGGCTCCCACAGCACTATCAGGAATTACACACCCTTGTAGCAAATCACAACAGGAACACACAGATTGACAAACTTTGACTGTAAAGTAACGACAAGCAATATAAGAGACAGAAAAGCAAATAACTTGCTATATTGCAGAAGAAACCAAAACAATGTAAAAAATAATAGTTTTAGCTCTGTTGTAAAAGGATTATCATTGTTCAGCAAAAGGAAGACTGGTTTTGATAGGTACAAGGTTACAGAATTTAGAGTCTTTTGACAGAGAAGCTAATGGCAAAAAGACATTATATAGAAAACATACCCTTTTCTCAACTGCAATGAAGCTTGTAAACTGGCTTATAATTGAGTTCTCCAAGCTGAGGTGAATAATCATGTTTTTCAAGATTTGTTTCTTCATCTAGATTGTTAAGTATTAACAAAAGAAACAGGCAGAGAAAACATGATCAGCTAAAAGAAATGTTGATGTCAAAATGGAACACATTCCTAAAAACACACTTACGCACTCTAAATAGGGATATGTAAAAGGAAGAGCTCATGTGAATATACTGGCCTGCCTAACTGTCTACTCCCTTTTAACTTTCTCTACTCCCTCACTCAGCTTTGGGCAGGAACATGCATTTTGTCTAGTTGTTTCGTCTTTTGTTTCTATCCTTCTTCTAGTGTAAGACAAAGCTGTATTTTATAAGAATTAGTCTAAAGTGTCAAATAAGATGATGATATGGTAGGTTTTTAACTAGCTAAAAGCCTTTTTTTTCAACAGATCCTCACATCATTAAGTCTGTCTATCTGTAAAACACAGGTCATTATCTTCCACCATATCCTCTACAAAAGCTACAGACTTTTGCTGGACTATTATGTATTGACCTTCACGAAACTAAAACATTAGATATTACAGGAAAAGAAGAATCATCAATGGCCAACAATGACAGGGTACAGATTAGGAAAAATATGCACACATTATTCCAGCAGAGGACATTCTGATAATGGGGAAGAAGAAAAGATTGTCCCAAAATTTTTCAAAATCTTATCTGGGGAGATATTACTATATGGTGACTTTAACCTTAAAATGGTATTAGGATTGCAACCTTCTAGTTATGTTTAACAAGCAAGAAAATCTTCTCTATTCCACTGAAATGTTTGCTATTTAGCATTTTAAACATATACTTTTTATTTCAGATTATCAAACCTCATGTTCTGTTTCATTCTCATGAAGAATTCCATCTTCATAGTCATTAATGAAAGCTTTTGCTGCGAGTTTGTGCAGCACCTGGAAAGAAAATAAAACTGATGACAAAAGAGTAGTAACTTTTTTTAAATTCTTCGCTTCATTTATGAGGTCCAGCTTCAGGCAGTTAGCTTCCATATTTACACAGAATCCCATTTTCTAAGGAAGGGTCAAGCTAATTTTCCATTTGAAAAGCGATTACAACCTGCACCTAAGGTACATTTTATTTCACTTAATTTAGCTAATTAAAAAATATGCAAGTCTACTCGTTGTGCACATTCTCTCTAGAGTCAAGGGTGAGGAAAAAAAAAGCAAGCACGCAAACAAACAGAAAAACTCCCCCAGACAATTAATCCCAACTTGAAACAGCTAACTAAAACAGGTATGAAGAATGTCCCTTCTGGATGTATACAGTTTTCTCCAGTGACTGTAAACAGAGCCTGGACAACTAGCTCAGATTTAAACAATATCTATATAGGTGAAATTAGGTAAATTGATCCTGTCCTTAAAAACACAGAATTTTGCGGAAAATTAAAATAAGTCTAGTGTGTTCAACTTTAAAAGAAATCATCATATCACCATAATCATATAATTTTTGACCTCTGAGGGGTTGTACACAGAAAAGGGAAATACTGAACTGTACTAACCAGAAATTACTTTTTTGAACTAAATCAGTATTTCATAGAACAGAAAAACAATTTTGGTCTCTTCGGTATGTTCAAGCTAACAAAAAGAGGGAGCTTTGTGGGGACAATGTGGTAAAGCGCAGCTGTATTCCAGTTCCAATTGCCAAAACATTCCCACTGGCTCATTTTTGGAAGAATATGATAGATGCCAAAGAGAGCCACTTCTGCATAAAACCTCTTAAGCAGTTACTTTTTGAGCTAAGGCAGACTGGCAAAAGAAACAAATAGGGATTCTCAGAGTTCATCTAAAGCATCAAGCATTAATATTTTTTTTCTAATTTTGACCCTTTTTTTAATCATTTTGCCATTTCAGTTTACACCTTTCAAAACTTTCTTTTTTTAACTGCACTTGGAATTTGTAGCACAGGTATTTTTGTAAAAGCAAAAATTCATTATGGCAAGCAAATACATTGCTTCTGCTTGCCAATTTTATTTGCCTGTAGAAGGGCATGTCCCTGGAAATCAACTGTCCTTATGGAAACCAACACAACCAACATGTCCATGGAAACCAACCCACAACAGTGGCTTTCAAAGTAGATTACACTAAATAGGGAGCAAAGTAATTTCTATTTGAAAACAAATCAGCTTCCCTTAGTGGGGAAGGGCTGACAGTCATATCAGAGTTATTACTGAAGGTTGACTATTCTTTTGATTTTTCAAGTATAGACTCCTGTTAGATTTAATAAATGGTTCTTTCTAGCTTGTTTTCCTTTTCAAGATGGGTGCTGTGCTTTTCTCTGCATAAAGACTCCTCATTTCATTGTCACTGAGGCAGAGGAAAGGGCTAGTCACGCTTTACTGTCTCTTTTTCCATACATTTCTAGAGATAACAGACTAGCGATGAGATGTTCCACATAGGAATAATTTACAACTTGAAAAAGAATGCTGCAGCAGCTTCTTCACAGAGGTCACCTGAAGAACAGCCAGCCCAAGGATAAAGCTAGAGCCCAAACAGGCTGCCAAAATAAGAAGCAGCGCTTCCTGTTCTTAGAAGCTTAAGTTTTGTGTTCGAAAGCACAGAGAAAGGTGACATTTCTACATAAAAGTTTCCCTTTAAAAGTCTGAAAACTGAAGGTCTGTGTTAAAACATCAGAAGCAAAAATAAAAGTGCAAGAGCTGCTCAAAACAGGGGTTTCAATTCCTTCAAAAGAGCAGGAAGCAGCAGGTAGTTGTTAGAAGCAGCTTATCTCACTATGGCATGTACAAATAATGTTGGCCAAACTCACTGTTCCTGTCGTCTTCTGTAGTTCAGTAGTTGACACCATGGTCTGTAGCTCTTCGTCATTTATTACTGCTTTTAAGGTGGCCTAAAAGAAAAAAAAATAATACTGTTTCCTTCTCTCCCATGCTATGTTACCAGCACACGTGCATGCTGTTCTGTCTCCTGAATATAACTCAAATCTCTAAGTCTCTGCATGTCTAGGTTTATAAATATTTATCCTTACAACAGGGGGACAGTCACAAGTAAAGGAATCCTGAATTTATCAAAGCACAATGATAGGAACATTAAATTAGGTAAATTTTCCTCTCTACTACTTAGAAGGAAGACTAAGAATGACAATTACATACTAACTTGATTACATTTAGCAAAGAAAAAGAAGCTAAATGCATGCTGCACAGAGAATACATAATACAATATATGTCCTTTGAGATTGTTTTACATGTGAATTTCTATCCAGCAGTGCATGTGTATTCCAGTCTTTACCTGAGTACAGTGAGGGATGAATCCATAGACAAGAAGTCTCTCATTGTTAAATAAAGACTGTATTTGAGCAGGAGCCTGCATTGGCTCTGGTGCACCTGTATTAAACTGTTGCCATTTAATAGAAACTGAACTGCATCCTGGAGAAAATATTCTAGATACCTGGCTCTGTATCTGTGTAAAGAAGCAAAACACATTAGCTCTGTTTGTTAGTAGGCTTTCAAAGGAAAATTTAAATCTCTTGATAAAAAATAACACATTTCCCAAGTGAATGGAACTAATTTCTTTTTTTTAACAACTAAAATAAGTCACCTACTATTACTGGTAAAAATGAGTCTAATGTTTGGAGGTACTAAGCAGAATTAGCCATTATTGTACTGGCTTCTGTAATAATGATACTTCTTTTAAGTGAAAGTTGAAATCTGAGAGTAAAATTTCTATTCACAGGGCTGCCAAACAGGCTGGGGCATATGGCCTGCTACACTTAGCACCATAGCCTGCCTGTGAACTTTGAGAACTATCAACAGTTCTGCACATCTCCACAGCCAGCTCTGAATAGTTCTGCCTATATCAGCCAAATGACAGCCAGAATAGCAAGAGCATAAATCAATGCTTTCATCCATTCCCCCAGGAAAAAATATGCCAGATACTAGCCTTGCTGCAGCACCTTCTCTACTATCACTGTTCCCAGAGGGATCAGATTCAAGGCATAGGATAGTGCTGTAGACACATAACAGGGAAGCAGAAAAGCATTGCACATGGGGTCCTACATTGCCTGAAACTTCTAGATGTATCAACAGCCAAAAGTTACAGAATACAATTGCTACAGGCATCACTAGGATGAGTATGTAGGACAATGTTGTAGATGGACTATGACCTATGGCAGAAATAAAGCCCCATTTTTCCATTCAGGGATAATTATTTATATAGCTTCTAATTTCTTAAACTTTTTCCAAGTTGGTGTTATTACACTTACCAAGAAAAGTACAGGAGCTCTCTCAATAGAAAAAATAAAATAAGTCATGGCTTCCTTGTTTTCTTTTACACATTCAGTGACCAATCTGAATGAGAAGGTAGGGCAACTGCAGTGACAAATTCCCTCCCTTATCAAAGAACTAAGGGTCGTCTACAGCTCTCATATCTCTTCCTATAGCACACGTGTTCCTGCTGAATATAAGGCACCTTTGCCATACTCAAACCAAATAGTTCTCTTTCTCACTTGGTATCAATTTATATTAAAAATAAAAGAAGGCTTAATAGACAAGCATCTCTCCTTCCACCTTGTATCAAGTGCTTCTTGAACCATCTTATTGTAATAGCAAAGCTATGTGATGCCGTGAAAAGCAGTAACTCTCATTTTCAGATACTGAAGATATGCAGTATCAGATATTGATATATCGGACAATGATCACATACCGAATATATTCAAGATTTATAAATGTACCTTTGCCTCCCAGTTACACTTTGATTTCTGGTCAAAGTATTCAAATGCTCCAGCACCATACTGGGACAAAGATCTCAGCATGTGTCGATTTGCTGTGGAACTAACAAAAAAAATTCTTTATGTAATTATGGAATTAAACTGTTCACCTGATGCTCTTTCTAAATATTTTGTTTTTAAAACAAATGGGCACAAACTGAGGCACAGGAAGTTCCGTCTGAACATGAGGAAGAACTTCTTCCCTCTGAGGGTGACGGAGCACTGGAACAGGCTGCCCAGGGAGGTTGTGGAGT
>Ga0065711_1043763_pt1 | contig 14528 bp, 6 predicted proteins | sample Hoacrofraction12_FD_59098 | JGI IMG/M metagenome (GOLD analysis project Ga0065711, IMG submission 59098) | Hoatzin crop microbial communities from Cojedes, Venezuela - Epithelial fraction 12 v2 (version 2) | ecosystem: Host-associated > Birds > Digestive system > Esophagus > Crop | place...
GGGGGACGGCGAGCGGCAGCCGCGGGAGCCCCCGGCTGAGGGGGCGCACGCCCGTACACCTGTCCACCGCAGCGGCGGAAGGCGGAGCGGGCGCGGGGGGTTTCTATCCACCCGAGCGGGGCCGGATGAAGGCGAGCGCGGTCCCCCCAACTAGCGCGGCGCGGCCCGCCCGCCCGCCGCCTCACCGGGTCGGTGCGCAGAACCCCGCCGCCGCCTCCGCCTCCGCGCCCTCCGCCACAGACTGTGCGCTGCTTGCGCCCGCCCTTTTATAAGGCGGGCCGGAGGTGACGTCAGCGAAGCAGAACGGTCTCCCGGGCGGGTGGAAAGAGCCGAAGGGCTTCGGCAACACTCGGGGGCCGAGGAAGGGCCCCACCCACCCGAGCGCAGCGGGGGAATTGCGGGAGCGGCGCATGCGGGGAGGGCCAGAGGGAGCCGAGGGGTTCCGGAAAGAGGCGAACGAATCCGGAAAGAGCCGAGCGGGGTGGCGGGGCGGCGGCTGGCGGGCGCAGGGCGTTTGTCCCCCCGCCTCAGCAGCGGCCGGGCATTGGGCCTTGGCCGTCGCTTCACCGCCCTCCACCGAGCAGCCTCGGACACGAAGAAAATACCGGAGGACATAGGGAATCCGTTAAAATGCCCCTGCGGCATGGCGACAGCTGGGTTTTCTGCCCCCTTCTCCTCAGCCAGGGGCGGTTTCGGTTCCTGAAGGCCGGAGCTGCTGCTGCCCCATCACCTGGGGGACAGGTTTTACAATTTAAATCAATAAGCCAGACTCAAAGCAGCAGCCTCAGTAGTTTTACGTTATTAAAAATACATACGGGTAAGGCTGTCCTTTGAAGCAGCGTGCAGTGTCACACGCACAAAGAAGCCTGGCAGGGACAAAGCATCAAAAGGCTGCAAATGCCTGTCAAAAGAAATCTATTTTTGAAAAGCTGATGCATAAATTCAAAGTATAAACCAGATGTTTAAAATAGACATGGCAAAGAAGTTCTAATCTCTTAAATATTTTTTTTTCTTTTTGAAGAGGCTCGATAAGGCAGCAAGAACTTCATGGGATCAAAGTGGTGAGTGGGTTGGAGTTAATAATGCTTTCTTTTATTAAAGTACTTAAATGGAAAAAGCACACTTTGCAGTGAGTGACATTGCAGCCTGGAACGACCGTCTCCAAGGAAAAGCATGACTCATGGCAATCTTAATGCATCTCGTCCTGAATGCACAGTATCTTCACATCCGAGACGCTCTCCTTTGTCACGTTTGATAGAAACACGCATACGGAAACACCAGGAATACAGGCATAAGGCCTTAATTGCACTGCATCTTCGTAACACCAAATGGCTAACAACGTTCAAAGCTGCTAAAATGACAAAGAACAGCATAATACAAATCAGCCATCAGTTCAAGCAGTAGATGCAACCTTAAGCTACATCTAAAAATAAATATTGATTTATTATGATTATTTTGAAGTGCACTCATTCAATGAGAAATTCTTATTTCTGTTTTTGCAATAACATGTAAGTACCTGGGTGCTCTTCACTGAGACAGAAAAGGAGACCGTGTTTTTTATTTATAAAAATACATACTTATATTCCTCCCACAAATATTAGAAAACTCTAGTACCAGCAAAAAAGCAGCAAGCTATTGTATCTTACAGATGCATCATCAAACCACTGCTCCTGTTTTGGCACAGGCAGACTGTTTCTAACAGACAGTACCAATTAGTATCTTGGCAAAGTGAGCCTCCAACGTAACTGCAGATACACAAGATGTAATTAAAACACATCCACTCGGTATAAAAAAACCTGAACATTTTCAAGTACACCAATGAAAGTTGTATTGCTTCAGTGTCTTCTGACACAAGGATAACAGAAGGAGATTTCCAGTACCCCAGAACAATCACCAGTAACATCAGTCTAAAGAATTCAAGAGTCAGTTTACAAAATATACAGAACACATACAGATTTAATTTATTTACCAGTCAATTTTAAAGCCAGTGTTAAAGGTTTTAACGGCCTGAATTCCAAAGCACATGTTACAACCTTTTCTCAGAAATCTCAAGTGCTATATAAAAATCAAATGCAGATTCTCACATGGCCTCAACTGCACTTTCTGTAGCTTCAAACTGCAGCGCCTCTAGGAATAACAAAAACCGATCTGGTAAAAACAACAGTAATTTTAACTTGCAACTGTATATTGCAAAAATAACACACTACTTTCTAGAACTCAGAAGCAAATTTTCTCATCTTAGAGGCCACCAAAATAGTTCAAGGACAATACACCATAAACCAGACAATCTCCCATCGCTCTGATCTTTCGTACTATCTATCTCCTGTATTCACCAAGGAGCTGTAGATTTTCTTGAGCATCTCTCTCCAATTAAAAAAACAAACTGCATCAGCTTCAGATTAAAAAGAAAAATCAAACTTTAATATTCATTTAAACAGACTTCTAGAATGAACTATTCTCAGAATAATCCACCATTGGTACAAAAGTATTACAGTACTTGAGACATAAAATACCGTAACATCAATAAGGAATAAATCTATTTACATAAAAACAGCCCTTACAAAATGCACTTCAGGTAGCCCAGCGTACCATCACCCCCTCAAATGATGGCAGAACATCAGCAAACTGCTAGAATGAATGCACCATTTTGCCATTTTTTCCTTTTTCTTTTTTTTTCCCCAATACGAAAGTGGATTATTAGCTTCTATCCATCTGACGGATAATAGACACAGAATTTCTGTAGTTTCAGGAACTCTGCTCTTCCCCCATAAAGTTATTATTATCCATGCAAACCTTTTAAAACAATGAGTCTACCTCTCTCAAATCGAGAGTACCACCTCTTGGAGCAAAGCTACCTTCAACAGACAGAAATGTCAACACTGCTAGGCCAAATGCCTTTACCAGCCTCACTATAGTTTTAAGATGTTCTCGAGACAAACAGGATGCATATCAGCATAATCAAAATTTAATTATAAAAGACAGATGTAATAAATACAAAAATAAAGTTCTAGCGGCACGTTTCTGAGATTGATTACTCGTTTAAGACTTCATAAAGTTGTGAGGTATTTTCACTTCCACAAACAGAAGAGCACTGTACAAATTTTCCATCCAAGAATCTTTAATCTCTGAAGCCCAGCAGTCACCAGGATACTATATTTAAAACAACTTCCGCATGTTTAAACATATGAAGGAAGAGTCTTCAATTTTCTATAATTTACTATACAAACTCTTACAAAAATCAAAATCAAAGAATAATTTCCAATTATTTGCAACAAATTAAATGTAAGTTTGTTCTGCCCAACATAAATCTTGATGAATTAAACATTAACAGGTTGATGGAATATTTTCTCCTCATTCCTCTACACAGGAAATATATTTCTTGCACCCTTACATGTAAACAGGAAGCCAGGTCTGAAAGCACTGACCTCCAGGGGGAAGAATTACAGACTGATTTATGACCTCCAAAAGCAAGACTGCAGAGCACCCTTTGGTAATGGAATTTCCTTCTGCTGTAGACATTTCTAGTGGAGAGAGAAAGAAAGGACAAGGGAAAAAGAAACATGTATTTTAATTTGCCATCTCTTCTCAGCAATTTTGATGGCTCTTACTGCACACATTCAAAGCACTGCTAATAAAATGTACCCAAATCAATTCTGAAATGAAAGTACAAACTCTGAAGCTCTTATTTTATCCAAAGATTATTTTAATATCATAATCTAAGTCAAAATTCACAAAAAAATTTAAATAATCAAGTACTTTACAGTTTTGCAGACTTTCTTAAAAAGAAAGATGCAGAATACAACACTAAAACGCTGCAGAGCAGTTCAAAGTGTCACTTCCTCATGTATCTAATCAGGACAACAGCTAAAAATAAGCAAACCGCTGATAAAAAATAGGTGTTACAGAAATGACTCTGTAGAATCCTCCTCAACCTCTACATCTCACTGCAAGTAGTCTCACTGAACTTCGTTTATAATCAAAATACGTTTCCACTGAGAAAAATTACATGTGAGGTAGGAAGGAAGCGAGATGTTTGACTTCGTAACTATGATTAAGGTAATTCAGTAACCGACAAGTTAGAAAACACAGGTTACACCACAGTGACGGGTCTGGACTATCAGGTATGCTGCAAGCAGCACCAGCCTCATTATCACAGTGATGCATATATCCAACAAAGGGAAAACACCCCAAAACCAAAACACTTGAAAACTAAAAAAAAAACAAAACCAAACTGCTTTACCTCCAAGAACTTCTTGAAACGCATTAAAGAGCCCATCTGTCCAGAGCTGGTAATTGCTTCAATCCTGCAGAAGTAACAGCATGTTTCAAAATCTACTTGGCCCGTTGGGGTTGATTTACAAGTGGGCATGGGGGTGAATGACAGAGATTGGAAAAGATGAGCGAATCATTTAAGAGCAAACACTCACAAAGTGAAAAACAAGGATTGTTTCACATTCCTAACCCCAGATACCATACCTTGGGCAATAGTCTTCTCGCATAAGTAACATCATTTTCCAGAACTGCATCTGATACTCTTTCATGAGAGCGTTGCCACACACCTATGGTACACAAATCCACAAAGACCAGGTTCCAGAACTGGGTTTCAGACTAGAGCGACAACTTCAATGAACCTGTTCGATATCAACCACTTACTATTTTACCCATACATTTAAAGAAATATACCTACACCTACAATAAAACCAGCAAACCCTCCAAATGCCGTTACTGCCACCACAATGACCTTTTTTCCTTGTTGACTGTGTGGTGGCCACTGATACCAATTTTATGCTATTCTTCCCCTCACTCCGTTCTCCCTCCAAAAACAACAGCCCTCCCTAGCATCACTTGCTAGGGCATGCTGTAGTCATTTCCCCACCTTGATTACTGCAGTGTGGATTCCTCAGCTTTCTTCATACAGTCAGTTTACAGGACAAATGTTCCTCAAACTTCACTGCTATTAACAGAATACCCAAGGTGTATTTCACTTTGCACTTTACTTTCTCTTTTCTACTTTTAAAGTTCTTTAGAAGGCATTTGATAAGCCCAAAGACTGCTTGCATTGAACAGCGTTTGTCTCCCCTGACTTCAGTCTTTAACTTTGGCTCTTAGCTCTGACATATATCCTAGAATATAGGATTAACCTACGTCAGGCTCTGTCCTTTTCAGTCTGAAAATCCCATCCTGTTTTGTAAAGTAATTCAGGTGGAAAGGCCACAGGACCTTGCTGCACTGTACAAACTGATGCCAAGTGCTTAACAGACCTTACTCTTACAGGACCGTGCAACTACTTTTAAAATACCAGGAACTGTAAACAGAAACAAATATAACAACAGAAGTTGCATGTATAAAAACTTCTGGGTTTAAATCATTCAGCTCCAAAGCTGTATTTGCAAGAACACAGAAATACTGACATTCCTTTCTGAAGGATTAAGGACAAGTTAAAAAAATCCCTGTTAAAAATCACAATGGACCTCACCTCAGCAACCGCTTCAGAAACTGTTACCAGTTTAGATCCCTTTAACCACCACTAATCCACATTGCTTACCTCCAGAAAATCAAAGAGAAGTGTAGCTGTCACATCTACCAGAGGCTCCATATTCAACATCTGAGCAAGCCAGCGCCATCCATAGTTCAGCCCATGAGGATGCGTCTATAAAACAACAAAAAAGCTACCCACCACTTGTTTTAAAACTTGCAAAATGCTATTATCCAAACAGGCAGTTTTTTGATTTACTTTCTTCTTTATAAAGTTATTTTGCAACAGCCCTACATACAACTCGAACGTTATGAAGAAATAAAGACAGGAAGGTCTACACTACAAATTACTTTACATTGCTTTGTTGATTATGGTTATGACCATCTCCCTTCAAATATATTATGAGCTGGTTTAAAAGTTCAGCACACCTTAACTACCAATTAAGTTTACAATACATTTAATAGACTGTTGGGATAGTAACAAGGTTCTGATTATAATGTCATACACGCATACCCCTTGTTTGTTTCCGTAAGGCCACCGGAGTTGAATGATAGCAGCATAAAGACGAATCATTCCTGACATCCGTTTAAGAAAATGATCTTGCTCTTCCATCTTAGAATCCTTAACTTGATATCCAAGCATCCTAAGTATGAGAAGACATTCCAGTATTAGTACAGCAAAACACATTCACTTGAGTTCCTGCAGTTCTCAACTTGCTTTAAGTCAACTGTCCTGAGAATAGGGATACACCCAAACCATACAAGAATTATTGCAAAGGCTGATCATTATCCTCCAGATCACATGTTCCACTATTTTATACCACATAGAATATTTAGGTTCTGTACTGGATAATGAACCAAGCTATGGCTATCAACTGTTCTTTGTCAACTGTTCTTTGAGAAGGACGACGAAGCAGCAAAAGAGCACTTCCAAAGCTGAAGGACACAGCATCCTCCAGGGTAACAGGGTCAGGGGAGCTGCACGCTTGTAATCAGAGATGGGGAGAAGTGGAGTTCACTCAGAAGAATACAGTCTTCACTCTTGCAGGGTTCATGCTGAAGAAGTCCAATAATAAATTTACCTCTGATAATCTTCCATAGAAGTCCCCTCTTTCAATGCAGGGTAAAATGGCACAGAATAGGGGCACTTTTTGTGCAGATGAGCTAAAAAGAGTTCTCCAACTCGAGGGTGCATTTCCCAGATTCCTGAGGCCACCACAGCAATCGGGAAAGCTGAATCACGGTGAGAAGCTACTTCTTCTTCTCCTTGATTCTGGAGGGGGGAAAGGAAAGTCAGTCCCCACCTCTTCAAGCCATTTCTCAGACAAAAAAATCCTCTTTTTTGTGTAATTAGCCTCTACTACAGGATCCTAATGTTTCCACGGCTATGTAGCCAACCACAGAAAAGCTGATAAAGCCGTGTCCTCAGCTCCCACAGACGATGACAATAAACTTTGGCTCAGGACAGAAAGAAGGGGTTGGCAAACACAGGCACAAAGCACAAGGCTGCACAGATATTTTTACTCCAAACAATCATTTTCAACTGTTTACGTATCAGTTGCAGTTTTACTCCATGGGCTATTTATTTTTTGCATATATTTGTCACTGCAGGGACAAAAGAAAGTTTAAACAGCCCAAATTTAGCAGATAAAGAATAGAAAAAAATATTTCCAACTTCAAAAAGCAGCTTAAACAATGACACTTCATTTGTTGGGAGGTGCTAACTGCACAGCAGGAACAGCAGTTTGCCTCTTGGGCCTTAGCCCCCCCCTCCCCACCCCCAATTCTGCCACGATGTAAGGTTTTGAGCACATACAGAGTTTTGTGATAGACCATAAATTACCTGTTACAAACTGTTTTCTACCAACACTGTACATAACTAGTTCAGAATATGTAACATGTAAGCCTGGAATTTAAAATAGTTCTTCCTCCTCAAATAGATAAAGTAGGGGAGTGGAGGGAAAGAGAAACTAATTTCTTTCACTTTTTTTTTTTAATTCAAAAAGCACTTTCTCTCATCAACACGAACATTAATACAAGCTAAACACCTAGTAATTTTGTTCTTAGTAGTTGAAGACAGAGGACAGTGTCCAGAGGAACTTCTTACAGCACCAGCTACCTTTGCCACCCCAATAAAGAGAACATTTCCTCACCACGAATTTCTCCGCAAGTTTGTAAAAAACAAAATCCAGACCCTGCGGATGCTGAGTCACTGATACAGTTCGCCCTCCACTCTGAACAGACTTTCCAGAGAGCAGGTTATTGATCTTGTCAAATATCCCTCTCAGCTGAGAGCCTGTATATATGGAATGTATGAAGACAGAAGATTAGGAAACTGCAGGTGAGGCTTAACCAGACCACACCAACTCCACAAAGACTAGACCTACAGCCCGAGGGCAAGGCATCGCAAATGGCACATTCGCTACATCTCATTAAAGAAACCGAATCACGATGAAGCAAGATGCCTCTGTGGGAAGCAACAAACCTCAAAATGTAAGCAAACACTGTGCTGCAAAGACTTGGACTGTATGCGTACCAGCTTTCTGCTGTAGGGGTAATTATAGAAACATTGGGTATGTTGTGCCCTACTAAAATCTTTACAGCAAAGGCCATTTCAGTTGGATTGGGTTCTTGGTGTTTTCCTGACCTGCTATTCTAGAGATCTGGTTCACAGGGATCGTAGCTGCTTTCTGCAAGTCTGTTTTTATCTTCTTAACCTGCAGAACAAACAAATAAGCAAACAAAAAAACAACTTTAAAAACATTTACAGACAAGTAAACTACTAAGATAGTTTGGATGAGCAGACTGTTAATAGAGGCTTCCAAGTTAGAATTTTTTTTTTTCTTTTAAATGAAAGCTGTCCTATTTCCCCTAGAAATTAAGACAATCTCTCTTCAGCAGTATTAATTATTCGTTCATACCTCACTGTTGTCTTTGCAGTTGCTGAGTCCACTGAAAGAAGCAACGCACTGCTCAGCAGCATCTTGAAGCTGCTGGTACCACTGCATGGTACTTTTGTCTGCCTTGAATTGAAGTCCTGATATTAAAAAAAAAATAGCGGAAGACTTAAGGTTTTCTAGAGTTTTAGATCTTTCTTAAGAAAACTTTTTTTAAAAAATTGCAAGGAACTAACAGCTCCATGAGTGCTTTTTTCCTAGGATTTAGTTTAGAAAGTTACATTCATAAATGAACTACAAGTTTGCAAGCTATACAGGAGTCCTCCTTCTTCAGCTTAGTAGCTTAGATATGCAGGATATCTGGACTTAATTTACTCTCAAGAAGGAAACCATTTCAGTGGTCTGTCCTTGTATCTTTTGTCATATCACGCATGACCCATCTACATGCACAAGGCGGCACAATGTTATTCTCTAATCTTCCAATATATGGCATGCTGTCTAGGAAGAGCAGGTTTTGTTCCAGTTAATACAGTCAGTTTATGCCGCATCAGTTTCATTTCAAAAGGTTGCTGCCAGCAGTCCTATACCTATTTTGCTAGTTGTGCTAAAATTAAAGCCTACAAGAAGGTATGTCATCACAACAATGAGATTCCAAAGCAGTATTTAGCCAAACAGCAAAAGAGTGTGAAAGGAGGAAAAAGAAAAAAAAAGAAAAAAAAAAAAAAGCCTAACCAACCTTCCTTCTGCTGCTTTCCACCTGACTGCTGTGCAGGGGCAGGAGTCTGAGCCTTCATCTGCTCTTTTTTCAGTAACTCTTTCTGCTTCTGTCCCTCTTCCTCTTCATCCCTCCTCCTTTTTTCTTCCACAGCTGCAGTGATTTCTTGCTGCATGCTGGATATCAGCCCTCGCATCTCCTGCAGTGCTCGTTCAGTATTGGCCACATCTACTTGAGTAGGGAAACCTCTCTGTCAAGAAACAGGAAGCAATACAGCATCAGTCTTTTGTGCCACTGTCTGTAGACCAACGGCAAGAGCAACGCGCCTCTGAAGCACTGGCCTTCAGATACTCTGGGAGCCAACTACACACTTTATCCTCTCTGGGGAAAATCTCTCCCTCCTTTATTTGTACATGACATTGGTCACAACATTTGTAAGTGACGTTAGTCCACGACTAGACTGCACAAGATCCTGGACAACAAAACTTAGTAACACATGTTGACAAGTAGCAGGGAACCCCAATGCAAAGCCTAGACAGCTTCCTCTGCAGAAAGCCAGCTGTGACAAGCTGGAACAGAGAATTAGCCTTATTACAGTGTTCTGTTTTTCACAGTTTGTATTCCATCTTTACACAGAGAAAAAAATTTCAAGGAAACCTAATTACTGCAAAAAGGCTTCTGGGCATAGAAGAACCATAATGTGTTCAGTATTTTAAAATTTCTGAACCACTCCACTTCCATGGTTGTCTGACAGAATAAAAAGTTTACAGTATTTTAAATATTCATCTTTCTTCTGTAGAAATCCTCACGCATTTTTATAAGCCATTTTCAAGAGAACAGCTAGAGTGCCATGGAAAAGAAATCTCCTTTTAAATTAGATGGTTTATACAATGAAGATCTAAAAACATTTCTGTGACATCTTATTTAATGGCCTCATAACAAGCTGGCTTTGAAGACAGCTACAGGAAGCTTTATGAAGGAATGACAGCCAAAGCTAAGAACAGCTCTAGAGTCTCTACCTCACTTGTGGTGCGGATGAGTCCTGACACCAGCCCACAGATCTGGTTGCCACGATTACTGTATGTAGAAAGATCGATTCTTGGCAAATCTTTGTGTCTGTAATTGGGATCAATCTGCTGGTTCAGCTGCAGCACTTCCTCCTGGATGGAATAAAGGCGACGCAATCTTTCCTGGCCCTCTTCCTTACGCAAACGCTCCAGCTCTTCCTGACGCTGACGTTGCTGCTCTGCCTCACGCAGTTTTAGGTTTAATACCTGGGGAGAGAAAGACACAAAGAGAGACAAAATACTTAAATACCTCCAGCGCTACAAGTCTTTCCTGCTCCTACAACACATATGCCTTTACTGCATTTCCACAACAATGCAGCAGGTGTCTAGGACAGCACCAGAAAATATATTTGCACTCCAGGGGTGCCATGTAAATATAAACAAATCCAATGAGCTTTCCAGTTCCCACCGAGCAGTCATGGCCTTTTATGAAAGAGAACTTTTACAAGTCTCAGACCTTTGCTCTGTGTCGGTGTTCTTCCTTCAGCTTCTCCTGCTGTCCCTGAGCCTCCTTTGAGCTACAACACACATAAAACAGAAAATGTGTATTCAAGACATGCGCAAGACAAAATACACACACAGCAAATTACTTCTAAAATAAGCTAAGCTAAAGGAGCTTTAACTGTCACAAATACAGACTTTTTCTAACCATTGAAACCTCAACAGTAGCCAGAGCTCTACTCAAAGACAAACAGTAACAGGATAGTTAAAGTAAGAAAGACAGCAGGTGAGCTTGTCAGGCACAAGAATTAACCCTCATTTTGATTAAATGCTATAATATTTTTTGGATACCAAAAATCTGAGGTAGTCTTACCTCTTCTCCATTACTTCTCGCAAATCTTGGAACTCCTGATGCTGCTTTAGCTCCTTCAGTTCATCAAAGCGCTTCAGTTGTTCACTTGCCAGGTCGTACACTGCCCTCACCATCTGTTCTTGCTGCTCCTGCCGTTGCCTTAGCCCCTCCTGCAGATTGCAGAGGTGTCAGAAACACAATGATGTAGTAATCACCCAAATTTGGACAGAAGACCGCAACATCTTTTTTTTTTACCTTTCCTTTCAGCCTGTGCATCTCTTCATACATCCGAATGCAGCCTTCAACTTCTGTAACTTTAGATGGCAGAACTGCTGGAAAGACTTCTTGATCCATTTCCAGCAGACTAAGATCTTCATTTCCCTGTGTGGGCAGCACATAAGCAAAATTAGTGACTGAATACAGTATCAGCAACTCATAGAGGAAATGAGGTAAATCAGGTCTCCTAAACCACACATTATTTGCAGTGAAAGAGACAAAGGAGTCAAGCAATGCACAACTTTTCAGAGTAGTTATATACTCCAGTAGTGCAGCCTCACCATTTTGAGTATCCTCAGCACCTATACAAGGTTGGGATAATTACTTTTCCCAGTCACTAAAACTGGGAGCAGAGACACCAAAAGCCTATAGGATGTTCACAAAGGCTGTCATGTCACCTAGAAAGGCTAGACAGAGTCCCCACATTCTCTTTACATGCAATGAAGATGTTACACTGGAAGTTAAGACAGGTTTATACTTTGAATCATTCTTCAGGAGGAGTCTTCAGACACTCTTGTAACTTTTATCAGATCTTGTTGCTTCATTAAGGTGTTTTCTTCACAATATATTTCTTAAGCCTAAATGGGGTCAAGATGATGCAAAACTTTGCTGCTCAGTATCACTGTTATGTGGTGAAGTCATCATTTAATGCACAGCAACGGACACTTGTTTTCAGGTGCTTCACCAACTTCACTACCTCCACAATTTAACTGCTCACTGCTCAGCTTCCTACCCTTTTGCCTTGTAAAAGAGAGCCACAACACATCCCAGTCATTCAAAGGCTCCAGAGAACCCAACAGGGTACTCACGGGCTCTTACCACAGGCCTCACCCTACTCTGGGACCTTATCTCTCCAAATGGATGAATCCCGCGCTACTAATCCGTACGCCCTTACAGCTCCAACTAGATTTTCCTTAGTTATGGTGAAAAAAGGGAGTTTACTTTTGGCCTGCTATGAAAAATTGTTCTACAAAAATCTTGTTAATATTATCTTTATCATCACCTGTTTATCCTGCAAAAAGTTAAAACCAAGCACACTCTTCTCCACAAATGAACAGACCACAAACCAACCTTTATCAGACAATTTACGGCAGCAAGTTAGCACATTTTTTCTCGCAGCTGCTCACACAGGGGTTCTAACCAGAGAGCTACCTTTGTTTCACTTGGCTCTGTAGATGACAGAGGTGAAGAGCCCTGGCAGCTAGCAGGCGGGACCTTCTCCAGAGAAGATGACCGGTTTGCGAGGGGAGCAGACTCTTCAGGTGTCAAGCTTCTGGAGGGTGCTGTTTCTGGGGCCCACTGCCCAACCACTGTGTCCAGCACCCAGCCAGAATAAGCGGAGAGTACAAGAGGAGACATGCATCCTTCCAGGATGTCCTAGAGAGAAAATATCTTCCGTGAACGCGAAACAGATCAAGAAAACAATGAAACATCACCACACACTGAAAACATTCGCGCAGGTCAGCAGGTGCTTTATAATCGCAGCTCAGTGCCCCGTTTGCCCGTTTTCCTGCGCTTTTCAACACTTTTTCCGGGCTCCCCAGCTTTGGCAGGCCCGCCACGCCTGAACTTTCCCCTGTAACGCCGCCTGCCCGAACCCGAGGAGCCCAGACACCACGAGGACGACTCAAAATTTCACGCCCTGACGGCTCACGAGGCAAGCAGTGGATGTAGGCGGCTGGGGCAGCGCTCCGAGGGCCGAGGCGCGGATCCCCCCCTCACGGGACGCACAGCCCCCCCGTAAGCAACGCGGGAGCCGCCGGGGCCTCCCAGGCGCCCGCCGGCAGCGGGCCCTCACCTCATCGCGGAGCCAGCGGCGGCAGTAGCTCAGCTGGCCCTTGCTGGAGGTGCGCAGAGCCGCCAAGGCCTCCCAGCGCAGATCCCGCGCCTCCATAGCGCCCGGCCCGCCGCGCCTGGAGCGCCCAGCCCCGCCCCGCCCTTCCGCTTCCGGGGCGCCGCCGGCCGCTTCCCGCCCTCGCGGGTTCGAATTCCGTCGGGGCTCTGCTCCTCCCCGCCGAACGTCAGGACCGCGGGTTCGCGTCCCGCCGGGGGCACCTCCAGGGGCGGGGGAGGTGCGACGAGGAAACGGGCAGGGCCGTGAAATACCGGCCGCTTTTCCCCTCATATTCTGTATTCTGGCGGAGGAGCGCCGGGAAGGGGGGCTGGAGGCATTTGGCCTGGGTGGCAGGGGCAGGGAGAGGCTGTCACCGGGACACGGGGAAAAGGCAGGAGCAGAGCTGCCAGCACCACAGCCCTGACTGCCGTCGCTTTTCGACGATAAGGGCCATAAGACCCTGATACAGCACACAGAACAGGAAATCCCCAATATAACCAACTAAAATGTAGTTTATTGTTTGTTTTACCATAGCACCTTCAGGATTTTTAAAGTGTTACACACACACACACAATTACAGAACTCTCAGAAAAACAATTAACTTAGAAACCTTTATGCCAAATACTGCCCAATGACCACGTCGCACATAAATAGGATACAAAAAAGATAAAAATACAAACTATGTTTATTTTTGCCCTCATAAGAACCATTTACTGGAGCGAATAGGGCACTAGAGAGCACATGAATTTCAGGGACTCAACACACGGAGGACCTGATTTTACCGGAGAGGGTGCAGGCTGGCTCGATGAAGGTGAGCAGCCCGAGCTGCTCTTTCATTGGCTTAAGACCAGGTCAGTATTTTGTGCACACCCTGAACTCGCAAGGCATTCACAGGTGAAGTGCCACTGAGGTTAAACCGCAATCTCTCCTTTGAATTCACATGGTTTGGGCTCAGTCCTGGGGATATTCAGGATCAGGAAATCAGGGTAAGAGGAGTAAAGCAACATGAGCATCACACTCAGGAGAAAAAGGTAAGGATCAGGTAGTATATAAGAATCAAGTAAAAAAAAAACCCACAAAATCATTGTTTCTAGTATAAAACTGTTTGCGAACACTGTAGTTGGTCAGGAGATAATCTCTTGATCTCTTGCAAGTGTAGAGCCCAGGCACTTAAGTTATTTTTGGCTTCACACTGCTGGTGGGTGGACCCTCTCCCACCATCCCATCATCCAGTGATCCAATGTATCAATATAAAGGTCAACAGTTTCAAAAAAAAAACCAAAAAACCACAAACAAAAAGCCCCACATGATCTCCCCAACATAGAAACAGAATGAAAAAGGAATCACAGAATCACAGAATCACAGAATGGTAGGGGTTGGAAGGGACCTCTGTGGGTCATCTAGTCCAACCCTCCTGCTGAAGCAGGGTCACCTACAGCAGGCTGCACAGGACCTTGTCCAGGCGGGTCTT
>Ga0065711_1043764_pt1 | contig 14528 bp, 7 predicted proteins | sample Hoacrofraction12_FD_59098 | JGI IMG/M metagenome (GOLD analysis project Ga0065711, IMG submission 59098) | Hoatzin crop microbial communities from Cojedes, Venezuela - Epithelial fraction 12 v2 (version 2) | ecosystem: Host-associated > Birds > Digestive system > Esophagus > Crop | place...
AAGAATGCTAAGGGATTATCCATCCAGCTTAATTAAAGGAAGGCTTATGTGTGTTGTTAGTGATAGATGCATAGAAAAGGCTTCATCAAGTAGAAGAGACTATTTGTATGAGACGTTTTGAAGAATACAGAAGTGGACATAACCATCTCAAATAGATTCCACGTCAGGAAAAAGGCATTACTATTTTTTTAGGGGGCGGGAGGGCATACAAACATGGCTGCACGTAGTTTCTACATGCTGCTTCAGGCTGGAAATTACTGGAAAGATTCTGCTGCAGTTCTACAGCTAAAAATGATGATTGCTCTGAACACCCACAGCAAAACTGCAATCTGTGGTATTTGGGTTGTTAAGATCTCATTTGGCCTTCATAGTTTGCACAAAGAAATAACTTGCTTGTTTTCAATGAAGACACTAAATGTTCACTTCAGCTATGACTGAAATAGCCAGTAGAGTTATGAGTTATAAAAAGTAAGTAGTATAAATGGAATTACACTTCACTATAGTTAAAAGTCTTATCAGAGACAAACACAGGCACACACATCTATGCGCAAGATCTTTACCTCATTATAGAAACAAGTTCCAAATCATGCGGAAAAACTAAGCACTGTTTCAGAACAAAGCAAGGCAATGGCAACCAGAATGAGCATTCCAGTTTAGTAAAATCTGACACACTCAGGAAAGCAGCCATGTGCTGAAGACCCTCTAAATTCTAGTCCACCTCTCTACCAGTACTTACATGACTGACATCAAGCTCTTTATAAAAATTGGCATTTCAGTTTCACAAGCTATGCATTGCAAATTATAGAAAAAATAGGTGAAAGTAGATCTCCATTTTTCCCAAAACACACTTGTTCACTAAGAAAAGAAACAATGCCTTTTAAAGGAGTGGATACGAATAGGTTAGCAGATGCACACGGTAAGCCAGGAAAAAAAGAAGATATCAAAAATACCTCACCTTACCTTGCAGACATTAGTAGCTGACAGTGCTGCCTATCAGAGAAGGAAACAACCTTGTAAATAGTAAAGAGGGTCTGGGATTACTGGCAAGAAACCAACTAACTGAGTAGAACACCTGCCCCTTTATCTCTTCCCCACGAACTAGAGGAAAAAATCTAAGCTTTCTCTCCTCATGCTCTGCTGTCCGCTGAGGTGCTTCAGGTCATCGCTGATGCCATACCTCTCCAGGAGACACCGGGAGCAGAAGAGTTAGATAGCAGCAGACTGGAAGATGCAAGGCTGAACTCCAGAAGGGAATCATGTTCTCCTTTTGTGACTGAGAGGACAACAGGGAGGTAGTGAACCGTCCTCAGAGATTTTACTTCCAGTCGTAGAATCAGAGAATCATTTAGGTTGGAGAAGACCTTGCAGATCACCAAGTCCAGCCATTAACCTAACACTGCCAAGTCCCACTAAACCATGTCCCTAAGCACCACATCTACACGCCTTTTAAACACCTCCAGGGATGGCGACTCCACCACTTCCCTGGGCAGCCTGTTCCAGTGCTCGATAACCCTTTCGGTGAAGAAATTTCTCCTAATATCCAACCTAAACCTCCCCTGGTGCAACTTGAGGCCATCTCCTCTTGTCCTAATATGACAGACAATTTGTGCAACTCACTAGCCACTAAATGTCTATTCCCAGTTTCAGAGAGACAGGGCTTTCAATAATCTTGCTCTAGCTTTTTTTTGTCCAAGCTGAATAAAAGAAAAATGAGCAGCCCTCCCTTTCTTCTTCCAGGGAAGAAAATAAATTTCAACTGAGAAATGTAAACAAAACGTTCATTTTAAAAAATATTTATGAAGTTGTGCACAGCTGTATGTCCTTTAGAAACTATCTACTTAATACTTTTAAATTGCTTTTTATTTTCCTGGTTCAGAAAGAAATGTTTCAAACCGAATTACAACATGGTACCTTGGAAGACAGTCCACAATACGAATCTTTTGTATGCTGTGTACTAGTTATTCAGACAGACCTTACAGAAATATGTGGTATGAAAACATGCCCTTACATAGTGTGTGGATAATAATTAAGCAATGCATTTAACTGTACTCTGCAGTGTAGCCAACATGACCAGTGAGTGATCTCCTTGTATGCCTACAGCTGGTATCACCGCAGTGATTTCAGCTCAGGTGGAAATTCCCAACCTCGCTTCAGAGCTGTCACCTGCTGCTTGACGGAACAACCTAGCAGCAGGCACCCAGGGCTGCCCACCATGCCCCACAGCGCCCGCGACGGCAGCAGTACGCAGACCCCGAGGCGGCACAGCTGGAGGGGCAGCAAGCCAGGGGCTGCTGCCGAGGAGGGCATCTTCCCCCACTCCCACCAGCCGCTCCGGGGCCTCGCGCACCGGGTTAGGAAGCGTAGCTGTCCGGCCCAGCTCGTGGCCTGCGCAGAAGAAATGGCAGAGAGCCAAAAGAGAAACCACACAAATCTACGTGGAGTTCTTTTCCTCCCTCACCTGTTCATTTCTCTTTCACTAGAAAGATCTAGTTTCAGATGTTTCTTTCATGTCCGGCTTACGACTTAGATAAACTTGTTTTCTTAAGCATTACTAAGCACGAGGTAAACACAGGTCTGCACTCCCGTGCTTTACGCTGACAGACCATTCACGATAATGTCCTTTCCTCTGGGTCCCAAGATAAGTGCTAAAGTTAAGTTCCCTTGAATTAAGGAAGTGCCAGTTTGTACTCTTTAATATTAATAAAGTTAATTAGGCTGGAAAAAAGACTTGGAGCACATTAAGGGAAAAAAGAAAGAAAAAAAAAAAAAGGGCTTTACTTGTATATTTTCCCTGAAAATCCAAGCTAACATTTCTCATTCTGCGTGAACAGCTTCTTTTCATGTGTATATTCAGGGACTTTGGTAGCAGAATATTGCAAATGTGATAGACAGTAATAAATTTGCTGGGACAAACCAAAAGCAATCTAATTGTGTTGTTTCAAGTAAAGCCAGCTCAATGACTACGCTCTCTAAGGACGTGGAATATAAAGCCTGGGGTTTTTAATGACTGCAACTCAATTTCTGCCACGGTTGGTCACCTAAGGAAGCCCTAAATGATACGAGTTTTCCCGTTCTGGAGATAACAGATAATGGAATACGAGTCTTAATTCACTTGAGCAAAAATTACAATAGTACTGAATTTAGGTTTTTCAAACTTTGGCTAAGGAAATTAAAGGTTTTGTTATTTCTAGTTGGTTAGTTTCAAGTTTCTGTGGTTCAATAATAGGCACTGCAGGCCCAGAGCCCTGTATCCAAATGTCACCGGTGATCAGGTGCTGGATACGAGACCTAAATCTGACCCAGGACCTTGTGCTGCAAGAGCAGGCTTTTGCCCAGCTCCCACAAGTTATCACCTTGGCCGTACAGACGTTGTCATGGTCCAAGAGGATTACAAGTGTTTATGGCATATAATCTTTATTACTTGATCTATTTCAACAGTGAAAACATTAAATCATCCCATCATGACACAACCTCAACCATTAACTAACCTTTTGTTTGAATCAGTATGCAAATTCACTAATACATTACACAGGGGGTTTTTCCAAATCTGTACATATTCACAGTTCAAAATACCATTAATTGGCAAGTACATTATTTTATTTAAAAAGGTTTAGGGAATATGCAAAGTGATTTTTCCTTCATACATTCTCCTAGCCTTTTTGCCTTAGAAAAAAAAAACAAACACCTATCAAGTGTTAATTGCTGAGGTTTGTGCATACAAGACCTCTCAGTAACACTCAACAGGCTTTGAGAAGGTACAGCAGCTTACACAACCCTCTTTTTAGTCCTTTATAACTTAGCAAAAAAATGTTTTGGAAGAATTATAAAATATGTTTGCAATTTATTCTACAACGCAATGAATTGTGAAGTGACAGATATAACACAAATGATTACTCTTTTACACAATAATTTAAGAAACTGTGCACCTTTACTTTTCTGTCCTCATAAATGAGAACTCTACATTTTTTTTTATACTTCCTTATGTCTTTAGAGATTCCTTTCCCAGTGTTGTGGTTTTGGGACTGTGTTTGGAAATCAGTGGAAAATACAGCAGACAGCTCTGTTGTCAATAGACAAAGTTACAGAACCTACTTGGGTATTCACCAGTTCTTCATTTGGTTCTCAGGTTAGTGGAGTGCCTTTGTATCAACCACTGCTTCAGGTCATTATTAGCTCAATCAGAGTGCATCTAGATGACTAGGAAAAATGATGCAGGAGCTGACAACCACTACAAAAACTCTCAGATTTGGCTGAGGTTCTAGACTACATTGTCTGAAAGAGATTGGCAGAAATCACAGCTGGGACAGAACAACTGCATCGTTACATTGTGATCACAAGCTAAACATTCAAAGAATTTCAAAGGTATGCGAATAGTTCTTAAATCATTTCAGTGTAAAATAAATTCACTAGTCAAAAATTCACTTGAAAAACATAGCACTTCAGAAGGGTCAGATGGCTATTTCTCAGCCATTTTCTAGTCTGCCAAAGGGCATAAGCAGTGAAATGTATTTTCAGGGAGCCTTTAGAATACCAAATATAACCTCTCATTCCATTTCAGATAAGGGACCTCTCAATATATTGCATTCCTGAACCATCTTACCTGATAATATAAATTCCTTATTACAGTCCACGGACAGGGTGGATGAAGTAGCTCCCTTCTCATTAAAGGAACAAAGCAGTAAGAGCACACGCAGCAAGCTAGATCCAACACAGATGTGAAGTAAAGCACTGTATGCTGCTTTTTTGAGCAGACAGTAGCCACAAAATGGTGAAACTTTTTCTACAGAAAATTGAATGACTGGGTTGGCATCCAATTCTCAGTCTATGAAATTTTAAGTTCCACAAAAGACAATGAATCTCTCGGCTACAGAAAGGCAAATAAAAAAAAATACCAGTTTGCTAAACATCCCAAAGCACAAGATACCTCAGAAAGCTGTAGAAGTAACTGGCTAGAACGATAAGGATCTACACAATTTGACTGATGTCAGTTCCACCTTTTGAAAAACTGAATTGGGGGAATTTTTACAGAGAACAAATTATCATATGAAAACAGAAAATACATAGCATTATTTTCTTTACAACAAAAATAATGGAGATTCAATGTTTCACATCATTCAGAAATGAATAATCACAAAAGTAGTGAAACTATTGCGGGTACCTGCAATCATTCCTACAGCAAGCTATTACATTTAAAATAATTCTCTCTGAAAAGAGAAAAAATGTGGAAAAAATTAATTACATAACTCCCGAAGAGTAGGAATCGAATAATTGACAAAGCTGAACACACCAAGTACCAGCAACACCAAATCAATCTTCCCCATGAAAAGGAACGCCCTATTTCACCACCCATCAAAACACAAGGAGTCCCCCGGCTGGGGGGAAGAGGTGTGCTCCGTACCCCAGGTTTGTACTGGCTTTCAGAGAGTAATTCTCTCCAGCCACACTCGGATCTCCGCAGCGCACCTAGAGCTCAGTCAGGGCTTCCTGGAAGGAATCTGTCTGTGCTCACTTCTGCGGCAGGCTGAATGAGGTGCTTCCTCTGCATCTCTAGATGTTGTGAGAAATTAGAACAAGTCTGATTGCTGCAACATAACTGGATTGCAGCAGTTGGCATAATAATAAAAACCTGCTAATTATGCAATCAAACGGTATCACAGGCAAATGCCTGTCTATTAAAGCTCTGCCAGCTTCCTCTCTTATTTCACGTGTCCCACTCCGACTCCCTTTTCATCCTCTTGACTGTTAGAACAAATGCTCGTTTTGGTTACAGATCTTTCCATCAGTTTTAGTCATCTGACAGGAGTCTACTTGATTACAGTCTAAAGCAATATTAAAAAAATATATTTATACAAGACAGTACCAGAAAAAAGCTTCTTTATTTCTATCAGCTCACCTAGCTGCTTTAAGGGACGTTGTTTCTGAGGAAGGTATAACTGACTGAACAGCACCAAAAGAAAATCTAGCCAAATTTAATCTGCCATTACTCCGAAAAAGACTCAAAGCTGTACTTCAGAAGAACCAGATATCTTCACGAATGTAATTAAAAGTGATTTGGCAAATGCAAGAACACCATTTGAAAGACTGAACTGTGTTCTTTTTATTAGTCTCTCTAACCTCACTAACCACTTAGGTCTAATGAGATATGGAAAGAGAATTTAACTGCAAGTCACTGACATTTCATTAATGTCTGATGTTCCCTTAGCAGAAAAAGCAAGCTGAAGTAATAGAATGTTAAGACTATACCTTTGCATGACAACAAAAAATTAACTATTAAAAAAAACTTTGCAGACATTTCAAAAGATGGTAAATACATTAATAATAACAACAAGTTTTACCAATAATTGAATTAACTCTACTAAAAGATTTAACTTTTTTAGATTTTACAGACTACTGTGGCCCTTCAGCAGCCATGGTATGTCATGAAAGAATTTTGTTCTCTTGGTGCAGGGTCCTCACGGCATATTGTCATTTCGGACTACTGCTCAGCTTGCAAAGCAGAGATAACACAGGAACAGCTAGATCAAAACTGAAAGAAATCACTTAGTCCTTAGAGTTCATTGCTTCCCAGAACTTTCTGGGGTTTTCCCCTACTACAGCTGACCACAGATGGCTTCCATTATTTCACAGTATTAGAAACAGTATTTAATTTCACTAAAGTTTTATTTGGTAGTGATTAAATTTTAAGTCTTTTGTGGTTGCCCTTCTATTTTGTTTTAGCAAGGTTTTGAGATGAATAACGTTCACCTTTGCAAGTAACTATCTGACCGGGGAAGGGGAAGAGAAGTTCACACAGTTCATGAATGAGAAAAGGAGAAAGAAGAGACAGAAAGGGAAATCCTGAAATAATCAAACTGGAGTTTAAGCCTTTATAACCTTCTTTATGTCGACAAAGAATGCCACATACAGCTGCAGTTGTTACCTAAGGCTCTAAAAAGTCCCATAATACTAAAGCATCCCATCTGCAAAGCATCTCAATGTCCACAGTATTTCTTTAAAAATCTAAGTTATGACTTACGAGTTAAAGCACATATATTTTTTCAGTAGCAAACTGGAAGTCTGCAGACCCTGTTTCAATACCAGAATTAAATTTTGATTCCTCAGCTCCTACTGAAACAGGTTGAAGTTACTTTTTAAAACAGTAAGAAATAAATTATTTGCTACAGAAAATAGATAGTTTAGATTAGTAAATCAGGACTAACAAAAATCCCAGACAACAATACAGTTCAAGTCTGAGTCTTCCAGACATCTAAAAGACAGTCATAGGTTCTTCTTTGGTTGTGTGTCCATATACAACAGCAGATGCATTCGTGTTCCTGCTTTCAGAATCCATACCAAAATTTTAAAGCTGTAATCACTCATATCTTCCCGGTAAAAATATGGAATTCACTGGCAGACTGATTCCTTATTAATTCAGCCAGTGATCTTCACACAGTTAGCAAGACTTTTGCTTTCTTTCAGCAAATACTCTCTTCTACTTATCTTTACTGTTAATTTCAAGGACTTGAGCTCCTCAGTTCCACTTTCACAGGAAACAGCGCAATTGCCACAGCACAACTGCATCAACACTATCTGGCAATATTGGTTCACACCTGCAGAAAACAGGTAATAGGAGTAAGTGTTTAATGCAACTGCCAGAAAATTGCATTCTGGAAGAATATAGACCCACCCGTGTCAGGTGCCGTGCACGGCCCAGCCAGTAGCCTGAACAATCCCATGAACAACAATGATGCAATTTACGGTTTTTCTTGAACTAAGATCAGCATAACCAAAATGCTGAGCCCCAGGAATGCTTCAGACAAGTTGAAGATTCAGAGAAAATCCTGTGGAGACCAAAACTTTTAGAAGATAATGTATTTCAAAACTGTGTCAAGCAAACAGAAATGCTACAGGAGAAAGTCAACCAGATGCCACCACGTCAACCACAACGTGCAGCATTTCAGATGAATTCTTTGAAAATACTTTCTTTCCTTTTCCCGATTCAGTCAGATGACTCACAGCATTACCCAGTAACATCAGACCTCCCGACTGGGGGCTGAAGGAAGAGACAAGCAAACAGCAGCAGACCACAGCGATCAGAGCACAGAAGGCTGGATCAGTCAGGCCAGCCTTGTTTCCTAAGGCAAGAACCGACCCTAAACGCCTTTCCCTGCTTTCTCTGCCTGTGTCACATCCACTCGGCAAAATCAGACTGCTATAAGCAGACCAACTGGAAAGCTTTCAGACTGACAGCAGTATTAGTTTTGGCCCCCAAGTTTAGGACGCAGCATTAGGCTAACTGCAGTCTACGCCTGTCATCTGTTTCTGCCCTACTTCTGCACCACCCATGCCAAACCTTACAGCCCATGCTCATTTGTGCTTCATACTGTGAGCATTTCTGCAGCAAGGAGGAGGGGTTAGAGACAGTTGTCTTTCAACATAAGCTAGAACGTCCCTTGAGGAAGACGAGGACACTGCCATGCTGACAGTCTTCATGTGTTTCTGTCCTGGTTTCGGCTGGCATAGAGTTAATTTTCCTCCCAGTAGCTGCTGTGTTTTGGATTTAGTATGAGCAGAATGTTGAGAACACTGATGTTTTCAGCTGTTGCTAAGAAATCAAGGACTTTTTCCAGTTTCCCACGTTCAGCTGATGAGCAGGCGTGCAGGAGCTGGGACAGCACACGGCCAGACAGCCAGTCCAAGCTGGCCAGCAGAAACATTCCACGCCATGGACGGCATGCCCAGTTCATGAATGGGGGCTGGCCAAAGGGCAGATATTCTGCTTTCCAAGACTCCTTTTTTTCCCCTTCCTTTTTTTCCTGGGAGTTTGAACTTTTCTGTCTTTTTTGGGGAATTTCACAAAATTTGCAAAATCTGCAAGTTCCAGGTTCTAAAATCGCTGATTGGGGACTGGCCAAATATCAGTCATTGGGTGGTGAGAAAATGGTATTGTATATAGTTTGTTTTGCATATTCATTATTAGTATTTCCTGTGTTGCCTTATTAAACTGTCTTCACCCCAACCTAGAAGCTTCCCCTTTTGCTCCTTTCTCCTCCTCATCCCACCAGGGGGGAACAGGAGGGGTGAGCGAGCTGCTGTCCGGTGCTGAGCTGCTGGCTGCTGGGTTGAGCCACAGCAGCTTCCCGTAACCTCTCCTTGCCATCCCATCCAAGGAACCCACAAAATCTCTTACAATTCATTTACAGGAAAGCCTCCAAGCACTTCTGGACAAAAGTGCCGACAAATACAACCATGGAAATACGCATAAAAATACAGAAACCATGTACACGCAGTAGGCCTCTGCTTGGGGATAGCTCATGCATCGCCTATTCTACTTAAAATATTCAAATTCAAGTGCAAGTCATCCGGGCTAACTACAGAACGGAAACACATGCAGCGTAGATAGCACATTCTTCTGTTTCTTGCCCATTATGAAACCACAGTCCTGCTGCCACGCAGCTTCCCCAAGAAACTACAAACTCAATTTCTCTTTACTGTCTTTAGTACCTTTCCATCCCTGCATACGTTATATTTACGTCTTAGCACGTCTTCCACACAGAGGACACTGATATTCTGTTACTCTTTTTACAGCAGTACTTGAACCACTAGCATGAAATTGAGGAGTATTTCTGATACAGAGGCTTTCTGTTCTGATCCACGACAAACTTCTTTGCTGAAATTAAACTCTCCCTTCAGAAACTGCAAGTTCTGCTTGAACAAGGACTACGAGTAATCCCCTGCTACATCAGATGCAATGGGGCACATAGTACCTCCAGATAATTGCAGGGCATGACACAAATGAAGATTAATCTTTTTCACTTTGACATGAACCAAACAACAGCTGGGGGTTTAAATTCTATCATCACATTCACCAAGATGTAAAAAGCTTAACAGTATTAGCACCAACTTTCCATTTTTAAGTGAAAGAGTAGGCATTCACTAAGGTGCTAACAGATTTTAACAATATAAGGGGAGATGCACCTAATACCTTGTGCTTTGCTCTCACTGCTAAAGCTTCTGCTTCTCAAAACTCAATTGCAATTGCCCTTGCTCCCACCCCTTCTCAAAGAAATGTTATGCTGCAGGAAACAGTTCCCTGACTGTAGTCTGTCAAGCAAAAGAACACCTAAAATATGTAGATTCCCATTGGGAAAGTAGCTAAACAATTACACAGCAATTTTGATTACTATAGCTGTTTACTTTTATTAAAAACATTATTCAGATTTGAACATGGACTGAACACTTCACACTGCGTTCAGTCAACAGCAATGTTTTCACCTCCCAGCAGGCCATAAGCTAAGCTGTAGCTTCATGGCACAGCCTGGGGCAGAAAAATCTAACCACAGAATTATCCCATTTATCATCCTAATTATGCCTGAGAAGCTGCTGCATTAACATCAATATCTGCATCGAACCCCAGGTGTCACTACAAATTCTCAGGCAACACGCAACGTCAGCATGTGAAAGACAGAACTGCCCAGGCAGAAATCAATGGAATATTACCTTTGTTTTTTGCCCCCTTGTAAGCTCCTGACTGGATGAAGAAATACCTGTGTTTGATCCTTACATTTGAGGAGGGCTCCAGCTGACATCAGGTGCAATTCTGCAGAGATACTTACTGAACTCTGAGAACAACCCAGAGCAACAATTTACACTTTCTCATCAAGCGTAAAAAACAAAAAGTTTCAGGAAATATTTTTGGGAGACATGTGGAAGGAGCAAAGGAAGATCCCTTACACAGCAAGTATATTTCGACAGCCCGAAGAATAAACAGTCGTATGCGTTGTGGAAACACACTAATACTGTTGAAACACGAAGATACCGCTAGCTGTGACCAACACCAAAGGAAGCTATCACAACAAGGTCACAGTGTTTGCAGACTGCCCACAAGACTGGAACCACCTAATGTCCTCTTAAAAAATGGACAACGGTAAGAGAAGATTCATAGGAAAGCCACCCCATAAAATTCGTTTGAAAACAACCCCAAACCCAGTTGCGAGTATATGGTTTTGCGTTAATAGTGTTGGAACACGGACACCAGCAAAGAAATACAGTTATTTAAAATAAACCTATCCCACATCTCATCAAGGAATAGCTATGGTGACTGCAAAGGGAATGAACATTAACCCCTGTTCTTCACTGACATACAAATTGTTTTTTCATCTAGTGTGGACAACACCAATGTAAAGTCCCCTAGCTTCTTGCTACACAACTACAAACACCTGAAGCAACAAAAATGGGGAATTAGAGCCTTTAACAAACTTGTTTTTCTAAAGAGGAAAATGCATTTCTTTCCCACAGATCGAATAAATTCTTTGACTCGGATCTGAGAGACCCTTTACGTTTAAGAGCAACAGACTTTCACTGCATTTATATAAAAACTCTCAGACAGAAAGCCTGGTTGATTAAACAGTCAATTCCCGTTTAATATCACTACAGCCTTATCTCGTGGTGGTGTCTGAGAACGAATAAATTCTAGCCCACCACTAAAGCCTGTACATTTTTTCTTGCCTGAATTTGCTATTCCATACTTGTGCCAATAACTAATTTAGTCTGCAGTAACACTTCTTTGCCCACTGTAATTAAAAAAAAACAAAACAACAAACACAAAAAACCACACACCGCAGCCATTTTAATCAAAAGTGGTGCGTCTTACAGGTCCTAAAATTAATGGGAAGCTACAGGCAAATGATTGGAAATAGAGACAGCAACTTTCCCTTTTTATTTATATACTCTGTTCAGGTTTGTTTAACTGTGGATGTTTCATCACAATTTAGAACTTTACTTGAATAGTTATTTGAACTATGACTACATTACTTGATAGAAAAATGCTGGAAATACAGTAAGCTCTTACCCACCAGATCATTTTAAAAGTCGTCTAAAAGATGGACCATGCGAACATGGCATTGTCCCACTAGTTAAACCACTACAAATCTTGAGTGTATTTATAGTATCCTAAGACTACTTCAAAATTAACTTGGCTTTTTTGTTTAGTACTATTTATTCTTAGTTAATGAAAGCCGAATTCAACAGCAGCATTCTGACTGCAGAATAATTGTCTACACAGAACAAAGAAACATTGTTATGGTGATATCAAAGTACGCAGGAGAGGAGAACAGATCCCCTACATAAGTCATAACAGAACCATAGTCATCTTTATTATCTCCTCTCACTTCATGCTGTATGAAACCCTGAATGTTAAATAGCAAAGGAGAATCTACAAAGAGAGCAATCAGTGACATGAGCTGTAATTTAAGGTAAAAACAGTCTGTTCACAGACTTAAACTAAAAGAGAAAGAAGACTTGCAGGAGAAAATCTCCTTGCAGTACAAAGAAGGCACCACGTTACGAAATATTTATTTTCACATGAAATGTATAATACATTTTGAAAACAATAAGCAGCCAGGATGGGGAAAGACTTGTAAATTATTAAAAATATGAACTGACTTAATTTATTCTTATGAAGACTAAAATAAAGCTTTGTCTTAATTTTGTTCTGAGACCTCTTCTCAAATACGAAGAAATCCCTGCTGTTGCACTCATGGCTATATTACTCCCCCCTGTATTTTAAGAAAAAAAGTTAAGAAATTATTCTTAAAATTGCTCACACATTATCTTAGGCCCCCCTTTTATCCTCCTGAAATGCTACCCACCAAACTTGATTTCACAAAAAGACATAAACAGAGAGAAAAAGGATGGAGACATTATCCTGGTTCTTATTTTTGTACATCAATGGAAACAATTAAATTGTATTTAATGTTTTATCTGTCAGCTACTCCTGATAAAGCAACATGATACTTCCATCTGAGCAGTAGTTTCTGCCACTTACTGCTTTTTCTACATTAATATTTCATTATATTTAAAAAAACAAAACAAAACAAAAACCAAGTCAGCAGTAAAACAAAATACGAGAGACCAAACAGTCATTTCGGGCCTCGTTTTCTATTCATGATGTGTAGTTTAACAAATAATGTGTCTGTGTTTAATTTTATTATGCTGCCGTGTGACCTGCAGAATCTCAGGAGAGCAGCTGAGAGATGAACGTTATTCCATTAGTGAGAAAAATCAATAATAGTAGTTACACGCTTTATGCAGTCTTTTGCAAAACTTCTGTTTTTATAAAACCTTAATTCGTATCAAATTTTTAAGGAGCAGAATGCAAAAACAATCCTTAGCTTTCCCTAGCCAAAAAAGTGAAGCAAAGTGATGTTCCATTCAGAATCAAGGCCAAGAGTCTGACTGCTATGCATAAATACATAAAATGCAAAAATAAATAGAATCTGTATTACAATATAACGTTGCTGCTGGGAGTGGGTGGGTGGGGTTCCCCGCCTTCAAACAATCTTATCTATAAAGTCATACCTATTAGGAGTAACATCCATATTTTACACTATCTAGAAATGCTAAACTCTGAAAACATACACAAATGGAAGGCAGAGATAACAAGAGCCAAATGTTCTGCCGGGGGTGGGGAACAAAAAAAAACCCAACACAACAACAAAATGAGCGTGTAAACTTTTTTCACATTTCTGTTTTCTCAGGCTCCTTCAGTTCTTTTGCTAGAAGCAAAACTTGACCATAAATTGGGGCAATAGGGGAACCAGCAAATCCTAAGAATAAAAATATTCTCCAAGCTCCAAACACCAGTTTCCAACCACTGAATAACCATGGCCCATTGAACTGCACATTTGTTCCTCAGTCAGGAGTAGACGCCCCAGCCACCAACTGGCACCCCACTGGGCGACACGAAGGCTAGCATATTTTAATGACATTGTAAGGATATAATACACAAAAATGAGAGAATGTTAGCTTGCTGTGTGCTGCAAGAGTAACTCACAAACCAATAATTACCAGCAATTTTTTTACCATATTTTTAAAACTATTTTTCCAATGCACACTAATCTTGCAATTTAGTTTAAGGAAGAAAGTGCAACTATTCATATCAGAGCATAAACAACAAAACATATCTCAGATGGTGCGGGAATGCTTAGAACAGTGAAACTCCGACCCTCTCCTTGTAAGAAACTGCAAAGCAGAAAGACATTGTAAGTTTGGAGAAAAAGCCAGTGTGCCAAACATACCACTACCGGGGCTGGGAAATCACTCACACATAGGATTGCTCTGTTCGCTGCCCTAATTATTACTCTTTCATACTCAGTTCTGTTCATAAACTGAGTGCACATCACCTGCTTCGTTATCCACCGATTGCCACGACACTATATAAGGAAGCTGACAGAGGCCTTTTTCTTTGTTGAACGCAGACAGAGAGTGTCCACTGTCCCACAACAGAGAAGCTGCAAAAATGTACACTCCAGCAGAAGCTTTCATGCTTCGGACCGTGTGGAGAACAAGCCAGGATGCTGCTCAAATCCCTCAGCAAAGCCAGCAAACACACCTCTCACCCCAGCTTCATCAGAGCCTGGGAAGAGGAGCCGGCTCTGGAGACCGTCGCAGGAATCACAGAATAGTAGGGGTTGGAAGGGACCTCTGTGGGTCATCTAGTCCAACCTTCCTGCCGAAGCAGGGTCACCTACAGCAGGCTGCACAGGACC
>Ga0065711_1008253_pt1 | contig 14527 bp, 8 predicted proteins | sample Hoacrofraction12_FD_59098 | JGI IMG/M metagenome (GOLD analysis project Ga0065711, IMG submission 59098) | Hoatzin crop microbial communities from Cojedes, Venezuela - Epithelial fraction 12 v2 (version 2) | ecosystem: Host-associated > Birds > Digestive system > Esophagus > Crop | place...
GATTTTGTTTCACACCCTGCGCACACACAAAAAAGGGAGTCTCAGCCAAAGCCTCTCACATCTCAATATTCATATTTGAAGCTGAGGGCACCTATGTCAATTTAAGAAGATGGGCTAACAGTTAGAGAAATAAACATTATTTTTACTGAAATAATTGAAAATATTGTGTAACTATACCACACGCAAAACTCTGTTAAGGTTTCACTTCTTATTAGGACCATCTCAGCTCTTCCTCTCCTACCCACCCTACACTGATTTTCTCCTCCTTTAAGGCATTAGAGGGCAAATTTAGATTACTAATTCCAGGAGGCAGGAACCAAGTGCTGTATATGTACTGCGAGATGACTTCCACATGATGCAGTTCATGATCAGATGTTATTCAGAAGGGTACTAAAGCAAGGGGGAGTAGGAGGAAAGCATTCACAGAATCACAGTTGATACTTCTGAGAATTTAACTATGATCTACTTCTCACACAGTGCCTCCACTGATAATTATACCAGGCAATAACTATCTGTCAGTTCAGCTTCATCTCATTCCAGACCCAGAAAAGGCATTTATTCCCAATGCTAAAACATACACGGGGCACAGCAGCATTTTTAAAAGGTTGCCGACATTCTGAGTTTAAAATACCTGATGCTGTTTATACTACAAGCATTCAGCTGGGGCTTACGTGATGAGACAGAAGAGGACTGGTGCTACGGCTGCGGCTTCTGCTTCTACTTCGACTTCTGCGAGACCACTACAAGAGAAGAGTTTGGCAAACCTCTCTTGAGAGAGGGCATTTAATAAAGACAGACTCGGCAAGCAGACTTGCCATGCTGGAGACAAGGCTTGAGGACTGAGAGTAAACACAGTCAACTTTCTTCTTGGAACAGGCTCTGCCAACAATCATCCATCTGCATAATGAACACATTAAGGCAAATGGAACTATTCATCCTAAATACAGGATGAAGCACTAAAATCTAACTGGTATTTGATATAGGCAACTCCAACCATATAGGAAACAATCAAGAATTTATCTTCTTAAATTTTAAAACAGTGTTTAAATCCAACGATTTCCCTTAACGTGTTCCTTGACAAAAGTCCGTACCAGAGCTCCTCTTTTTGTGACTGCTTCTCCCTTGACAATTACAACATCATTTTCCATCAGAGCAGGCCATACATGATAGGCCACCAAGGCAGCTGTGAAATCAGAGTCAATACTACGATGGTACCTGTTGAAACACAGAGCACAAGAAATGCCTGCGTGTAAGTGCCAAAAGATAAATATGATGCTTCAAGTCATCAATGCTGATAAAAAGCAGAGTACTAGTCGCAGCTTATAAACATCTTTCTTGACAATATTTCCATATCACAAAAATAAGTACTCCTTCAGTGAACCTGTAGGAGAAATGCATTTGTAAGACCGACTCGGCAGAATATACCGCCTGCTTGTACTCAGAGACACTCCCATAAAGCCATCTCGCNCTTCAGAAGGCCACTAGACCACATTCTTGCATAAACCCCACACAAGTCACGTTCCTTGGGTTAAATCTCCTGAGCAGCGCTTTGGCAGGCATAGTCACCCCATTTTCCTGAAATACCCTGCTAAAACAAGACCCCTACAAAGGATATTACAGAAATACTCTGTCTCAACTATAAAGTCACATCCTAGTATCTTAGGAGACATAAGAGGCAATTTTACTAGCAAGATCCTCAGATACTGATAATGAAACAGTGACTTCTTAGCAAAGAAAAATTATTTTGAAGGCCTGTATTAACATGCCAGATATGTATTACCTCCCTAAGTCTGCAACACTGGCTGAATAATACATGTCTGGTTTTGATGATTCAAATTCAAAACAAATACCAGATAACTGAAATTAAAAAGAGCAATGCATCTACACATTAGTAATGTATATACAACAGCAATTTATACAAAACAATGCTGTAAACAGAGGCATGCATGGAGGAAGGTACAGGGTATGACAGCCCTTTTGCAGAATGATATCACACAGAACTAACAGAGCTATTTCAATTTCTACAAATCTTGCTCCATCTCTGCGTACCACATATACATGCTATACATGTAAACATACATATGCCACATTTAACTACATAGATGGGCAGATGTGTGTATATATGTCTCCCGCAGCAGCACATATAAACACATTACACCTGTTTTTTGAAGGCCACACACATCAAGCAGGTGGAGAAAGCACCCCCAGCACCCACAGCATTGCTGCCTCCTTAATTCAGCATATATCTGTGGGTATCAAACAGCCAACTGCCCAGTGTTTGGACTAGGTTTTTAAGTAGTCATGTATGACTTTGTACTCTCCTTTATCTGCTCTATTTCTCTCCTTGGCTTCTCAAGCTCTTCCCCACCTTGGTTCCATTCTATTTTAAATCATTATTAGAAACCTCCTTATTGGTGTGGTTTTTCTTGCTTTTGAGGGCAATTTTTTTTGGAGCTATCAATCCCGTGAATTTTCTTGAAGGCATGGAAGTACCCTACAGTTCTCTGGCAGCTAACAACGCAGTCAGTCCTGACCCTATGGAAAAAACTATGTTATGGTGTCCACTTTTTACACTAAATTCCCATTTTGAAAAGGCATTTTTCTTTTTGTTTAGCTCTAAACCAGAAGAGATGGGAGTGTATGAAGATCCATATGCTGTACAGCAGCCACAGCCTGGAGGTCACAGCACGCATGTTGACAATCCTGGTATCAGACATCAACTGCCAGATCTCAGTAAACCTGACTTTTACTAAACGGACCAGCAAGGAGGAACAAAGATGCACACATTTTACAAACACTGGAGACAGAGAGAGACTAAACAAGGAAAGGAAAGCCGATGATAATTTTCCTCTTAAAGGATAAATTAAATATGCTCAAGAGACTGAAGTTCATCCAGAAAATTGCTGTTAACACTGGTCTGTATCCCAGCACTTATATACCATCATAAACCTTAAAGACGTACCAAATTCACTACAAATCAGGAGTGTTTGCCCCAAATTCATCTTCAGCATCAAGCTTAAAGCTTTACATTAATTAGGAAGGAAGAAGACTATACAACCTGCTGGATTTTTTAAACAGTAAGAATCTGACTGAAAATAAGTGTTCTTACTTGGTCTCACTGAAAAGTTCTCCATCAGTACCGATGGCAACATCAAGAGGAGGAACAAGAGTCTGCATTGAAAAAGCCACATGGCACAGCGCTCGAATCAAAGTGCTGATCACAATGAAATCGATTTCTGGTGGAAATGAAATCTTTGGGCTGATGTTCATGGAGCGAATCACTTCCTGGAAACAAATACAATTGAATCATTTGAGCTCACCAACACTTTTATTCACAGGAAAGTAGGGAAACCCCTCCTTAATATGCCTTTCAGCTTTCTACATTTAAAAATCAGTATGAGAAGCTCCCAGCAATGTTGTCTTAGGCTATCCCAGTAAATATTCACTTCAGAAAGAATATGTTGTTATTTTACAAATAAAGTATAAGCTATATCACTGACATCAATCTTAGGAGGAGATTCGTTTTTTTCAGTAGAGCACAGAATTTAAGAAAAATAAGAAATTTAGCTTACATTTATTTGATTAAGACGGTTACACTGTATTTTGCCAAAAATACTATTCTGGCAGACAGACATTCTAGTCACAAGCAAATAAAACAAGTGATTATTGGGCCATACCGCAATAGTATTTCAGAAAATAAACTGCTCCAAGACATAAAATCCTTGCAATAAACTTTTTCCTTCTTCAGCTTTCAGTGCATTTCTAGTTTACACACTCCAAATTTATTAGCTACTGAAATAGATCAACACCTCCCTTCCCCATTGCCTTTGACTTACATTGACACTGGCTTGAACGTCATACAGGTCCTCGTGGCGAAGTATGTAATCCAGGACAGCGTCTTCAAGCGACTCCGGCCCCGAGTGACCTAGAGACAGTGTCTCTCTCACACGTATTTTGAACTGCCTGTAGGCCATCTTTGCTGCATGAAAAGACTCCTGCAAACATAAAGAACGTCTAGTTAAATCCAGGAGACTGAGATTAATTTTTTCTCAATTATCTGAGAGGATGAATTAACCCAGTATCATCATCGCAAGGAGGAATATAAAACACTGCTGTAGAAGTGAAAGTTAAAAATAGTATTCATCTGGGAGGACCTCTCCGATTAAATCAAGTGTGATTTATTTGCAGAAGACAGGACTGAAAAGTTTCCCCACCTAACCTATTTTTATGTAGGATTCCATCACACACCCACGATCAATGGAATCGCACTCAAAGATATCAAGAGCAGAATTCAGTAACAGCATTGTACGTGCCACAGCCTAATGTGTCAGACAGGAGCACCTCTTGTGTGTTCAGGAAGAAAGGTTGAATTGGAGAGTGTAAACAGTTGGGGGGAAAAAAAAACCCACTTCAGTAAGTTAAATGTGCTTGGGATCACACACCTTGAGAGACACACTGCCTCTCTGACACAGGTATGTACTACATCAATTTTATAGGACAGAAGATTAAGTACAGAAAAATTAAAACAAGTTTCTTTAGACTGAGCTCACAGTAAACATGAGGTATCTCAGTAACTTCAAGAGATCCAATAGAACTAGAAAAGCACATAGCTACAGGCAAGAGGGAAGCACGATACAGAAAGATTTTTAGCTGTCTGAAATGCTGTGTTCCCAAAAGAATTCATCTAAACAAGGCAGTGTGGTTTCGTGCAGGAACCATCTACCTTTCAGAGCCATTCAGTCTTCTTCTGCACCCCTTTTAACACCCGTACTGTAGATCACTGGCCCTCTTCTAATGGTGGGACAGGACAGTCAGAAGAGGACACTAAATTGAGAGTTCCATGTAAAAGTGTCAGGGAAAGAAAGGAAAATAAAAAGGGAGAAAAGCAGCGAAGCTTTCTTCTCCATACCCCACAGAAATGCCAATTTACACACAATTTCATCCAGTCCAGCCATAATATTTTATAAAACACTTCTGGCCTGTAAAACAGGACCTTTTTTTTCTTACCAAAGCTGCAATGTATATTATCCTCTGCACCATCTCTGTGTCACTAATGTATGTCCTCAACAGGGTCTCTGCATCCAAGCGTTCTTGAGCATAGATGTCACCAAAGCGAGCTACCAGGCAGGCGCGACGCGAAGCATTCATACGCCTGGCTCGGCCAGGAGAGCAGCTCCTTGGGTGAAGTGGACTAGGTGACAACTTCTCTCTGTGCCTTGGGGAAGGAGAACGGCTCCGTGCAAGCCTACGACAGACGTATAAAGAAGCGTGAGGTCACTGCACCGTCCTCAGATACTTTTGCCAAGTGCACAGTGTTTTGTGTCAATTTAATTATCAGGGAAAGCTGAGATTTTTGAGCCAATATAATTAAAGAAGTAAAGCTGCAGCTGGTTAGTCTAATATGAAAGCATTTGTGTCAATACATTTTATGAGTCTGAACAATAAAATTAGAATAATTCCCAAAAGTGTGTAGAGCTAAGCAATTTGTTCTGGGGAAACACACTTTTAACAAGTAATACTTAGGAGATGTGTTCCTCTTTCAGTACCACTGAAAAGTTGTAAAGTCAAACAAGTGAGAATATAACCACAAGCTCTGCCCTGTAATAGTACAGCATTCAAAGAGGACTTAAAAAACCCTAACCATCTCTTTTTATCTCGTGCATTTGCTTTCAGTGTATTTTGTAAAGCTGCTCTCTTTGCTGTTTTGCCAGAAACTCAACAGAGCTGCCTGAAATTAAAATATTTGGGCACTAGGAGAAACCAGTTAAAGAGTTTATGTTCCTTCACAACAAAGTACAAAAGCTTAGCTTTTATTTATACTTGAATTTCAAATGAGGTGGGAATTGATTCTAATCAACATGAACAACTTCTCTGATTCAGTGACGTCTCTGAATAACGCCTCTACCTGCTCTGGAGAACAGACTTTTGGGCATCCAGGATAGAAATCTCATCCCGCAGTATTTCAATCTGCTGCTCATAGTCACTCAGACGATCTAACTTCCTCAGGGCATCCTTTCCTTGGGCACGGGAAGTCTTCAGCCTTAACCACACAGAATAAAGTCAGTCACAAGGTGTCCTTCTACCAACGCAAACCACCTATCAATTAATCCTTATCATCAAACAAAAAGAACAGAAAAAGAGGAGAAATATTGAGCAAGCTCCTTATGCCGAAATACAGGGAAATCAAGAGTTTAAAAAAAGCAGCATACTCTCAATTACACTTTAAAATGTGAACATGTATTGTGGCAGGAGACTGGATACACCACATTACAGGAGAGATCACTGGTTAATATTTCGTGTTCTTGCACCAGCTCAGATGATGAGGTCTCAGAAAGAAACCAGTTTCTTTCTTATATTCAAGATGTTAACCAAACCAGCTCAGTTTTCTCTCCTACAGTGTAAGACTCCAGGTATTTTCTTACATCAGGTCCTCTGGTTCTTTTCTTTGCTGAAATATATTAGTCAGTCAAAGGATATCACCAATGACGTTATTCAAGTATTGCCAAAAGGCAACGTTTCCTCCCCTGTTCTCCCCAAGAGAAGCAGTGCTTCTTAAACATTGGCAGACAACAAGATAAGCAAGTTTATCTTCTGTCCTTTACTCTTACTTAATATTAGAAACAGTGTTTTTAACAACAACATCTCTGCTTTCCCTCCTAACACAGATATTACTGTTGTTTTCCTCAAAAGGAAAAAAATAAATGGATGCTTTCTATTAATTTTGGAGGCATTCAGTCTGTCCTTCCTTTGCATTACAGAAGGACCCTGGTGAGATTTTTGAGGACCTGAACCAATGAAAGGTCTAACACCTATCAACTGACAAGTTTTCTGTTCCAGCTCTTCAAGGAGTAGGCTGTCTGAGAGGACCACAGGTAATAAGGCCAGCACATCTACTAAAAGCAAAGACTGTCCTCCTAATCCGGGTGGGAAAAGCTGCAGAGACTATTACAATCCCATGGACATCCTTAGCCAGCTCCTCCAGCAAGGTCTTCTAGCAGAGAAGTAGTAAAAGAGGGCTAAAGAATTCTAATATCATGAATAACAAGAAAAGGAAAGTACATTTGGGAAGACGAGTTCTCGAGATAGAGGAAAATCATTATGTAAATATAAATTATCATTATATTTACAGACACCCCCCCCCTCAAAAAAAAAAGGTGGAAAAAGTCCTATATAATATACAATGCACTAGTCAGGCTTGCCTTAAATTGCCACAACAGACAATGCAGTGTCAATAACTACCGAACAGAAAGGATAAATAAACTGTAATCATTTCACTGCTGCATTATTTTCTTTTTGCCATTTACCCCTATTCACATGGGGATGTTTCAGAAAGTGTTAAAGCACTTTTTGATGGTCTTTATGTCACTGTTGCAAGATCCACAAAGCTTTCATCTTTTCATCGTAACAGCAGATAATGATCACAAACACAGCCAGATGTTTAATTACAGGTCTGCCTTTCTCAGGAGAGGGGAAAAAAAACAAAAGCAGGAGAGCACACGACCGACTGAAAGCAGCAGCAATACCTGCGTCTTTCATTGTTCATCACAAGTCCTATGGCTAGTCAGAAACATAAGAAAAGCCACCACTGAAAGTGAATGTTTCTTTCTTTGCAAGAAAAACTAAATACCAAAAGGAAAAAAACAACTTTATCACAGATACGTTTACAAATTACCAATGCTGATTTTTGTAAGCCTTAACGCTCATCCTTTCCATGCTAATCCAAACTATGTAGTAATTAAGAGTTTCCCTGGTTTTATTGTTCATTCAGTCTACTGCCAAGTATTAATCTGAAACAAAAAGAGAGCACTATGACTTATCTGTTAAAGAGACGTAGATGCTACAAAACAAATAATGGGAACAAACATAGCAAACTAGTTCTTAGAAAAATCAGAACAGTTTTTATAACCCACTTTCATTTTAAAGCTGTAACTAGTGTTTTAAACTCCACCATCTAAACATTTAAAACTAAAACAGGCATCTTCGGCCTGTTTCTCAGGAGAAACTACAACAGCCTGGAGAATTTGTGTCACGTATCTGCTTAATGCTGTTTGGATAAAGCAGCCCACCGCTACCCTCCAGTTTCAAACAATTCATTACCGACAAAGTCCCTCACAGCTCTCCCAGCACTTGGGCTGAGCCCAACTCATTTGGTCACATTGCCTTGAAATTCAAGGCAAGAACAACTCCACCTGTGTAATTTTTGGCCAGTTGCCTGTTTAACTTATTTTTAAGAGCCCCCTGCACCAGGGACACTACAAGGTCTTGAGGTAACTGATTCAAGCTACCATATTGGCTGTTACTAATTACAACCACGTTTATCAAAATCTCTTCCTGCCAAGCTATGTAACAGGTCCTCTGTGCAGAAGATCAGGAAAAAGTCCCCTTGACCTCATTTACTTCAAAGGGAGTCATCTGGCTTTGTTAAGTTTGATTAGACCTTGGCACAAGTCTAAACACCCTAGTAGCAAGCTTCCATTTAGAGTAGTCCTCCTATAACTTTTCTCCATAGTTAGAATTCTCAACAGAAGACAACGCCTTGGCTTATTAAACCTTCCAGGCTGGAATTATTTTGCAATATTACCTAATTCTGGCAAACCAGTTGAAATGCCAAGAACAAAAAACCTCTCTCTCCCCCAAATGTTGTGGGGTCCTTCTCTGTCCCACCTTGTCCCTTTCGCTATTTAATGTATACTGTGAGATCAAAAGATTTTATTGTCCTCTTATCTTCTTTTCAAAGGGATGCACGATCTTTAACTCAGAGTTGACTGAGAGACTTTTTTGATGGTGACAAATTAGAATGCCTGCCTTCGTCCAAGATGAGACATAACAAATACTAAAATGCATTGGTAAATAAGGAAAGAGCAACTGATGTCATCTGCCTCGCCTTTTCTGTATGGCCTTTGACATGGTCCCACACAACATCCTTGTCTCTAAACTGGAGATATGAATTTGATGGCTGGACTAATTGATAGGTAAGAAATTGGCTGGACTGTCATGCCTAAAGAGTTGCAGTCAACAGCTCAGTGTCCAAATAGAAATTAGTGACAAGTGGCATCCCTCAGGGGTCTGTATTGCGACTGGTACTCTTCAGTATCTTAATTAACAACATTGACAGGGGGATTGAGTGCACCGTCAGCAAGGCTGTGGGTGACACCAAGCTGAATGGGGGCAGTTAATACTTTTGAGGGAAGGGATGACATCCAGAGGGACCTTGACAGGGTCGAAGAGTGAGTCCATGTGAATCTCATGAACTTCAACAAGGCCAAGTGCAAGGTGATGGATCTGGATCAGTGCAATCATCAGTATCAGCACTGACTGGGGGAGAACTGGATTAAGAGCAGCCCTACAGAGGATGACTTGGAGACCGTGGTAGATGAAAAACTAGAAGTGAGCTGACAATGTGCATTCGCAGCCCAAAGAGCCAACCATATCCTGGGCTGCATACATAAGCACGGCCAGCAGGTCAAGGGAGATGAGTCTCCTCCTCTACTCCCCTTTTGTAAGACCCTACCCAGAGTACTACATCCAGCTCTGGGGTCCTCAGTACAAGAAAGATATGGACCTGTTGGAGCAGGTCCAGAGGAGGGCCACAAAAGTGATCCGAGGGTTGGAACACCTCTCCTATGAAGAAAGGCTGAGAGATTTGGGGTTGTTCAGCTTGGAGAAGGCTTCAGGGAGACCTTATTGCAGCCTTTCAATACTTATAGGGGGCTTAGAATAAAAGCTGGAGAGAGACTTTACTTTTTACCTCTGTCCTAGTGATGGGACAAGTGGTAATGGTTTTAAACTGAAAGAGAGGAGGTTCAGATTGGACATAAGGAAGAAATTCTTCACTGTGAGGGCAGTGAGGCCCTGGCCCAGATTGCCCAGAGAACCTGTGGCTGCCCCCTCTCTGGCAGTGTTCAAGGCCAGGTTGGACAGGGCTTGGAGCACCCTGGTCTGGTGCAAGGGGTTCCTGCCCATGGCGGGGGGGTGGACTAGATGATCTTTGATGTACCTTCCAACCCAAATCATTCTGTGATTCTACAACTCTTCAAAAGAGGGAGATATCTGCAAGATTAGGATACAGGATGAAGTATTCTGTCAAACCTCTTTAATCTACCTTCACAGTTCTGAGAACTTGATATTCTTGGAATCGCTTAGTAAGAGCATTAAATTATATCACTTATTGTATTTGACCCGAGAACTGCAAACATCTGCTGTTCTCACACTAACAGGATGCATGAGAATGTCTGTCACTCAGAGCTACCTCTGAAGTGGCTCTGGAACTGTCACTAACTGGAAAAATTTGTTTCTGAAGCAATTAAGTCACATCAAGACTACAGTGCTCCACAAAATGTGTTTTATGCAACTGGACAAAACCTGTTCAGTCCTAGTCACTTATTTGAAAATCTGTCTCTCTTCCTCCACCTTACCACAGTAGTTTTGATCTTCTCAGATGTTCACATACCAATTACATACCATAACTAGTTATGACATGTTGCAGGTCCTTCAATAAGTGTTGCACTATAGCTGCTCAATCGATTTTTATCAAGGTTTGCTCAGCATGCAACAGTTCATTGGCCACAGTTCCACTAGGATGGTCATGCACTACACAAAACCCTTTTGTCTAGAATACTGGCATGTTTTCCAGCTCCTCTGTCAGCAGCAAAACCTCCCAAGTCAATTTATGAACGTGGGTATGAGCGTATCGTTTGCATCCCACTTTGGACACACACAGACAATCCAGAACCTAGATGTATTCCAAAGCTCTGATTTTAAGCCAGAAATGAAACATTTTACAAATCTCCATCAGTAGTTAGATGTGAAGAGAAAAATACTGCTTGTTGAAAACCAAAAACAAGCAAGAATCAGTTAGTTCCCCTACTCTTGTTGCACATGGTTGAGCTGCAGACGAGTTGAAGTCAGTTCTTCCTGCAGCTCCTGCAGCTGAAGAGTCTGATTGCTGGCCAGCTCTCCCAGCTCTCTCAGCTGCCTCTCTTTCTCGATTGAATCCTACAACGAAACACAAAATCACACTGCTTGAATGTTCCACCTTACAGCATCCTTCAGCAATGTAGGACAGCATTATCAGCAGCTGTATTTCTAAACATTTCAGTAAAGGCCATTTCTAAAGTAACTGGAAACAAAAGCAACTGCATACCTTCTAGAAACATAAGCGATGGCTTCCAGGCACAGAAAACAAAGACTCAATTATAAATATTCATTTCATTTGCACCTCATGATAGAGAACGTGGAAGGTCTGCACATGCAGACTTACTACTTGTATACACCTCACCTGAATAAAGTGTTCTTGCAGTTGTGTTCCATGGGCTTTTTCCCAGTCAGTCATCTTCTGACTGACTATATCACAAAGTAAAGTTTTTGGGAATTCATGCACACAAAGTGAGATAAAGTTATTAGAACAGAGGAGGCAACTTTTGTCATTGCAGAAAGCACACTATCACACATGCAGCCCTGTCTTTAATAGTCTACAGATTTGCTCGGTACTACCAGAATTAAATAAGTAACTGTGCAGCAGGCTTTTCTTTAAATTTTGAATTTCACATGCAATGACAAATCCATAACTGGTGTACCAGGTGTACTGTCATTTAGTAACAACATTTTGTGGGGTTTTTGGCTGAAGCCTACTCCTGCAATACACTAGAGCCTGACTGTTAAGGAATATCATTTTTCATTTGTCTTTATGTTAATTGTGAAAGATTTTGACAGAAGAGGTATAAAAATGAGAAGTTGGAGAACACGAAGACATCATTGTCAAATCTCGAAATCTTCAATATTTTCCCCTAATCTGCCTCAACCCACGCTCTTATTTTCTTTCAACCCACAAAGCCCCAGCAGATCTGTCTTTTCTGCCGAACTGTTAGTACTACAACCCCTTCAGTAAATGCCAAACACCTACAAACTCCAAACATCAAGTCAGGTGTATGGTGGTATCACGATGGACATGAGCACCTTCCCCACCCCCCCACCCCCCTTCTGGAGATACTATAATACTCAGATACAAAACAAAGATATTTTTTTTTTTCTTAAAAAAAAAATAAATAAAAGGAGCTCACAGACAAATGCATGGAGTTTATACAATCTTTGGCTTACACATGTATTTTCACATAGCATTAGGTTTTTATTAATAGTGATATGGCATAAATACCTCTGTGATGCCTTTGCAAGTGTAAATGTAGTGTAATTCTTTACCTAGAAAAGCAAAGCAGTACAAGAACGTAGCTTCTCTTACAAAGAAAATTCCTCCATGTTGTCACTCATTGTTGTGAAACAGCACAAGCCCCAGAAGGCCAAAAGTAACTTTAATGACCTCTTTGATTTCCCTTTCAAAGGAAATGTCTCCATGAGTACCTAAGGACATATTTCATTAAGCCAAAAACAGGGAGGGAGGCTATTATTAACAGAAAGTCATTAAAGCTCTCCTGCAGGTACAAATTCACACCATTCTATCTCCTTAAAATCAATTTCCTACATACCTGAGTGAGAGAGAAGTTGGTTTCAAAGGGCCTTCCTGAAGTAGCACAGGAAAAACAAGTCCCTAGCCATGGCAGGAGACGAGTTTTTATTGTTTCCACACCTGCATAATGCCCACCTAAGAAAATACACACGTTAGGAAATAGTGATAAAACGTCCAGAAAGAGTCAGAGCTTGAAAAGATGACACATGTCAAACCTGTTAGTAGTAAGACAAGGCACTGATTTACCTTCTCGAGATGTTTCATTGAGAATTGTGAAGAGCTGTCCTTGAATCTCAGAGGTCAATTCTATTATTTCACAGCATCGGTTCAGATTCTGATCGCAGGAATTAATCTGTAAATGAATGTGTATTAATACATCTGCCTGGGCTTTCTTAGTTAAAATTATTCCTTTTATGATCATGACTTTTTTCTCCTATAACTACATCTTCACAAGCTTTTCTTATTGCATCTGCTAGAATATTAATCTTTAAAAGGTTCACATTGTTAATAGGCAAAGACATCAGGACTTATACCACCCAGTTAATTCACCACTTGAGAAGACTTATTTCCTTCCCCATTCATAAAGGAGATGGAAGCACAAATATCTCTAAAAGAAGAATTATAATAATTGTGGATCCGTGTTAAAATCTTTCAAGAGAGTTTTTAAAATAAGATAGGAGACTGTTAGATGAAAAAACACGTTAGTCCAAAACCTGATTTTCCATATTAGCTGAAACAATGCATATATGGTTATCTTGCTTTCTCAACAGCCACGTGAGGCCTTCATCCAATTTCATCTGATTTTTGGGAGTTACCAACTGAAACAAATACTCCTGAAGAATGGGCAAGATCCAGCATTACGCCTAGGAAACAACAGAACAACAAAACTATACCACTTTCAGCAAACACAATTCTGAAAAGGAGGAGCTGAGGGGGTTAATCTGTCCACGATCCTACCGCACCCACCAAGAGAGAGCATGCTTCGTACCTGCCTCCTTAATCTTTGTCCATAACCTGAGCATCATCTTCAGCATAGATCACCCTCTAGGTCTTCAGGCTTTAACGGCTCCATATGGTTTTTACAAGCTTCCAAAACAGCTAAAACCCCCATTCGTGCCCCTGTCAGCTTGCATTCCGATTGTTACAGCACGCTGTTCTCTGGCCTCAAGGAGCACAGCCTCGCCCTGCTAACCTCCACCAGAACACCACTGCAAAGTGCATTTTTCCAGCTCCTTACACCGACACGACACCCACGGTGCTTCCATCTGCCAGCTCCTCCTGCTCTGCAACAGCAGCCTGAAGCTGCTCACCCTTGTCTCCCCAGAACTCAGAGACTACCCTCACCTCTCTTGTCACGGAGAGTTCAGCTCCCACCATTGCTCAGCCCTCCTGAGCTCCAGCTCCACCAACCATTCAGAAGATTTTGAAATGAGTGCCTCTGTTCTACATCCTCTGGTAGCTTTACAAGCTACCCCCATACTCCTCCTTAAAATTGTCCTTTGCCATGAATTCTGCAGAGAGTGTGACTGGCAATTAATACGCTGTAACTCATACATATTAGGAAGTAAAAACCAGAACTGACTTCCCTTGAAAACGCTGCACTCTCTGCTCAGCACATGGTAGATGGTTACAGGCTCACAACCAAATCAGCTCTCCTGAAGCTAGTGAAACCTGGGGACACAGGAGCAAGAACCCTGCCAAGATTTTCTGCTGAGAAAATTCACAATTGTCTAATCTCAGTTTCCTTCATCTCCTCTTTCCTTAGATATTACCCCTTCTCTCCTGCTTCCACTGTTTTGTCTCCTCAAGTCTCTTATTACCTCTTCCTCCTTCACACATTCCATTGCATCCTCCTCCAGCATTCTCCTCGCCCGTACCCACACCTCTCTGCTCCCACCTGCTTGTGAAGACATTCTGCAGCCATACTGTCTCACAGACTGGTCGGGGTTGGCAGGGACCTCTGTGGGTCACCCAGCCCAACCCCCTGCCCAAGCAGGGTCACCCACAGCAGGCTGCACAGCACCGCGTCCAGGCGGGGCTGGAATATCTCCAGAGAAGGAGACTCCA
>Ga0065711_1043765_pt1 | contig 14527 bp, 4 predicted proteins | sample Hoacrofraction12_FD_59098 | JGI IMG/M metagenome (GOLD analysis project Ga0065711, IMG submission 59098) | Hoatzin crop microbial communities from Cojedes, Venezuela - Epithelial fraction 12 v2 (version 2) | ecosystem: Host-associated > Birds > Digestive system > Esophagus > Crop | place...
TCCTCATGTTCAGACGGAACTTCCTGTGCCTCAGTTTGTGCCCATTGCCCCTTGTCCTGTCGCTGGGCACCACTGAAAAGAGTCTGGCCCCATCCTCCTGACACCCACCCCTGAGATATTTATAAGCATATATTAGGTCACCTTGCAGCCTTCTCTTCTTCAGGCTGAACAAGCCCCGCTCGCTCAGCTTTTCCTCATAGGAGAGATGCTCCAGTCCCCTCACCATCCTCGTAGCCCTGTGCTGGACTCTCTCCAGTAGCTCCTCATCTTTCTTGAACTGGGGAAAGATGAGGTTTCTCCTTTGCAGATTGCTACATCTCAGCACAAAATGCTATAGCATTATAATTACAGTGGGTCAAATGTTGGGGGGGGCGGAATATTTCTTGCTTTTTTCTCATGTGTGGTATTTTCTTAGGGATTGAATTCAAGTCTCTTGACATCCTTTTTTGTGAAGTTTGGACTAGATGCAGGTGTTCAGTAACAAGCCCATTAACTTTCTGCCTAAACTAGTTTTTGGGCCCAAAATCAGTTTCAAAAGTCACCTTAGAAAGACAGTGCAAATCAAGAAGAACTGAGCTCCAAAGTGATTTCTTATAACTGCACTTTTTTTTTTTTCAGGTCTGTCAGTGTTGTCTTTAATTTTGGAAACATTGTCTCCAATATTACATTTTTTGTAAACAAGACATAATTTTGGACTCATTCTTTTATTTTATAATGTTATCTACTGGTATATGGACTCACGGTGTCTGAAATGACCTTGACACTATGAAGCACCATCCCTTTATCCTGATGATGACTAGAGGCTTGTGGTCATGGGTGGCAATAGAGCAAGGGCTTTTCTTTTTAATGCATCTGTATGGATAACTTTTCAAAGACTGTATACAGTTCAGATATATTTTGAATTCTCTGATATTCTGCCTGATGTTTTCAGGCACATTCATCTCTGTACCTCCTTTGTTCTGATGGGTATTCATGAGAATCTTGACCTGCTGATGGCTAACACAGAAAATCTTACTCTACTGGAGTAAATTTCAAAAAGGTTGAGGAGAAGAAAGTACAGTTTGTACTGTCAAGGTTGTTGATTAGTGTTCAGTCTTATTTCCAAGCATAAAAGAAGGAAGAGCAATTGGCAATTTATAGAAGACAGCTGATAAATCTGAGTTCTAGATAACCACTTTCAAACAAAATGCAAAAAAGTTGTGTGCTTCATTGGTATACTGTTTGCAAATCCCTCCCTAAATGATGATGCTGAATTTGGCAGTAGTCACATTGGGACATCTCAGAATTAGGAAGAAAATGCAATCCATTTCAGAAAAATGTATAAAAAGATTCATCTTAATATATTATAAGATGACTATATTGTAGTGTATTTTATCAAACACAATTATCACATTCTAATAGAATACTAGGGAAAAACTGCCGTGAGTCATGCATGATTTTTCACTTCTAGTTTTTTCTAAAAGTTGTCATCAGCTTTGGACACTGCATATAATGCAGAAGTTTGTGTTTACATATTAATGTATTTTTGAACATGCTTTGGTCCTGTAAAAAATTTTGCTTTTTTTTTCCCAAATGTATTTTTCTGCTACCACTAGGGGTTGCTCAGCTTCTTCCCTCTGATAAATAATTTCAAATTTTAAATATTTATACTTCAAACATTTGGACCTTCTTTCTTGAAATTACATGCTTAGGACTCGGATTAGAAAAATAGTCAAGAAAGCCATTGTCACTGTTCTAAGGCCTGAGTTTTGAAAGATTAATACTTGGATTGTGCTGGTGTACATGTGCGATGTGACTTCCTGGGGTATGAAATAGTATTTACAATACTATTATAATTTACTAATATGATTTATAACTATTTATAACACTGACTGACATGAATAGGCTTCAGTAGTCTTGTACTGTCTGTTGCCCAAAGCCATTTCAACAGTGCTTGCCTTCCTGAAACTAATGTCGAAGTATTTCACTGTGCCCATGCTTTGCAGTCTAACCATCCATCGAGATCCCTTGACCTGTCTTCATTTCTGTTTTTATAGGCCCAGCAGGATTATAAAGATTCCTAAAATTCTTCTCTTTCCTACAGAGTTATAAAGTTCTGTGTAGGCCCTTACCAGCAGATTTGGTGTGTTCCCTGCTTCCCATCCCTAAAAATTTGTATGGTTTCAACAGTAAGTCAAAGTTTTCAGTGACCCTTCTACCATTCTCCGAAATTATTTTGCTTAAAATATTATCATAGAATCATAGAAAGTTTTGGGTCGGAAGGGACCCCTAGAGGTCATCTAGTCCAACAAATTGAGAGCAACATATTGAGAGCAGTAGGTTCTATTTTGTGCAACAGTTATGTTTGAGCTAGTACATCAAATTATTATTTGTTATGTGTCCATAAGTATGTTCCATTTTGAAGAAATGAATATTGCTAACTTCATTCACAATCAAAGTTTTGTTTCACAGTCCTTTCCTGGTTTTGTTGCAGGCATAGATAAAATATTTAGGGTGGAACTGGTAGCACGGTCTTTAGCTAAAGCTGCATGAAGTTTTTCACCAAAAGACATTACTCTCAAGTGTTTATCAGTTTTCCAAATGTTACCTGTTTATGTTGAGATTTTCCATTTCTCGCAGAACCTGCCTTGAACTGAATAATTTAGAAAATTTCCATTAACATTTCTCAACAGGGACACAGATCATTATTATTTGTATATCTTTTGTCTTTTTCTTTTCACCACCTCTTTAATTTGGTGGCCGTACACAATTGTTTTGGTCAGTACAATATTTCTATGCTCTTCCAGAAATGTACGTTATGCGTGAATCCAACTGTTTGATTGGCATAACATTTTATCTCTATTTTTTCACTTTTTAAAAAAAATGCTTGGAAGCAAGAGCTAGTTCACAGACAAAATAGTTATAGATGACAACATGGAGATTGCATTTTCCTCTTCCCTCCTTTATATGACCATAATTAGGTTATTCAAGTGGTATGTGTGAAATCCAAATTTAAATCCCGTTCTGATCGATTTGAAGCAGGAATTCTACCTCGGCTCTCCTTTTTTCCAAGCATATTGTGCAGCCATTGATGTACAGGATCAGTCTTTCTATGGATACTGTTCCCCTTGGCAAGAAATGCTTCAATATCTGTTGAAACAGGGATGGGAACACAGGTATCATTTCTCAGAAACTGCAACTCAAACCATGAGATCAGAAAGTTATTGTGTTATCTTGAATACAGTAGAATTTTGTACCCTAGTATACTCTCTGTGTGTTTGTATACGTTAGATATAGAATGCAGTTTCTGAGAAATACTGAAGAATATTTCCTAAGTGCTGTTCCACTGAATGAAAGCAGCGGATGCTGCAAACACATCGATATGGACACAGCCTTGCTTTTCTGAGTGAGTTGACCTGGATGACTGGTGGCGGTTTGTGTTCCTGTGCTTTTGAGGTTGGGTTGGGGCTATGAAATGGAGATGTTTCAGGTAACTGATGGAAAAACTGATTTCATTTTCAAGTGCATTTGTAGTATGACTGGAATGAGTTAAACAAGGGTTCCTTCTGCAAGGTGTATCATATCAGTCTGACACTGCAGAGGCGTAGACAAGGCCAGCATGGAAAAAAGGAGTGCCCATGTACAGCCTCTCCCCAGCGTTGAGAACTTGTAGCATGCTCAGGGCTAGTCAGTGGGGAAACAGATGCTTAAGGTGAGGGTTAGGATAAAATGGCATTGGAACTGAAGTCAGGTTTGATTTTGAAGACACCATTCAAAGACTTGAAATAGGTTTCTATGGTCACCTTAAATCTAGAAATGCTGGCTATTTCTTCCTTATAGCTGTGAATGTTAACATCTTTTATGTTGATCACTTAAATTATATGACAAAATTAAGTGATTACCCTATTCATTTTCCTTTTTTTCAAGATTGGGAAGGGGGAGTGGGGGACGAGACAGTGAGTTTTTATTGGTGTTCAACCAATAGTGCAACATACTACTGTCTTCCACGTTATTTTACTAATCCAAAATTCACATTTGCTATAAAGGCAAATTGAAATGTATCTCCAGACTAAATTATTTTACCAAAATACTCAAACTTGTTTTGATTCTGTATTCCTCAAGCGTATGAGTTTTTTTATGTAAACGGTGGTTTATTCTAAGCCTGTGCTGCATAAAATGGCATTACAATTTTCATATCTGGCAACCTGGATGTTCAGTCATCTGAAGAGTGTCTTGCCTCAATTCAAAGCCCTGCTTAAACAGGTGATAGTATAAGATTGAAGCTGAAACAGTATTTTCAGTACAAAATAGTTTGTTTCGCAGGTGGGTTAATACATTAATAAGACTTTGCTTGTGGACATGTTAGGAGTGTTATACGTTCAGCATAGCTCACAAACCACAGAAACAGGGAAACGGAGAACCATCGTCTAATATATACCTGCTCCTCCTTTACAAGCACATTCTTTTTCATAAGAATGGCCGTACATATTAACATGACTCTATTTTTGGTTTTACATTCATATACATATATATATATATGTATCCATGAAATATTTACATGTAGCTATGCACCAAATTATTTCTACGATACTTCATAGCTATTTTTAAGTGATTTGTTTTACTGGAACAAAATAAATTGTTCATAAATGTAGTTAAAGGAGAGGAACAGAGGGAAAAATATCAGTATCTGATCTTTAGTTTACTGCAGTTTTGGTAACAATAAAATGTTTGCTTACAGGAAGGGAGTGGAAGATGCAAAACTTTGTTCATCCTGGTCTGTCAGGATGCTGTATTACATTACGATAAGTTAGTATTGTCAGAGGTAGTATATACTAATGTCTCAAAGGGACGTTGGGAAGTCTGTTGCTTTCTCATCAAGATTAAAGTGTCACTGTCCAGAGTGATTCTACCTCTTTGAAGATGACACAGCTGTAGATTGTGTTGTGTTTTTTTTTTAGAGATGAACCTTTTGTGAAGTGGAAAGCAGAACAGAATTTAACTACTTTTTTCTTCCAGTGTTTTATTTCTGTCCTAATAGGCCTGGGTACACAGAAACCTAATCAATTCTTCCAATTTTTTTTTAAATATTAATTATTATAAACCCGCAGCAGCACTTCTGTGGTATTTAGTAGCTTGAGCTTTGCTGTGCATTTTATGCCCGATACTGGCATATCTCCATGAGGAAGTATGGCTCACCAACTGGGAAATAAAGCATTAAACCAAACACCCAGAATTCAGAAGACAGGAATAAGCAGAGAATGACTGGGACCCAGGAGACTGAAAGATCTTGTAACAAACAACTGAAAGAATGGTGCTGTTTCAAAGAGTGGCAAGGAAAAAAACAGTCAGCCTTTAAATTCAGTAGTCTGTTTAGGGGGAAGGTAGATGCTGAAATCTTGTGCATGTTCTTATAAATCATGTCTGTAAAGTTCTTAAAAGGAATGTATGTCTTGAAAAATACCTAATCAAAAAAATGGAATTTGTAATACAGGTAACATGTAACAGTCACTAAATATTTTTTTCAAGACAAGTGGTTAGGTTCATGAAGCATGAAGTGAATGTTGGCAATTACATGAAACTGTCTCATTAGATAAACTTATTTCTGGAGAGGTATAAATACATAATACTAGAAAATGCTCTTAGGTGTATGGTTTAACTTTTAGGTTCCCCTTTGTGGATTCAGGCCTTGGACTCAATGATCCTTGTGGGTCCCTTCCAATTCAGGATACTCTGTGATTCTAAAAGTATTTCTGTATCTGACCTTTAGGATTTCCTAACATAAATCCACCTTCTGCCTTGGTTGCTGCTGTGCAGTGCACAAGATACAGGAGAAACATGTTAAAAACTGCTCCATCTTTGCAATTTATTTACATTGCTAATAGTATTGCTTTTTATAGACTGCAAAAAAGGATATTAATTTTTTAGCAAACCAAAGAGATCTGGTAGGATAGTCCCTCATCTGAACTAGGGATTATTTTAAAAATTATATGCACACACTGTATGGCTGTGGGTCTTTTGGGAGGTGGATACTGGTCAAATGGTATTAATATTTTTTGTCTGATGCCTCAGCTCCATTTCGTTCAAATGTGTCAACCCTAATGCTTTGCCTTATTTGTGTATTTGTGAATAAGAATAAACCAGGAAGACAGATTCTGAGCTTACTAGAAGATGAAGAAATACTTTCCTCCATCAGTTATTCTTCTCCTCTTTCCCCATAAATCAGACTTTGTTGGAAATCTTTTCTGAAAAGGATAATTCCAAGGCTTTGAATCTCATCACTAAGACCTAAAGCATCCGTGAGAGAGGATCACTTCTTTGCTATAAAATGGAAAAAATATCTAGAATTGTTTCCCTCTCATTTCTGTCTCTGAAGTATTGTCTAGAAATAGCTTCATCTATGAAGTATTTTAAAAACATAATTTCTCCTACAACCTGCAAATTCCAAAGAAGCAAAAATGGATGAGTTTTGTTGATCTCCATTCTCCTTTTTTCGGATAATCAAAATTACATTGACTATAACATAGATTGTAAATAATTATGAATTTGCTCATTAAATTCATTCATTGCATTTTATATATAACATTAAAATGATTATTAGTTAAGCAGTTAAGAACTTCTAGAATTAATACTGCATATGCCTGCCAAATTTTTCTCCATGTCTCTAGGCCTTATGATGGCTTTGAATTATGGAGTCCTGTACTGTTTTTGCATGACCCCATCTCTTAAATTTGCATGGTAGATGGTGCCTGCTCAGAATAAATTTATTAATGGGTCAGAAACAAAAAAGGGACTAATGCATTGTGGTGTTCAGTGCCTGAACATTTAATCATTTAATAATTCTAGTAGTATTTAAAGATTAGCATTATGAATTCCACTTCTGGAGCTAAATGACTAGGTGAGTTTGTGAGGGAGTGAGGCACCTGGACCGGGGATCCTGAGAAGCAGCACTCTGAGTGCTGAGATGCTAAATTAATTAAAAGCAACACAGAGAAACGTTTAGCTGAAAACCTGTTTCCTACACAGTTATGTGCATTTGCCTGGGGACTTCATTAAAACTGGAAGTCAGAACTTGAAACCCTGACATTCAGTGTTCAGATCGCTTTTCTTTAAAAATCCTTCAGTACAGTACGGCGTACTGTAGTGCCTGAGCACCTACAAAATTGGAGACTTGAGTCCTTTTATCCCAAGGAGTTTGAATCTGCATTTCTAGCATCCTGTGGTGATTCTCCAAACAGGTAAATCAGGTCCTTTTAAATGCTCAGGTTCATAGATAGCTAGTTGCTGTATCCTAGATAGCTTGGGGGCAAATTAAGCACCTAGGAGTTAGCCTAGGAAAGACAGGGGTGTTGGCAGGAAGCTTTTCTCTGGTCATCCTACAGATCCATAACTTCTTTGATGGGTTTGGCACAGTATAGTGGATGTGTTGTGTCACATAAGCACCAAAATCCTGCCTCAGTGGCATTTGCTTTCTTGGGTCTGCCCAAATCTTCTGTGAAATCAGTATTGTGTAGTGCCACATACATTATGTTTTCCCAACTTGCGTAGAAAAGAGATTATTAATTAATTTTCTAATGGACTTTCCCATTCCATAGTTGGTAAACTCAAAACATGTAAATGGGTTTAGATACCTCACTGGCTGCGATAGTTAGCTTTGTATCTGCATGAACATTGGCGTCTCTTACAATGAAATTGAAGTATAGCATTGCATCTCCACACGAAGAGCTGCTGTAAATAAACCAGTTGAAATTATCAAAAATAGCAAGTAGTGCGAGAGGTGAGGGGCCTGGGTTCTCGGAGTGGTAGCATTTTTCCAGCACTTATCTTCAGAAGAGTGTCCTCATTCACCTCCTGGAACTGTGAACCATCAGCATTCCTCTTGCAGAAAACATCAAATACACAGATAGCAGCGCTTCAGGGTAACAGCGTTCCGACAGAGTCCTTTGGCAGAAAATTCACTTGTCAGGCTCTCTTGAAATTTTACTTGTTGCCACGTTGTGATTTCATTGGCCTCATGAAAATTTCTTAGGCTCATGTTTTCTCTTTTGTTTAGTGCTTTACTGAAATGAAATTGCTTGACACAGCTGTTCTAAGCCTTAAGACATACAAGTGACCTCTTTAACTCTTTGTAAGTGTTCACTTTCCTAGAACAGCAAGTATGTGGAGTGGCTGGGTTAGAGTTCATGCATTAGGTCATAAGATAATGCAGGCAACAGGCAATACAATAAATTGTACTTATATAACAGAAACAATATGCAAACCCAGAAAATAAAAAGGTAGTATGCTCTATGAATATTTTTGTTTCTTTGTCATCCTATAATATTCTCACAGATTAAATCAGATTAAATCATTGGGATTTCCAGGTTTATTCCCCGGTCGCTATGGACCACTGAAAAAGAATGAATAATTGTTGAATGCCTTTTGAGGGCTGCATAAGTAGTTCCAGCTATGCATTTTTACAAGAAAATGTGACATTCACTTTCATTACATAGAAGGCTGGAAAGGGAAACAAAATGTGTAAATATTGAAAGGAGAATGATAAGCATCTTTAATGTGTGAAATTACAAAATTTTGCGATGCAACAAAATAAATGTAAATGAACTAAATTTGCATGAACTAAGTAAAAGCGAGTACAACTTTGAGTGAGGAATCCTTCTTTATTCTTTAGTTCCTAACTTACTTCTGGAGGTTGCATCAACTGAGATTTTGTCTTCCCGTGAGTTTTTGTTTTACAAGGAGAGTAAATTTTCTAGAATGCAGGATCAAGTCTATTTTCAACCTCTGGAGCACAACTGCGTGGAAATTTTTTTATCAGAATGTTGAAAAGTTGCAACTTTTCTTGCACCCTGCAGATTTAGCAGTTTAAGCTATCCTGCTATTGGAACAGGTTTTTTAAAATCAATCCATATAGAATTTTTCCTCTATTTAACTTTGTCGTTTTAGAAACACTTTTAGTGACACAGATGATGTTTCCAGATTGGACAAGAAGTAAGCCTGACACCTGTAATATCTTTATACTGTTTTTTTCCTATCTGAAAATGTCAAAGTTATTTCTTAAATTTGGCCTGATACAGAAAACTCTTGAGCCTGTGCCTTTTTCTTGTTTGGTGAAGTTCAAGCAGAGGTTAACAATATAATTTAGCCAAACATAAAGGTTAATAAATAACTAACAAAGAATTATTTTTTTTTCTATTAGAAAGACACCAGTTTGTACAGCTTTAGTTTGAAAATGTTCCCTAAAGGGATCTTTCCCTACACTTGATTCTTTGTTCTTCTATTCAGTTTCTTTATCTCAGCTCATAACTATAATGGAAGACTGCACCAACCTCTGAACGTTTAGTGCAAGATAAAATTCAATCATAAAAAGTCTTTCAGGACTCACTAAGCTTTTTATTCTGCAATTTAAAATATTTGTACAGCTATAAACTATGCAATATTATGGTATAACAATTTTATTAGAGTAAAAATAAAGGTTTACTACAAACATATGTTCTTAATCACAAATTAATTTTATGCATTCTTTGATAAGTTTTCAAAATGTTAATTCTATTGTAATTGCCAGGGGATAGATAATCATCTAGGTTAACAGATTTTGCTACTTGAAACATTTTCCATTTAAAGTCACTAATGAAAAAAAAATCTTAGTTGCAAAGGATTGCATATCTAATGCAGCTTCTCTTAGTTTTTCATGCCAATTTTGTCCAACATATGGTTTAAAATCACTTAGCTGCTGAGTTGTGTGGAAGTGAACTCAACAGCAGAGAGTGTACAAGATATTGTGAAAATACTCGGTATGCTTGTTTTCCTTTATATGTATTTTGAAATCTTGTACTTAAAAAAGTATGTATTTTCAGCCATGTCAGGCATCTTGGTGTTTGGACGGAGAAGTAATAGTGCCGAAAATGCTTGTGTAGTAAATACACAGAGGTGTCCCAATGGTGATTCGATTGGTGCCAGTTGCTCTTACTCATCACTACATTAAGGTTCAAGGAAGAAGTTGAGGGATTAGGTGGGACTCCCAGATGCCTTTAGATCTGATCTGTCCCCACAGATCAGGTGATACTTTCTTCTTTCTGAAAGAAGAGGGCCTTTCGCTGGTGAGAGGTATTAATCACTGTGCTTATGATAGCTGAGAGATGTTTTCTGTGTTTGCCATAAGAAGGTTTAAATCTTCATCATTTGTGGCAGTTTGTATGAAAATAAACATATTCAGTCTAGTATTATTGAAAAACGCCAGTTTGGGGCAGGTCCACTATGAAATCTGCATTTTTATGGATTCTCTTTCATTTTGTAAACTTCCTTTCATGCTAGAGTACAAAAACCATCCTGTGCTATAGGGCAATCTGGAAACAGTAGTGTTGTTTAGAGAAATCATGTTCCTTTTTTTGATATTGTAGAATTGATATAAAATTCACGATTAAATTTGTTGCAGCTGTTTCCTCTGAATTTCATGCTCAAGCCACATCATTTTCTTTTGCAGTTGACCACAGGTAAATTTTGACTTGATGGAAACACTCGTGGTGCTATGACCCCAAGCTGGAAAAACACCAAGCTCAATATTGATTGTATTTTAGCCTAAGCTCTCATTAATGAAAAATTAATATAAGTGAAAAACGATTTCTAGTAAGTGTAACAGTCTGGTTTTGTGCCTGTGTTTCAGAATTTTCATCAAGAAGTCAAGAAAACAGATGATTCAGAAAGCTTGTCAAGCCCTGACAGTCTTGAGACTGGAGAACAAAATGGAAATTACACAATGCCGAGTGAATCATCTTTGACTGCACAGTGTGACTGTGCCCTGTACAGTCAAGAAAAATCACAGACTAGGAATAATGGCTTGCTTTGTAGAGCTCAAAGTACTTCTTCTAAAAATACGCATCTAAATAATTGTCTGAGAAATGTAGATTTGCAAAACCACCACAACTTACCTGTTCATGATCTTTTAGCTAAACATAATGTTCTAACTCCCGCTGACCATGTAAACAGTTCAGAAGAGGAATCATCTGCTTCTCACAGATTTGGAAAAAAACCTGCAGAGTTCTCTGCCTCTGGTGAGCAAGAAAGCTCTGTAAGTAATGCATTTAGTTTTCCGCAAAATATAAAAGAAGAAAGAAGCAAGCCATCCTCTGGAACGGCTAGCACATTAGCCTCTGGTCATCCTGTTTTCAATCCTAGCAAAGCCGGGGCCAGCCCTGCCTCTGTTCCAGAAGAAAGAGTTCAAGATCTGATGCAAGATCAGAGTTTTCAAATGACCCCACAAAAACGGACTGTATCTGTGCAAACCTCCAGTCAACCTATTGCAACATCTATAGTCTTATTTCCTAATCAGGGGTGTTCCACTGGCATTCCCAGCACAGCTGATGCATTACCAAAGGACAAAAACATCAGTACAGAGTTTTTAAAAAATACCTCAGGAAAAATGACTGAAAAAAAAGAAAATACTAAATGTATTGATGACATTAATCCAGGACCATCTTTATTTCAGGACATAGCAAAAGTCCCAGTTCTGTGCGATGTTAAACAGAATAACAAAGAGGAAGAAGAGGTAAATATGGTAGAAATTATACCACTGGTGTCTGATATGGAGTTAAGGTCTGGCCCTCCTGCACAGCACAAAACCCTGAAAAACAATATTCTTGAAAGTAAAAGAGCAAGATTATTCACAAGTATCTTGAAGAAGGAATCTAAATATGGACCCAGTCATTTCAAACCTGTGGTTATGAACCATGAGACCAGTTTTGGAACTCGACCCGTGTCTTCTATCAGAGACAGTTTAGAACTGGGAAAAGTAAAAATGAAAAGTGCAGACAATGAAAAATACAGTAGAAAGCTAAGATGGTGTGATCAAATTAACCGGGTAATAATGGAAAATAATGAAAAATGCTATGAAAAAAACACCAGTGAAATATCTCCTGCACAGCTGCAATATGTTCAAAGTACAAATAATACTCCTAAGACTAATTTAAGTAGTGTTGCTCAACCTTCAAACCCCGTGTTCATGAAAAGTCATCAGAAAAACTCTCGTCTATCAAAACCAAATGTTAATACAGAAGAATCAAATAAAGAATGCACATCTCTGAATACATTTATGTCTACTGGATCCTTTTCTGCTAAAAAAGCTTGGATGGTATCAAGAGATGAAGAAAGTAAACTCCCAGTATGCAGTAATAATTCTAAAATTAATGAAGTTAGTCAATTCAAGTATAAGGCAAAAATAACAAGACCACCAAGCTCTGTAAGAGCCCAGCCAAGTGTTATGCCCAAGAAGAGAACAGGCACCATAATCCCACTGCAGTCGGCTGCTGAAGCAAACAGAGCTCTAAAAGCTCCGGCAAAATTGCTAGCACCTCACCCAGCATCCGCACATCTGCCAGGAAACAGCAATGGTGAGAATGCAGCCATCCCTGGGTGTCAGCCACAGCTGCCTTCAAGTCTTCAAGCTACCGCTGCAAGCAGGAAGGATTTAAATGAAAGGCATGTTTTGTTAGCAGGTGGGGTCACAGAAAACAGCGGGAGTATTACTTGTCATTCGGACTGGGCCGCTGCAATACCTACACCTGGCTGCAGCACGGCCAAATATGAACCCTGGGCAAAAAATACTTCTGTAAAGAGTGTTCAGACAAGTGCCTGTCAAGGTCATTCAGTAACCTGCACTGAAAGAAGACCTGCTGATGCAGAAAATGGATTACATCTCCATCGTATCCCAACAGCTGGGAAAACAAGGACCTCGTGGCAAGCAGCTCACACTTCCTGCGCTCCAAAAGACTCTGGTACTGGTAAGAGTCATGTTTCTGGGTTTGGGTTGGGGGGACATTCAGGAGAAAGTCTTTTTCAATTACATCACAAATTTGTTTTCAGTTAAAACATCCAGCCTTTCATCCATTCGCACAATACCGCCAGTTTCAACAGGTTTTCACCATTTGTCATTGTCATTTCTATTCTAGTGGTACCCAGAGGCCTCTCAAGTGTTGATCCCCATAATATAATATAATATTAAATGAAAATGAAGTCTTTTCCCTGATGTTATATTCCTGATTAATAAGCAGATGTGGCAGGTGGTCAAAATAATTATATAGGAGGAAGTGTCTAAGTTTATGTGAGCAAGTTTTACAAGGTAACTGGGAGTCATAGCTTGTTGTCCAACAGTCATTGCCACCTGAGTGTGAAAGAAATGTAGATCTACCGTGTTTTTTAAAATGCTGACACTGTGAATGTATAAAATTATTAAGTTTTAGTCCCAGTAATATAATTAATGCTCAAAAAAATATTAAATTTCAAAATAAATAGCTTCTACTGGACAAATTTTGCTGTGCTGCAAAATGTCTGATTTATAAAGAATTTTAAGATTTAGGACCAACCCTGCATTTTATTAAAAATTAACCCTGTGTACAAGATGATGCAGAGACTGATTGGTAAGATAGAGGAAAGATGCGTAAGAAATTTTTGGACAATATATTTTAATCTCCTGGTTTTTATATTTCAAAATATGTTTCATGTTTTTTGATTTGCCTTATTTCTCCCCTGCAGCCTAGCTATATTCTGTGCCTTGGGCACTGATGGCATCCTTGTGTTTGTAATTTGTATGTTGTATGCTGGTTTGCTTTCTGTTCAGGGGAGGGTTGCAGCTGGAGGGAGAGCTCCTGAAGCTGTAAACCCTGCTTCAGGTACAAGCAGTATCCAAACCACTTAACCTACTGATATCAGCAACCTGAGGATCAGCTGAGCAGCTCAAAGACACTTTCTAGCAAAATAAGTAATTCCCACAACTTAAAAAAAAAAATTTCTAGTTTTATCTACAGTAATACATAGTTTTAACTACAGAATTATTCAGAATAGCTCTGGTGTGTAAGAGCAGAGGTAGGTGAATATTCTTGGCCTAAAGCAGGGGTGGGAAATGAGAAATGTTATCTGCTTGTCTGTTCCAGTTCAAAGTGAAACAGATGAGCTTAAGATATGTGTGACTGAAGTTAACCTATTTGATTTTACATTGGGAATGAACGAAGTCTTGCATTACCATGGCTTGCCTCCAGCAGAGATACTTGCCTCTGGATGTCCTTATTTGCACATCAGATCAATGAATCAGGAAATCTACTGGTCCAGAGTTGTGTGCGCTGCTAATACCATCTGTTTTCACTGCAACTCTGAATGCTACATCCCCAGAGACACATAGCTCCAGCTCCTTTAGAGGAAGAGCTGAGTAACGTCTCTTTAAAATTTGGGTGGGTGGCGCTCTCTCAGTATCTGCTTAGATATTGTGATCTGAAAGTCTTCTTTATCTTAAATACTCTAGATAACTCTTAAAGAGTTGCTTTTATTTGTTCTATTGCCTGCAAATGCACGTAGATCACCACAGTCTGTCCTGAATTGCTTGCTATGAGAGACCAAATACTGTGTTGTTCTTGAGTAAAAATACCTGCTGTGGCACTACTGCAGAGCTCAGTGAGGTCACAGAATCACAGAATCACAGAATCGCAGAATCACAGAATCACAGAATAGTAGGGGTTGGAAGGGACCTCTGTGGGTCATCTAGTCCAACCCCCCTGCCGAAGCAGGG
>Ga0065711_1043766_pt1 | contig 14526 bp, 7 predicted proteins | sample Hoacrofraction12_FD_59098 | JGI IMG/M metagenome (GOLD analysis project Ga0065711, IMG submission 59098) | Hoatzin crop microbial communities from Cojedes, Venezuela - Epithelial fraction 12 v2 (version 2) | ecosystem: Host-associated > Birds > Digestive system > Esophagus > Crop | place...
CGGCGGGGGCTGCGTGGTGCGGGTGGCACCGCGGGGCGGGGGGCTGCGGGGGCATTCTGCGCTTCCCTTCGGCGCTTCCCTTCGGCGCCCCCTCCCCTCCCCTCCTCTCCCCGAGGGCTGGAAACCAAACCAACCCAAAGCCGTGCAGCGGCTTCTGAGCTCCGTGTGCGCGTCATCTGGCGCTTCTGGTTCTGGGGTGAGGAGCAGGGGCCGCGTTTTGTTACCTCTGAAACAAAACCCACTGGCGGAGAGGTCGTGAAGCCGTTCCCTCGTTCATGTGGCTGCCCCACCTTGATGGTCCCGGGGCTCATCAGAGGCCCCGGGAGCCTCTGCTCTAGCAGAGGCTCCGGTTACAGATCTCTGTTCTGATTGATCAGAAGCTAATTTTGTTAGAATTTGGAAGGTAACGTTGCGTGGAGGGGATCTGAATCCTGAAAGATGAAACCTGGAGAAATTCCGGGAATTATTTAGGGAAGGAACTATTTAATGAAAGCAAGAGGGTAGAAGAGTTCAGGAACCTCATGCGTATGGGTGAGGTTTGGGATTTCTTCACAACCGAAGCTGTTAAACCTGCCGTGAATGAGATGCGCCTGACAAAGCCAGGGAGAGGGAAGGATTCCGAGCCTGTTTAGGTGAGTAACTATCTCAAGAAAAAGAGTAAGAAGGCGGGCTACAAAGAATAAAAAGGAAAGAACTGATCTAAGATAAACTTAGGGCATTAGATATCAGGAAACACAGAGATAAAGAGGTAAAAGTTAAACAGAGTTAAACAGAGCTACATCTTTCAAAGGACAACGCAATAAAATGTTAAGGAAAAAAAAACATAAGTGAAACAACAAAAAAGTGAACCAGTTACACAGCAGGCGTGGGTAGAAATTAGGGAGAAAAAAGCTATGGCTCAAAGCCAAGATACAGATACTTTTCTTTTGTTTTTTTTCACTTTGAAACTGTGGATATTGAGCATAGGAACAAAAGCAAATGGTCAGCAGCTACCAGTGATTTCTAAGACTCAGAGACCCCGTTGCACTCAAACCAGAAGAAGACTAGGTAACACCTTTCTAGAATTTTGAAAGGAGCTAGCACACAAAACTACAAAGCACTCAGTAGCAAGGAGTCTTAATTCTGAGAAGATTACAATACAAATGGTCCATGTAAATGTGCATATAAATTAAGTGCTTACCAACAAAGCTGCCTTCGTTAGCAAGGGAAGCATTAATACTTTTTATGGGTACAAGACACTGATCAGACATCATCTAAAATAATGATTCACGTTTTAGGAAAAGGCGTGTTAAAATTGGAATAGGAGCACATAAAAGCCACTAGTATGGTCAAGGGAAGAAAACCACTGCTAAAGGGCTTGGGTTCTTTAGCTAACAGCACTTTTCTTAAAAAAATTGTGAAGGAAAACAGGAGAAGCAAAAAAGTGTTAAGTGATGATAAATTAGTGTTACAACTGGAAGAGTTTTTTAGATAAGACAGGAATGTGGCTCTGCATTAGAAAATGTAGAACCTAAAACTGTAAGTACTTTTGGGATGAAACTAGATTTCTTTAGGAACGCTGTTGTAGGCTGTGTCTCCCAACTCTTAAAAAGCGTTTGAATTCGGTGATCCCAGAGGTTGTCTCCCATCCTATTCCCTAGCTGTCAAGAAACAGAGTACCTTCTTTCATGCAGGATGCCATGATGCATTGACATCGTGTGACTGATGCAGAAGGATGAATGGTGTCTATTTCGCTCTAGCTGAACTTCAAGTCTGACCAACTCTGATAAAAATAGTTCAAAATGTTGTACACAGTGGATGTTCTGAAAACATGGAAGTGTACCTTTACGTACAGAAAATATTCCCAGCGAAAAACTCTCAGTGCGGCTTATTTTTGAATCCACACTTTTCCCATGTGGTTGACTTTTTTCTTCCCAAACAAAGGTGGGAGTTATTTTTAAGTAAAGGCAATCCTCCTATTTTGGCTTTTGGAAACAACGTAAAAACCTGGGCTATCACTTCACTAAAGCAGGATCCAATTAGACTAGACTTCCTGGATGTAAATAATTTCTTTTAGTACTAAAAATGATGTCTCTCAATGGCCACATTTGATTGTCAGTTAAAAATATTCTCAGCTCTTCATTACCCTGAATCATCATCAGAGGACACCTGCTTGATACAAAAGAATACACTTGTCTTAAAGGGGGTTTCGGTAGGATAAAGCTTTACTCGTTGCTTTTGGGGTTTTTTGGGTTTTTTTGTTGCTGTTGTCGTTTTGTTTCATGGCTAAGGCACTACAATAAAAATTATATAATTACAAATGTGTGAACTTGTGCTTCTGTACATTTCAACATCTTTCAGTGTTCAGGGCCAGGCACCAGTTTTAGGACCTTGGCATATGGTGTGGTACAGAGCCACCAGCTCACAGTTCTGAGCGCTTGGGTACGTACAGGTAAAGGATGCGGTTTACTGGTCCTTCCACGCAGTTGTACTGGTAGCCACGGATGTGTCTGACTGCCTGGCCATACCAAGTGTGGCAGGAAGCGTTCAGGTTTTTGGCATCATGAGCAATAGCTCCTGCTTCCTCCAAGGGAAAAAGGCTTGAATAATTTTTTCAAGATGGTCTACATTAATTCTAGATAAAAAGTGGTTCAAATGATTAAATTTGGTTGGAAGGGACCAGAATAAACTGAAAAAATCTAGTCAGTCAAGAAAGTATAAATATTTTGCTTTTTCTTTTTCCTTTTCTAATTAAATCTCAAGTTCCACCTACACAACTGATTGTTCTGTACAAACAAGTTCCTTACTTGCTAAACATGCACATCTTTTCAATATTATTTTGGTGTACCTTGTTGTGACAAGAGGGAAAATGCTCTCACCTAACTTCTTGCCACCACTACTTTGGACTATTCCAAACAAACTTTTTTTTTAAGTCTGGCAGAGCGCACTGAGGAACAGGAAAATACTGGGAAAAGTTAAATTGTGAAGTTATGAACATATTGAATGGAATGTCTGTGAAGTGCAGTTTAATCTTTCCTCTTTTTGTTCCACATTTAACAAAGCAGATATTGCAAAATACCTGTGGATTCCCAATAGACCTGAGGCTCCCACATACTAAATACTCTGGAAAACGGGCCAGGTCGGAACTTGGGTTCTGTAAGAACCGGGCATCTGTGTGAACTCCTATCTATATGCTGATGACTCGTAAACGCCGCTCATTTCTGACGTACTGTTTTCCTTCAACCACTGTAACCTGTCATCCTGTCTTTCTGACATCTTCAGTGAATGTTTAGTTGTTGTGTTAAAATGAACATTGTAAGGATTGAGGTTTTGGACTTGTCCTGTTACGCCAGTCCTCCTCCTGCTCTATGCAAGAAAATCAAGAACAACACAAATCTTGTAAACTTTCTGTTGCTCAGTTTTGTAACTTCCATATCATCCTTTTCTACATCCTCTCTCTCTCTCCAGAAGTCCACATTCAAGCTCTAACATCCACTCAGGTGAAAAACTGGTTCCGTGGGTCTAATTTTGCACCTTACTTATTGCTGCTGCCTCCTTTCTGGCCTTATCTTACATAAACCCATTTGAGATTACTGCTGACAGAAATAGCTCTATCTACAGAAACTTGCGCTGTCTCTTTTCAGCTGTTCCCTCTTCCCCACTGGATCTAATGCACGCTCCCTGTCTTCACCTTTTTAGTCAGGGCCCTCTTCACCACAGAAATGTTTAAAAAGTATTTCTGGAAAAGACCTTAGAAAGTCATCTGATTAATCCTCTCTGCTGTCAAGTGAAAAAAAACCCAATAATTACAACCTGTATCCTACAAATTCACCATGTACCCTGTGCTTCAGGTGCAGGAATTTTGCAGGGCTGCAGGTGATCTGCTACAGAAGCCACTGATTTACCACTAAAAAGTTTTTCAGACATCCAGCCGGAATCCTACTTTCTGCATTTGAAACACCTCCCTGAAATTCTCTTGTTATTTCCAGCATCTTCTTACATATTCGTGTCTGAAGAGCATCAGTGTGTTATGTTCTTTTCAGACTAAAGCAGCATGTGTCTTTTTTCAGGCTTTCAAGATCTTCACTCATTCTTGTTGCCTTGATTCATTCTACTGGACCAACCTGCTTCTGCAAGGGAGTTGCTCAGAGGTCAGGACAATTCTCTGGCTGAGACTGAGCTGATCAGAGAGGAGGGAGTAATTTGTTTATCTTACAGCTTAAAATCAATAATGTTTATAGACTACAGGGTGCTTGTATTTTTCAAAACAGTACTGATGTTATTACGCACTTTAGCTTACAGTATTCTATAATACTCCAGTCTTTTTCTACAAGTGCTACATAAGCAGTAAAAACAATTGCATTTCCATTTATTGAGCTGCATATTTTTTTTAACGTTTTCTTTTTGCTTTTTGCCGTTTGTCTAATTTATCAGTCCATTCTGAATTCTGACCCTGTCCTCCAGCGTAGTTGTGCTCCCTCCAGGTTGGCATTAATCTGCAAATGGAATAAATTTTCTATCATCTGCTTTTTATAAAAACGTATTGAAAAGTAATGGGTACAAGGCTGTCTGAAACTGACACATCGTACTTGCTTTCCTCCTTGGCGATAAGCTATTGGTAACAGCTCTACTATGTGTTCTTTAACCAATTCTGTGTTCACTGTGTAATTTAATCCAGACTGTGATTTCTTGCTTGTTTAGGAGAGTGTCAGTTGAGACTGTTTTGAAAGCATTACTAAAATCAGGCAGACAACGTCAATTTTTTTTTTGTTCTGTCCATCTGCCCTGTTATCTGCCTGTGTCTTGCTTCATTTTGACAAGTCTCTCTTGGTTGTTTTTGATATTCTTGTTTTCACATGGAAACTTGAATTATTTCTTTTCTAGCATTATTTCAGGCCAGGAAATTAGATTAGTTGGCGTAACTTCCGTTTTCCTCTCTTTAAAGATATGCACTGATTTGGTAGGTGCCCACAATTTGGGAAACAGCAAATAGAAACTAGTAAGCAAAAAGAGAGAAAATGAATTTATTCCAACTCTGACTCAATTCTCAATAAAAAATAAATAAGTAAATAGTTATTATCTCTTCCACGTCTGTGCTCATCTGTAAAATTTCAATGCACATAAAGGATATCACAACCATTTAAGAACCAGTTCCAATTTGCATTTTTGACTGATTCACTTAGAGTTGCTCTACAGTTAGGACCTCGGATATTGTCCCTCAGCATAAAGTCCCTTACGTATACAACGTACAGATCAATCATCTTGCAGAGTTGCAGGTTTATCACTTATAGAATTCAAAATTATGTCAGCAGTGGTTTCAAAGTCATACTTTCACTGCAGATAAAAAAAAAAAAAACTAGTATACGTTAACTGAAGCCTATTAAAAAGAAAAAATGAAACCATTAACTGGGGCATATAAAATAAGACTAGGAAGATACTTAAGCCGTAAGACAAGAATCTGAAAAACACAAGAAAGCCATCACAGTACTGAAACACATCGTAAGAGAACTGTTCCATGCAATTGAACAAAAAAACCTCTCAATGCTAGAAAGCTTCAGCTGCAAAGAAATGAACTAGTTGTGAATGTGTGATTCTGGAGAAAATTAGTCATAACTTTAAGACTGCAGCAACTTTACCTTTATGATACATATGAAAGTGTGAACAAGGCAGAATATCTTAGCATATCCTTCCAGGACTGATTTGACACTTTTGCCTGTAAAACCTCAAAACCTCATATTATTTGGAGATTTTTTTTATTTTTTAGCATGGGAGAGGTAGGGTGGACAACTCTGTACTGATTTTTCTTTTTTTTTTAAGTCAGAAAAACCAAAAGTGTAATGTTCCTAATTTAGACATCTCAGCCACCAGAAATGACATCCTACTTTAAGCTCCAAAATCTATCATCAGAGGGAAGGAGCTGAGGGAGGGAAAAAACAAAGCTTAAGCACTCTCTCTTTTTCAGATGCAGACAAGGCTAACCAGATTTTATATACAAGATTAACAATGGGAATAAGATCTGTATATATGTCTTAGATGAACCAGGAGGCTGAAGCCATCTCTTCGTAGAGCACAAACACCTCAGTGTATATTTAAAAATGAGTCAAGTTAAATAAAATATAAAACACAACACAGATTCTGAGACATTCTGTTTTGCCTATGAAACAAAGCATATAGCTGCTGCAATACTTCCCATATTCCAGGAAGATGTGTACGGTTATAATTGTTTTGATTTGTCTTCATTCTGGAAACTCTGCCCTGGGGAGTCTGTAGGTGGAGCACATAAAAGGGCCCAGTTATTCAAGAGAAGTTTCATCTGGAATTCAACCATGGACTACATGGTTTTAATTACTTGAATAGATTAATAATTTTCTAGCTGTAGGATTTGAAATAGCTTTTCTTTTATAGATTCCTTTAAGCATTTTTTTCTGACTCAGCTTTTCTTTAACGTCTTTCAAAAGAGAGGATTCGAGTATCCTAAATCTCACTGCGATCACATGTTCAAATATACATTCATCTAGCTATTCGTCTGTCTAAAAGCCTGCATACTATTTATTGGGCAGTATGTTAACAACATCTCCACAGTTACTTTGTGCACTGAGGCAGTTTTCTTTGTCTAAACCAGGGGTGAAGTTCTGGGAGTTGCTGCTACAGGCACTGAAGTGTTGCACCACAAATGAGGAGTCTGAAAAACTAGAGATCATCTTTAACATGATCTGTTCTACATTTCAAGGTTTCTGCCCATGCCCCGTGAAGATAAACTTCTAAAGACGACAAGGATGGACTGGGAGAGTATTTAAGAGTTGTGGCCAAGTTTCAGTTCACCTGAATTCCGCCATTCATTTAAATGGTCCAATTCTGTACTGACTGCTACACTGGCTGAATCACTCCTTAAAGCCTATGTTCTCATTTTTTATTAAATGTTACTTCAACTGTGGAATCACAAAACTAAAGCAATCTTGACAGCCGTCCCAAGAATCTCTGATAAGCCCCAAACTAAGCAGCAGCACTATCTAAATACCAATAATTTTTAATGTGAAATTAATAAACAGCAATTTTCTGTTGTGTTTGGTTTGTGTTCTTCCTAGCTGATGGACATGAGGTCATTGTTTTTGCATGCTAGAACCAAACTTTATTTTTACCAAATTAAAATAGGTTTATGGAATATAAACACAGGTAGCATGCTGTTGCATGCTGTAAGACACATGCAAATGTTAAGTTGCCAAATTACTGTCATGGCAGTTCCTCCATATAGGCACATACCTATGAAGGGCAAAGCTGGTAATTTTCACTCAACTGCAAATTGAAACAGATGGGTGCCAAATTTATGTAAGGTTCAATTCAGCATAATCTTGATAGATAAAACCCTGATCGTTATTCAGGGAATTTAAAAGTCCATGCTCAAAACACATAGAGAAATAAATATCTATGTTCTATTCTAAAACTCCAAGATATTATGTTACATAGAATGCGTTATATGTAGAATACATATTACCATTATGGAATGCTTCAGAAATCTGTGATGGCACTACATATACTAAAAACAATTCAAACTTTGCATTAAATTATATCAGCAGCGCTATGCCAGTGTGTTGTATTTATGGCATGTAATATAGAGCATGCCCTTGTATAGACTAATGGAAGGAAAAAGAATAGGTCATACACCAATGCAAATTCCACAAGAAAACTGGCAGTCAGCAGAAAAGTTTGTAATGTGGCTTTGCAAAAAGAAGGATTTTTCAGAGTATGCTGGTCGTCTCAAATCCAGCTGCAGTGCCTGCAAATATTGGTACGTGGTTTGGTACACAGCCTGCTACACACAGCCTCTTAAACAGATATCTAAAGATGCAAGGGCTTAAAAATACTGTGAACCTGTCTGCTTTGATTTTTATTTTCTTAAAAATATCATTTTAGTCTTTTTAAATATTAGACCCTAAGGTACAGTCAGTCCTGATGTTTTTATTAGGTGAAACAAATCTGGACTGAAGATTATAGACGCTAGGTTTGCAGTTGCATGAATCTCAGTGTATTAGGGAGAGAAGCCATGATAATTCCATACAGATGTGCTGTTGCATTCCTGTAAATTTTCAGACTGAAAAGGAAATGCTAGTTACACCCCCTTCCCCTTCAGCCTATGGTAGATCATTTCACAGATTGCATATGGGTTTTGCATTCAGAGAAAAACAGTCATAGATCTCTTTGACCAGATACTCTATTTTTAACTTGACATTGACATATTAAAATCAAAACCCTGTGTTTGCTAATTGAAGCATCGTATCTAGGATATATCTCTTTATTAACAATCTAGGAAAGCTAGCCTTTGGGCCTCAGATTTTTTTGCCAACATGCACACACAAAAATATGAATAGCTTTATTCTCTTAGATGTCCTCCTTTACATAAGAAGAGAGCATATTTCTTTTTTTATATATGTGAGAATATACAAATATGGTTTCTATAAGTAAAATTCAAATATTTTTTTGAAGGACTTGATTTCCTAGCTAGAGCTAAGAAAACTAAACAAAGGAAATGTGATAATACTTAGCTTAGGCTGGAAAGTACTTTGCACAGGGTAAGAGCAAAGGCTTCTAAGACTGCCATGGCAGAGCTTTTCAGACCAGCAGCTAAAACTAAGGAAAGTTCTCCACAGATTTCCATGGGCGTAGACCTTAAAGAGGCTTTCAGTAGTGGGAAATACCTGTGAATGTGACTGTAGAAATCCGATACCTACCTTCCCAGCCTGAGAAAATTCGTTGACCCAGACAGACATGGGAATGACTAGAATAACAGAAGGAGGGCAGAATATGCTGGTTTGGGTGAACCTGTTAGAAGCTTTTCAAACTGAAAAGTCACCTTTGTACATCACTGTCCAGTTTTGAAAGAAGGCAGATTTCAGCATAGTTTCTTTGTTCAAAATATTCATCCTTCCATGCTGTGTGCTGGATGTCTCCAGTGATAGCTGCACTTCAAGAACTGGTATGATTCCTGTTTGTAAACATAGTGCAATAAAACTTCTCTTAAATCACTGCTCAAGGGACTCGCAAAGGTGTGTCTTACAGAAGACCACTTCTGTCATACAGAAGTGGTCTTCAACTAATAGTCAAACAGAATGTGCACTTGGACCCATGAGGATACTTCGGGCCACTGAGAATGTGGTTGACGTCAGGATGGAGACCTGCTCACGCAGCAGATCCTGTTTGTTATTATCGTCTAAAGCATTGTGTTTTAAAATAGCTTTCTATTATGTTGTAGTTCAGTTATCTTTACTAAAACAATGCTGTTATGGAAGTGTTTTCGAGAATCATCTTTGTAGCCAGGTAATGGCAAAGGCAGAAGGAGCACAACCTCTGTAATGTTCCTGAATTTCAGCAACTTAGAAACCATCTTTTTTTCTCTCTTATCTGTTGATTAATATCTGTTTATCAAGTTACTTGAGTGTCATTCAATATCATCTTAATAATAAAATGATTCTGCTACTATTTACAGTTGTTACTGTTTTTTTATTATTACAGTGACATCTAGGGGCTTTATTAATGGATCAGGACTGCGTTCTGCAAGCGTAGGATAAACACATGAACGAAAGTTTCTTGATAACAAAATATTGTGATCAATATAAAAGAGGCAGGCATTATCTAGGAGAGACTGCACAGAAGAAATACTGGTAAGCTTGACAGGTGGACTCATTATGGATGTGTGTTTTGCTTTAGCCTGGGTAAACACCAAGTGCCCACCAAAGCCACTTCATCACCCCCCCTCCTCAACTGGACAGGGGAGAGGAAATTCAATGAAAGGCTCATGGGTGGAGATAAGGACAGGGAGAGATCACTCACCAATTACCCTCACGGGCAAAACAGATTGAACTTGGGGAGAAAAAAAGTTTATCACAATCAAATCAAAGTAGGATAATGAGAAATAAAACCAAATCTTAAAACACCTTCCCCTCACCCCCGCCTTCTTCCTGGGCTCAGCTTCACTCCTGAATTCTCTCCCTCCTCCCCTCGAGCAGCGCAGGGGGATGGGGAACGAGGGTTGCATTCAGTTCATCACACGCTGTCTCTGCCACTCCTTCCTCCTCAGGAGAGGACTCCTCACACTCTGCCCCTTCTCCAGTGTGAGACAGCTCTCCACAAGCTTCTCCAGTGTGAGTCCTTCCCACGGGCTGCAGTTCTTCCCAAACTGCCCCAGCGTGCGTCCTTCCCATGGGGTGCAGTCCTTTAGGAACAGGCTGCTCCAGTGTGGGTCCCCCATGGGGTCACAAGCCCTGCCAGCAAACCTGCTCTGGTGTGGGCTCCTCTCTGCATGGGGCCACAGGTCCTGGCAGGAGCCTGCTCTAGCACAGTCTTCCCATGGGGTCACAGCCTCCTTCAGGCATCCACCTGCTATGGCGTGCAGTCTTCTACGGGATGCAGGTGGAGATCTGCTCCACTGTGGACTGCCATGGACTGCATGGGGACAGCCTGCCTCACCATGGTCTTTATCACGAGCTGCAGGGCAATCTCTGCTCCGGCGCCTGGAGCACCTCCTCCCCTGCATCTTCACTGACCTTGGTATCTGCAGAGTTGTTTCTCGCACATCGTCTCCCTCATCTCTCTTTACTGCTATTTCACCGCAGTTTTTTCCCCTTCTTAAATACGATATCACAGAGGTGCTACCACCATCACTGATTGGCTTGGCCTTGGCCAGCAGTGGGTCCATCTTAGAGCCAGCTGGCATTGGCTCTGTCACACATGGAGGAAGGTTCTCGCAGCTTCTCACAGAAGCCACCCGCTTGTAGCCCCCCTGCCAGAAAAACCTTGCCACACAAACCCACAACAATGTGGCATAGTTGTTTGCTAAAAAATAGAGACGTGAATGAGGAGAAAAAAGGGTGGTTTACAGATATGTTCAGGACTTATTTTTCCGAAGAGGAAAAACAGCAAGAAAGATGCAGAAACAGATGACCTTTTTAAACATGCTTGTCTATGAAGGTTTGTTCCCCAGGCCAGATGAAAGTCAGTCTCTTGATCCCAAAGAGGGGCAACTGCAAGAGTCTGAGAAACTAAGATCACATAACCTATATTTGATATAATTAGGGGATGTAGAAACAGTGAAACAATGGAAGAAATTTATCTTTCTATTAGCAGTCTGGATATATATTGCAATTTAAAGCACTAGATGAAGAGTGGTCATCACTGGCATGTGAGATGACAGCCAGAACAAGACTTTTAGTCATACAGATGGAACATCGTATGCAGTCCAAATGATGGTGAGAGCATGGGCCTGAATGACAGACAGGATGGCAATCCTACTAAAAATTCTTAGAGAGAGGATGTGGGGAAAACATGCAGTAAAGTTTTATTTTATCCTTGCAGACCATGCACTAACAGCCTGCATTCCAAGACAACAAATCGGGTAAACAATCCCAGATTTAATTTAGAGGACAAAGACTTTGATTAAATTAGGAGACTAGAACCAAAATGGAGAGTATAGCATCAGTTCTTTGGAAAAGTGATAATCTATAGATGAAGGACAGAGCATGGAAAAATAAGAAACCCAGAAACAGAGTTTTGAAGTTTTTAAATGAAGTTGGAGGGCTGAAGAGTGCGTTTTATCTTATCTTGTCTCAGATACCTTGATCTCAGAAATTTTAAGATTCATGTTCACCAACCATTCCCCGAGTCAGATTCAGGGTTTGTTTGTTTGGTTTTTTTTTTCTTTTGAGCAATCTTACAGCTCTAAGATGATGCCTGACTACTTCTTATGGCCTACTCTCTTGAGAGGCAGCAAATTACTCTCAAGACTCAAACATTTGGCATTTACTGTAATTGCTATTTCAACGTATTCTCAGCTGCATCAATACACCATCAAATTCTTTTGTCCAATTTGACAACAGAATTAGGAAATTAACATCAGGAAAGAGAGCTTACAGTTGTTATTGAGAAGTTAGTTTAGTCTATAAATGAGCTTCAGTAATGGAAGATCCTTTAAGGGTAGTATGCAATACAAATTTCTACTGGCGTTTTAGCTCTGTGCCTTCAGAGTTAGATGTCCGGTTTAAAATAGTCCTTTATGTTCTCTCCAGTACCAGAGGACCCATTCATGGCTCTAATCTTAGATAATTCTCACAGGACAGTATCCCCTGTCCCCCCCCACTATCCCCCAGCACCCTCTGCATCCCGTTACTGCCTGACGTGGAACACACACTTGAGCAAGGACAGAGTCATCCTCTCCACACTTCATAAACAGTATCAGCTAGCTGGAAAAGTATCTCAGGAGAGAAACTGGAAGGTAACAGGAAATAAAGAAACAATACAGCTTTTTTTCCCCATAAATTTGCTTTCAAGATAACAGTGATGTAGCCACATTTTTAAAAAAGCATTGTATCCACAGGCTTGGACCCACAGTTGTCTTGACACAGTTGTCTTCCTATGTATAAAAGTATCAAGAAAATTGTAAAATATGAGTTCACATACTTCCATTCTTCTGGGAAGAATCTCCAATTATTTAAGGTTTATTCTTCAAACATTTCATTGAATGAGTAAAAGGGATGCATCTATTTCCTTTCTTTTTGTAACTGCAATGTAAAATGTTCCTTTGGAAAATGTCATTAGCTGAATTCCCAGATTTTCCTGGCATTTTAAAGATACAGCACCAGAACGGAACCTCCTGAATTCTCTTAAATGTCATGTACCTAAAATCTATAATTTGAAACTTCAGGGAGCCGATGCTTTACTTCACCAGCAAGTAACAAAATTGCTAATGTTAAAAAAAAACAAACTCCCACAGTTTCAAGCACAGTTATGTTGAATCAAATTTGCACTGATCCTCAGAAAAAGATGTTACAATGATCTAGCGTCAGTAGTAGTATGGCACTGGTGATATTGACTGCATGGGACTTTTTGGTAAAAGAGTGTGTTCGTGCAGAATGCTGTCTCTTACTTTCAGCTATTTGTTTTAAGTAAAGAAGAAAACAGTCAGAATTTGGACTTTCCAGTATTAAAAGTGGATGTATTTCCCGTTAAATCCATTAAATCGTTGTTCACAGAAAGAATATTACATTTCTTTGTACTTACTCTTATCAAAATTAAAATGATAGAAAATTTTAACTAGTCCAGAGCCTCACTCAGTTATACTATCACAAACCCATGTAACCCAACTTATTTCATTGCTTTCCTTTAGATTTGCCAGCAGTATCCATACAAGCGATGTCCAGAGAAAGGATAGGAAAAAGAAAGCATAAAACATGCTGAGACAAGTGAATTAAGACTGAAAAAAACATGGAGAGAGAAGATAATTAATTGTATTAGCTAGAAAAAGACAGTGTCGATGAGCTATAGAAATATTGCTTTGTCTAGAAAACAGAAATGTTCTTCAATACAAGTGACTCCAGATTTAACCTTTGGAAAGCTGAGAGCATAAATTGGCAAGTGTGATTGCATGGGTCTACCTCTTATTAATGTGAATTGATTTATTAAATCTATGGTAAGTTAAGGAAAAATAGTTTAAAGCCTTTTTCATTTGCGGATGTAACGCGACTAAAATCCAAACTTCCTCACCCCTTTACTCTAATATTATCATCCTTTATGGTATTGGCAAAACAGGAATATAAACAAAATTAAAAAATGAAAATGTTTTTCTAATCACTGCAAATTTAAATACCAGCTGTTACAAAATAGTTCAATCATACTTATCTAACAATATAAGAACACAGACATATCCAATCTTTTTCTCAGTTTTCCCCTTGTGTAACACGATATTTTTTCTGAAAATGTAGAATGATTATTTCTAATTGGAATGATAAATTTAATATTTTTAATTCATGCTTCCCTCATAGAACCATAGCATCATGGAATTATAGAATGCTTTGGGTTGGAGGAGACCTTTAGAGGTCATCTAGCCCAACCCTCCTGCAGTAAGCAGGAACATCTTCAGCTAGACCGGGTTGCTCAGAGTGCCATCCAATCTTCCCTCCTTATATAGAGTTTGAACTCAGGCTACTGAAATGACTTGTCAGGAAACTCTGACACAGTGAAACTCTGGAAACCACAGTGATGGCCATGACACTGGTCATTATGCATAACAAGAGGTAAAGCTATAGGGCGGTAAGCGATGTTCTAATGGAGTCCCAATTCAGTATTTGACAAAACTTGGGAAACTGTTTTGGTCGCCTTCATCGTCCTAATCAAAATAAAACTGAAGAGGAAATTTGGTTAAAGTTCTCAATAAATGATCACTACATAAACTGAAATATCTTTTAGGTAGATCAAGACAAATCAACTCCAACTCTTTTAGGCATGTGAGTAACAAGCTGAATTGCAGTATCTGAAAATGTCTTTGTATTAATCCAGAGAGTAGCACTGAAGAATCTGACTGTAAAGGGAAAGACAAAAGCCTTCTTAAAGAATGATGCCTTTGCAGCAGCAGGACAAGACACAATAGGCATTAACAAAAGAAGTGGGCAGGGGCTACTTCTGATAGATCCTGCTGTTCAGAGACCACTCAGCACTAAGAATGCCCACAGCTCTCTGCTTCCTTCAAGGTTTGATTCCTCCACAGAAGGAATGGAAGGAACC
>Ga0065711_1014257_pt1 | contig 14525 bp, 10 predicted proteins | sample Hoacrofraction12_FD_59098 | JGI IMG/M metagenome (GOLD analysis project Ga0065711, IMG submission 59098) | Hoatzin crop microbial communities from Cojedes, Venezuela - Epithelial fraction 12 v2 (version 2) | ecosystem: Host-associated > Birds > Digestive system > Esophagus > Crop | place...
TGTTTTCTTAAAGTCTGTTTCTATTTGGGTACTTTGCCTCCTTCCTTTCTTAAGTTTCATTAACTCTTATCATACCATGGTCATTGTCACCCAAGCCGCATTTCACCATGATCACAGTTAATTCCCCTCTACTAATTAAATACACGGCAGTCCTTGCACTGATTGCTTTTTTCTGCCTCCGGTATGTGTATGTGCATCTGTAGTATTTATCACCACCAGGACTTCCGGATTAATCCACGTGGGACTGCGTTCATTCTCTTTCAAAGATTGTCTGGGTAGTATAAACCTCCAATATTACCTTGTGTTGTGCCTTGCATAATTATGGTATTTGTTCACAAAAGCTCCTTCCACTGCCTTTGCATTGTTTAGTCGTCTGCAATGGACGCTAACGTGTCTAACACCCTGGTTCATGTTCCCAGACTTTCAGCAAGGGTAACTTTTAAAAAACGTGTAGATGTGGCACTTCAGGATATGTTTTAGTAGGAATGGGGTGGTGTTGGGTGGGTGGTTGGACTCGATGATCTTAGAGGTCTTTTCCAACCTATGATTCTATGATTCTATAACTTCCCAAATTTGGATCTCAAGACAAGTATCCTGTGTGAACATGCCAGCCTTTTCCATTGCAGCAAAGTGTCTAATTTACCAAGATTTTGTAGTGCTAGTCATTAAGTGCTTATTATTAAGAATTCCTGTTCCACTTCTCTTGTTTCTTCTTCACACTTTTTGCATTAATGTATGGGTTTCCAAAGCCTTCNGCAGATTGAGCCATGATTTGTCTCCTNTCCTTCGTACAGCATGTCCAAGCTGCTGGGTTTGATGCNTACGNCTGTTTTTATCTTCATTATTGTAGTCCAGGGCTNTGGTAACCAAGGATGAATTTGAAAAACCTCTGGTTCAAATCTCTATAAGAAGTTTTTGGTCCCAGCATAAGAACGTGTTGTCATGAATCCCCTGTTTTCTGTCTTGACTTCTGGACTTCACTAACAAAGGGCAATGTCCAGAAGTTCAGAAGCAGGTTCAGTCCTTGTTTAAAAATAGAAGAGGGAGAGACTGTTCACACATAACAGTATTAGATGATGTGAGACTGCTCCTTGTACTAACTGAATTTAGATGGTGGTGGTGGGAGGGAAAAGGGAGCATTTAGCCATGGTTTTTAGATGACTACTTTAAATTCGTGCTTGCCTCCTTGGATGTTCAGAACAGCACTACATTTAGTGCTGCTTTGTAGTTACATTATGTTATCATTCAGAGTGAAATAGACATTTTCCAAAAGAAAGGAAAAACACATCCCTAGAATTACACAGTGCTCAATTTATCTTCATGGGTATATGCATGAATTTTGATTTTCTGTATGATTTTCATTTGCCATATGTGCAAGTGTGGTTAATCATCAGTTTATATTATGTGTTGTCATAAACAGGCCTCTATTAACACGCTTTTCATCTTGTAAGTATGTGCTTTTCTCTACTGTTTCGGTCCAGAAAAAGTAGTCGTCTGAGCACTTTCTTTGGTGAACATCACCAATTTAGAATAGTTGCTTAGGGCACCACAGTGTGACAAATGCAATATTGCTTGGCTTTAACAAAGATGTTAAGTGACTTGGAAAATACAGATACAGTGTGAACAGCAGGGCTAATTCTGTAATTTTGAAGAAATGGCGTAAACTTAAACTGTGCTGTGTCCCTAAATATTTACACTCCATGGTGGTGTGAGAGCCAGAAGGCTGGCTGGAGTTACAGAGCTGAGAAGAACACTCAGAACTATAGAATCAAAGAGTGTCAGAGTTTGGCAGGGACCCCCAGAGATCATCTAGTCCAAAACCCCTGCTCAAAGCAGAATCAGTTAAGCAGGTTGCCCACAACTGTGTCCAGTTGGGTTGTGAATATCTCCAAGGACGGAGAAGCCGTGGTCTCTCTGGGCAACCTGTTCCAGTGTTTGATCAACCTTACAGTAAAACAATTCCTTATGTTGAAACATAATTTCTTGTATTTCCATTTGTACCTACTTCTTCTCGTCCTGTCACTGGATACTGCTGAGAAGAATCTGTTTCTGCCTTCAAGCATTCACACACATTTATAAGGTCCCCCTGAGCTGTCTCTTCCCCAGGCTGAACAGTCCCAGCTCTCCCAGCCTCTCCTTGGACGTGAGATGCTCCAAGAGCCCTTCAGCGCCTGAATGGTCCTTCGCTGGACTTGCTCCAGCCTGTCCCAGTCCCTTTTGGACCAGGGAGCCCACCACTGGACCCAGAACTCCCGATGTGTCTCAAGTGGTGAGCAGAGGAGGAGGATCATCTCCTTCAACCTGATGGCAACTCTATTGCAGCCCAGAATGTTGGTGGCCTGCTTTGCTCCAAGGGCACATTGCTAGCTTTTAGTCAACTTGTGGCCTGCTGGGATCCCAAGTCGTTTTCCACACAGCTGCTTTCCAGACGGTTGGCCCCCAGCCTGCGTGGGGTTATTCCTCCCCAGGGACAGGACTTGACACTTCCCTTTGTTGGACTCCATGAGGTTCCTGTTGGCCCATTTCTCCAGTCTTTAGAGGTCCCTCTGAATGGCAGTGCACCCATCCGGTGTATCAACCATTTGTGCCAATTTTATATCATCTAATCAGAAATAATAAGAAAGGGAGCCACGTAAGCACAGTGAGGTTTGTATAGCTGTGTTTTCAGACTAGGAAGATCCAGCTGCACAGATACTCTGCTTTTTTGACAGGGTTCTGGATTTTCTGAAATGGAGATGACAGTGAAGGTCACTGTCTAGGTGACAAACTCCCCAGGGGAACACTCCCAGTACCTAAGTGCTCGAGAACACAACCCCCCACGCTCCTGCTGTTCTGGGTGCCTTCAGAGAGCGCACTCTTTTGTTCCTGATCTACTGAGTGATGTCCCTGCCCGTAGTAGCAGGGTTAGACTAGATGATTTTACATATCCTTTCCAGCCCAAAGCATTCTATGATCCTGTGACTGGGGACAGACTTTTTAGTAGGGCCTGTAGAAACAGGACAAGGGGTAATGGTTTTAAACTAAAAGAGGGGAGATTTAGACTGGATATAAGGAAGACATTTTTTAGGGTGAAGGCGGTGAAACACTGGCACAGGCTGCCTGGAGAGGCTGGAGGTGCCCCGTCCCTGGAAACATTCAAGGCTGGGTTGGATGGGGTTTTGAGCAGCGTGATGCGGCTGAAGATGTCCCTGCTTGTTGCAGGAGGGTTTGACCAGATGGCCTTGAAAGGTCCCTTCCAACCCAGACCATTCTGTGATTGCAATTGGAAGTTCCACTAATTGTTTCTCAGTAGAGATGGATAAATTTTGCATCGGTTCTCATGCTGATCATATTTAGACAGCCTGGGATATAATATGTCCAACATGACACAATAGTTAAAAATAATCGTAGTTATGATGAAGCTGGGTAGAGATTGTCCCCGTATCTCCTTTACTACTATTTAATTCTCCCTGAGGAGAGAGTACGACGTTCCCTGGTAATGTCATAGCGCATTTTTTGCCTTGATTCGTACTGTAAACTCAGCAGCTAGTGTCAGAGTCGCGTGGAGTTCCACCTGAGCGTAGAGAAGCCCTGATTCATCAAAAAGTGCCTCTCCAGGTAACAACTGCTGTGACTGTTGTAAGTGAAATAAAAGAGAAAAAGAGAAAGGATGCTCGAAAAAGGAATGCTCTTTGTCATATGTTTAAATTGGGAAATCCATTTATATCTCACAGGAAATTAAAAATGGGAAAATAGGGGCAAACAGATCGATACAGTTTTTATATTACAAACAATTTCTGGGAAGAAATTCAAACTAACTCAAATGAACAGCACAGAAGAGAACCAGAATGTTCAAGGACAGCTAGGTAGAACAAAACTGCGGGGTAAGGTTAATTGCTATGAGTGGGAAGTCTTTCTATCAGGTTTAAGCACTGAGCACATCTAAATAATGCTGAGAAAATTGAGTTACAGAGAATACACACAGTATTTAGGTACCATGATGATTGCATTTCTGCTTAAATGGGAGATCTAGCTAACAGAAATGATTTTCCGATTTATTCACGTGTGCACAAAGAAAAGGACATGTAGAATTAAATCTCAAGGAAAGCTCACGAGCTCCTGTCTGGAGCCTTCAACTTTAATAAGAGGTCTGGCCCCTCAGAATTTCTGAGCTGTTTATGGTCCTAGTTTATTCTGCCTATTAACTCAGGAGAACTCTTGGTGGCTTTCTTTGGCAAGGCAAAAAATAGAAGCCTTGGCAACTCAGACTTATTAGGAATTTCTTTTAATTTATTTTAAATGAGCAGTATTTTTATTTGCATTAGATTTTTGATAACTGCTTTAACAGCAACCCTTTAACACATATTTTGTGAAAATTAATACTTTAAATCACAGTTGTAAAGCACTGTTTTATAATTTTTAACTACTTATAGCAGACAAAACCATCATTATCCAACAATTACAGTACATGAATTCTTAATTTTTAATAAAAAATAAACTACTTGCTCTCTAATTAACTCTGTAATCAAGATTGTTCCAGTATATCATTATATCTCTTAAGATTTCAAATCCTATCTGGGTTTAAATTGGCATAGTATTAAAATAAATTGTTTCTCTGTAATGTATAATTAATAAATGTGAGGGTCTTTATCATGATTGTTTTCCATTAGCTAAATACATAAAAAAAGTATACCAAAGTATATGAAGAGCTCAGTCCAATATATTTTTAAATTTGTGGAGCTTTCCGTACTGATCCAAGAAAAACAGACCCTAGAGCCTGCTGTAGTCTCTCTTGGTGTGCAGGAGCTGTTGTGGAGCTTGGAAGAGTTTTACCCCTTGGCCATGACGTTGTTAAGCTGACCGCTGGGACTTCTTGAGAGGAATAGCCTTGTAGGAATCCTAGCAGGGATTTTTCTGTGCAGCTTGGGGGAGTTAATCCTCTAAACCCCAGTGAACGTCAGTGAGTGCAGTGGATGCATACATTCCATAGGTGTTTTTGGAAACTTTCCTGAATGGATTGCAAAAATCTGAGAATAGTTATAAAAAACCTGTAGTGGATCCGCAGATCCATATTCACATGGATTCCTTCCAATTTCAAATTCCACTCTGCCAGGCAGTGGTATACAAAATACATGTGTGTGTATGTGGGGAGCAAAAATACAGGCATATTTATGCGTGTGAATTTGTGTATGTGTATGCATACAAATATGTATGTGCACACGCACACCCCTGCCTACAGTCAGCTCCCACCTCACTGCTCCGTAGTCACCAAACAGCTTTTCTTCTAGAGGTTTCAGGAGAAGGCTCCTTTGTAAACGGACCAGTTGTAAAGAGCAGTCAGGAAAATTTATCAGACATGCAAATAGAGTAATGTAATTACATACAGACACTCTGGAGTCAACATAAACTATACAACATGTTTTTAAAAAGCATTTTAAAAAGAAGCATCCTAGAGATTACCCATGTGTTTATATCCTATTTATGAGAGTGTATATAAGTAAGTAAACAAAATATGTGTGGAATAGTGCTTATGAATAGACCTAATTTCTCCAAAATACGTATCTCATGCGCTATATGCATCCAAGCAAACATAAAAAACCACATTGGCTTCCTCTCAAATGTACCACCCAGAACAGAAGGAGCTCTGAATTATAAACAGAAACTATAACTGGTTATCCAAAATTCCAAGTGCAGAGATTTGCGACAATTTCTTAAACATTCAGTATTGCGCATATTGAAATAAATGCATATAAATTCAAAATTTATTTTACATCTACTGAATTAGATTTAAGCTCGTATCGTACCATTTACAGGGAAAAAAAGGTCATAGCTTACTATACAAACATATATATATATCTGTATTTGTGTATTTCCTCTGCTGTCATGGACAGTAAAATTTATTTAATGAGGGTAAACAGAATCTGGCAGTTGGAAGCAGGAGGAGCAATGTGCAGCATTACTGTGCAAACACATAGCGTTATACTGTTTTTCCTGGGGTTTTTTGCACGAATGTCTTGTTCTGATGCCAGTGTCAACGCTTTGCCAAGGGGTAGCATATGTCTGGTGTTCTGAAGGCTGGCTTCTGCGTAGACAGGAAATCTCTGTGTATTTCAAGTATAAATTATTTAATTGAGTATCTGTTGGGAGAGGACCCTCGAAAATATCCAGGGTATTTTCTTTGGGAAGTTCAGACCCATAGGAATGATAGGTTGCCAAGAAGGGATTCTTCATTAAGCTGTTTATGAGAACAATGCACAGTAGTAATTGCAATGCTGAATATTTGGCCACAAATGAATTAAAAATAGTGTGGAAAGAGATGTGCAGCAGCACTGTGCTGTGACACCGGCATTACAATACCATATTCTACAAAGGAATATGTATGAAGTATGATTTGGAATGAAGTTGTCTTTGAAAAGGGAATGACCCCTACACGGTTCTCACTCTGGTGCAAACCTCTGAGGAAAAGCAGAGAGCTACGGACTGCTTGGTTCACTGACATCTTATGCTGCAGTTGTACCTTCTACCCTGGCTTTTCATGGTAGTGAGGCAGAAATATTAGCCTCATTATTTTCAAATGGAACCCCAATCCTTAGCAGGAATTCTGAAACTGAATTTTGCTGGAGTCTCCAGTGTCCCTAAGTGGTTTTGAGGAGGTGGTACCGGTCATTCTGTATTCAAGCTATCTTCAAGCTTTCTGCTCTGCTCCTTCTATTTTATTGCTCTGGTTGCCTAATAAAGGGATGTAGCGTTTCCCACTGTGAGGAATTTTTGAGTTATTTTGGGGGATTCATGATTAAGTTTTTATGTGTAACTGCTGGTGCCTCTCTTCAGAGGGCTTGAAATATGAGTTTCTGTTGAGACCAAGTTGAACACCTTTTTTTCACTTCTGTTTTGTACATGGCGTGGTGGTAATATTTTTAACAAATTATTCACACTGTATGGACTAGGTACAGATGTGAACGATCATTCTTGTTCCTTGCTTCCCTGGTTTGTAAATCTATGTCAGTAAGACATTAAATATATATATCCCTCAAAACACTTTCACAGCAGTGGTTGCTGCGTGGTGTTGTGGGTTCTCCCACCAGAGTCACGCTTTGCACGGCTGTTGACCTGTGCTTCCCGTAACAGGAATTTCCTCTCTGGGCCGTCTGACTCTCCGTTTTAGTGCTGACCTACAGAACCAGAAATTAACTCCTTAGAGGTGATTTCTCTTGGATGCTCAGCTTGAAACCATTAATGCTTAAAGAAAGATTGTATTGGCAGTAGCACACCAATTTGTTTATGAAATATGTAGCCACATACACAAAAATTAAAACATCATGTAATCAGGATTTTTAGTGAAAGGACATTCTTTTTTACCTGCATCCGTACATTCTATGAAAAATAGGAGGAAGAACTACTTAAGAATTTAAAACTATTTTAAATTACTCTCTATACTTTCTCTGCTTAAAGTTTAAATTGTACTTTAAATAAGCCCATTCTAATTTAGGAGTTTGGGAGTAGAACTTTCACTAAAGCATGGATGAATCAATTTTTAATCAGTTTCAGTAAGTTCATATTGTGTCATAATTAAAAAGTAAAATTAACGAAGACAATTTAAAATTCATTAACATTCAGTGAAAAAAATTCAATATAATCACTAGCAAAATTACCCTTGTGTGTGTTTGCCAAGTTCTGCAAGAGTGCATTTTGGAAAAAACACTGCTGGCTCAGATGCTGGAAGATCATAAATAAATCTTTGCGCACTCTCTTACTGCAATGTTGATGAATCAGCGTTGGCATTAATTGATGCACTTGAATAATTTTAATTCGTGGAAGTAAAAATTGTATGTGGGCATGTTTTGCATAAAACTGAATTGTTTTGATGCTTGGTGGTCTTTGTGTTGGCTTCATTGTCATGGTGTTGCAAGTAGTTTACAGAATAGATACCTTCAGGGAGTCATTCCCGTGAAAAGGTTAGAAAGTTCAGTCAGAAAGTGTAGTACTCAGAGTTTGTTATTACAGCTCTTGAGCTTTCATAATATAAGACAATGTATTTCATAACTTGCTGGTTTTGCCTGTATATAATGGGTAGAGTTGACAGCGGAACACACAGAACTCCTGTTAGGTCCTCTGTGCTGGAGAAAACTGTGTTCAGACAACGTAGACTTCAGCTGGACTTCATTAGTTTGGTGTAAATAAATTAGAAGGTTATCAGAAGCTAAGGTATGAAATATTACAAGGTTATCAGGGGCTGAGGTATGAAATATTAGAAGGTTTCTGCCTGCTTTTCCTTTTTGATTTAAAAAGTCCCATAGGGGTAGATGCATATGCTATGACTTCTCCAAGGTCTATGTGAAAAAGGACTCTTTTTTAGGGAAAGTGATGCTAAGCAAAAAGACTAGACATTCTTATAGTCTTATTCTTGGATAATACCAGTTAGGTAAGATTTAATACATGTCTATGAGACATCCAAAAAGTAAGTCTGCCTTTTATCTGCTTTTGTGATTAACTCAGACTTCTTAGGCTCGCTGGTGCCTTCTCCTACGTCAGTTCATGTTCTTTTTTGCTTTAAACTTCTAACACCTTTTTCACTAACAAGGTCAGCAGCTTTCTCAATGTTCTTGAGTATTCAGTACTTTTTGACCTTTTAACCATTTCTAAGACTTTTCGATGCTAAAGGAAACCAGACTAAAGCAATAAGCTAACATTATAACGTACACTGTATATGCAATTTTGATTGACCGTGTGAAGTCAAGGTCAATACAAACTAGTAAGGCTTGTAAGTCAATAAAATTTGATCTGTTCAGTATGTACATAAACAGTTTTCCATTATACTAAGAATTCAAAGTCCCTAGATAAATCTGTGGTTTGTAGCAGCTTTTAAACAGAGAATGGGACTGATTCAGCTCGCTCCAGTATTGATACGAGTATGGAAATCAGTTGGAGTGGGACTTTTGAAGTCTCAGGGAACATGAAAATTGGATGTGTAACCTGAGTGTTTAGTGCTTATTATTTTGAATGCATTCTGTCAGCTGCAGAACGTTCCCGACGTGCTGAAAGCTCTCCTAAGAGTCAGTACCTCTGTAAGATGTATCATAGGTTGACATGTACGTGTCCTGTATGCAGCTCTGGTGGGAAGCGGAAAGGACAGTTTACAAATTCTAGTACTGCCCCAAGGGAAGCACAGACAGGGCAGTTCATTTCAGGTCCCCACGGTATGATACCAAACCTGTGGTATCAGTGCAATAGCGAACTTGAAAGGTCTAACCCTACGGCGATCAACATAGATCTTCCTTTACTTTGTTCTTTCTGTCAGCTCTCTCTTGTTCTTTGGCTGCATTCTCTCTCCCACTCCGGGTTATTAATCTCTGTAGCTGTGCTCTTCACTTGGATTCTCATTATCTGCTGCAATTCGGATGCAAAAAGTGTGCTTAGATTAAGGCAGTTCTCTGTGACACAAGGGAACCCCNATCTCAAAAGAATGACTGATTCATTTCTAACAAGAGTCAAGACAACAAAGANCGATTAAAAGGACGTCTTCATGATGTGAGTCATTGCCATTGTATTGAACTGCAGAGTCATGGTGCCTTGGAAGCCACATTTCCCAAGTTCATGTCTGGTAATTAGAGAACGAGTCCCTTCTTCCGTTACTATTACCAGACGGCATTTGATTTCACTGGGTCTTTTCATGGTGCTTATGTTTCCTGAGCAACGCTCAAAACTCACGCCAGATTAGCATTCTGCCTTTTGTTCCTCACAACTTTTGTCTCAGCAGGATAATGAGTATCCAAAATAATTAGTTCATACTTTTGACTTTGCCAGTAAAACCAGTACGGTATCTGTCCTGTTTACAAAGAATATGCATCAAAATGACAGAAATCGACTGAACGGGGTGAAAGATAGACTGCAGCCCAATGTGGCCAGTTCTGACCACGAGCTGCAGGCCATAAGAAGTATTTCTGGGAGTGGTTCGAAGGAGAGAACACCGTGGCTCCGCAGCACTTTGGTGCAGACTGTGGCCTCGATGACGGCACGGCCGGGCTCCCCAGGGTGACACAGCGATGCTGGGCTCCCCAGGGTGACACAGCGATGCTGGGCTCCCCAGGGTGACACAGCGATGCTGGGCTCAGTACTCCCCGTGGCTGGGGGTTTGGAGCTACTGCAGCCCCTCAAATACAGGGCAGTGTGAATTAGGAGTGAGAAAAATTACTTTTGCATAACTGTAGCAACAATTTTTGCTTAACATCAGATATCTGCTGTGGCCTGAAGGAAAAAGACAAGAGAAGATTCAAGGAGACAAACCACTAAGTGAAAAAAAAACCCATGGAGGGCAGGAAGGGGGAGGGGAGACAGTCTTTCCAAAAGGCAGGTAACCCCATAAACGTGAATACAGAAGAGAGAGCTGTCTCTGAAGCATCTGGAAATGGAAAAACATACTGCACTGCATATAATAGATGGTCATGTGTAAGGGGTTATTTCTACGTTACAGCAATATATAAAGAAAAAGCAGAATTTCCCCCCCCCCAAATCTGAGGCTATTATTGCAGGTTTTTCCCTAAGCCCCTACACGCTGTAGTAGATCACTCAAAGAATCTGACGGATATAAATGAAGTACAAGATAAAGTCTTGGTGAGCAGTAATCTATGGGAAGATTAATGCTTCAGAATGGGAGGGACGTTAGGAATAGTTCTCAGAAATTGGCGTAGGTACCTGGATGAATTCGCGAATTTGGAATGACTCATGATGCTGAAGTGAATGACAAGACAAATTCAAAGAGAGCTCCAGATCTCAGGTTGCTTTCGTTTCATGATGTTATTCTTTTTGCATTAATATCTTCCTGCATCATATTTAGGCTAGTATTTTTTATATAATTTGGAAAAAATCTAAAGAAAGCCAATTAACTGAGGGATTAATTAGCAGTTAATGCTAGGGATGAGATGTTCTAGGCACGGTAAGAGACTTCTAAGTTCTTCTAGTTTCACGGGTGGGTCTGTGCCTGCATGGAGTATCACTTTCTCAACGAAGGAGTCTGTTACTCTGTGTGCACATGGACCGCTTTCCAGTTGTTTATACTATTCATCCACGAATCTCAAATTACCTGAAAAAGCTATAAAACTTGCTCTGGAAGGCCCTGGTTTCCCCCTACGGTTCCATATTTGGCTTTTTGGGGGATTATTCTTTTGATGCATGCAACTCTTGAAGGACATTCTTTGAGGAATCCGCGTACAAAATATACAAGCTGTCATGGAGCAGCGCTGAGAAGGAACGCTGAGGCAGACGTCCTGCCCCACGAGATCTGGGAAGCAAATACAGGCGAACAGGCAGGCGTTATTATGCGCCATGCAGATGGCTCCTTCAGGGAGAACTCTTTTCCGGAGATATGATGGACAACTCCAGGTATGCATGAATTAATTCAGTGGGCAACAAGAATGTTTCCCGTTTGTGCAGCAGTAGGATGGGTTGCCTCTTGAGCCACCAGATTAGTGAACTGTTGGCTGCCTCTGAAATCATGCTCCAAAACCTTTGTGATGTGGAAAGATGTCCTTATTACTCATGCTTCTCAGCTGGAAGAAGATTCTCCATCTCTGGTGCCAAGGTGTTCATGCTTTATTTCATTTGGCTGCTCCTGTCTATTTAATTCACTATGGCTCCTGCCATATATTACTTCTGTCCATGATTTCTTGCCTGATCACCGAGGGATGGGCTGGCAACCAAACATTTCTGTAGGTGTCTCTCCCACGCCAGTGGCTCAGGTGTGCCAGAAATTGGTGTTATTAATACACACTGCAGTTTGTATGTATAGATCCTGAAAAACCCCACAGACAGTATCGTATCCTGGCCAAAGTGCAGATGAGTGGCTAAAGTCCTGGGTCTTGTCAAGGTTAATGGAGAACAGATTTGTGCAACAACTGTTGCAGAGGCAAAGCATAATGGGAACTGTTCAATGGGAATTAACCTCTGCGAAAAACATAGTGGTGGCAAAAATCGAGCCAACGTATCCCTAGGCAACATCACTGTGTTAAGTGGTGCTTCTGACATAATCCTGGTGCTGAGGAGGGTAGGTTGGAAGGTTCTCCACTCCTTTTGCATAAAATTGAGAATTTTTGTAATGGTATTCTTGTCCTGAAGCTGAGAAGGGAGACAGTAGCGTAGCTGCAGCAGCGGGTGATGGACGGATGGCTGTAGAGACCAGTGCCTTCTGCCCACTCGCTCAGCTGCTCCGTGCTGCTGCTGGCTGGTGGAGGCGGCAGTGGCAAGTTGTCAGCAGGCGTCCATCACCCGCTTCTTCTGCCCACCATCAGGCAGAAATATTTCAAGGATTCTTTAGTAAAGCAGCAGGCAATGTGATTCCTGAGAAGCAGTTACGAATGCTGATAGGAGACATACAGTATGTGATCATCTGGATCAATAAATGCCAGCTTCCACAGAAGCGCGCTGGGAGTATTGCAGAGGACAACAGCAGAACTTTCTGGGAAAGTATGGAGAAACGTGTGGGACCCCCACCCCCCACTGCTGGGGCAGCAGGGTGGTTTCTCTTTTTAACCCCAGTACCGTGTTTCCTTTTCCAACTTCACAGAGAGCAGAAAAATTACTTTCTCGACAGCTGTAACCATTTTAGATGTTTTTACTTTGCTCTGTGGATTCTCAGGCAAGGTACAAGTATTGCTACCGTCTGTGCTGGGTTTACTTCAGTCCTGGAGGAATTCTGAGGGGTTTTTGATGTCTGTGTGTGTTTTTCCCTGGGAAAGGAGTCCTCCAAAGTAGAGGAGTCAAAGCATGGACTCAGAAACGATGAGTCGAAATGGCTGTCGACCAGCCTCGCCTTTGCGGATGAAGCTCTCAGGCAGCGGTGCTGGTGGGTGACTGGTGCCCGGCTGACTCCTCTCCGGCGCGTTCTCTCCGCACACGGGCGTGTGGTGACGCACGCTTCCAGCTGCCTCCCTCCCCCCGCCTCAGGAGTCCCAGATGTGCCTGTATTAATTGATCTTAATTTCTACAAGCATTCCTGAGCTTGAGTAGTGCAGCTGTCGGCAGTCGTACTACTTCTGGCGGAAGTTTTTAATGCTTTTCCCTGAATCGCTGCGGTTCGCTGCCGTCGGAACCGAGGTGTTCGGGGCGGTGGCTCTCGGGCTGCCCAGGTGTGGCAGGGCTTTGGCACTGCCTTCTCCAGCCTCAGGAATAATCCAGGCGTGGGGCTTTTCAAGTCACGTTGCAAATGAGCATACTTTCTGTTTTCTTTCTGTTTGCTACAGATAAAGCCAAGATGATGTTAATATTTGAAAAAATACTACTTTTTCTCGTTATCCATTTGAGGGAAGGGTTTTGTAATGCAGCTGGTGTGTACTCATAGCCCAGCTGATCCTCTTCGGCTGCCTACAAACCTTTGAGCACTAAGCATCACAAACTGTGACATTAGTTTCTAAGATGGTTATGCAGCTATGGGACAGTGGCAAGCTGTATAGGGATTTGAATATGCTCTTTTTTAAAAGTTCTTTTAATAATTATTTATATTTCATTTATCGTTTATATATTTTTAACTGGTGAATTTTATTTTTTTTTAATTCTTTGTGACTACAGATACACTGTAAAAAGAGACTTATTTCATACTGATAAAACGCAAAGTTGGCACTGCATAAGAAGTGCAAAAATTTGCCAGGGAATATTGTGAAGTGTGAAAACAAGAATGTCCAACAGAAAACTGTTTAATAGCTATGAAACATGTTTGTGCTTGATAAGTAGAAAAGAATTCTTTCCTGCATGAGTCACTCGTCTTTTTCTTCACAAGTCTGTGGGTGACAGAAATTTCACAGTTACATTGTGAAATCCAGAAACCTTCAAAACATTTGCTACAAAAGAAATTCTGCAACTTCTTTTTTTCCAGAGTAGTTATCAGTAGCACACCTTTCAGTTATCATGGGCATTATATAAAATGATTGCTTTCTCAGAACTGTTCTCATACAGATGCACTAATTTCTCTGGAAAGAGAGGACACATTTTCAGGATTGAATTGTTCATTTTTGTGAATGAGAAGGAACCCTTGGGAAGTAAAAATGCCTGCTCTCAAAGAGCCCATCTCAGTCTACTTGTACAGCTTGGTCCAACCCCTCCCTAGTGAAGTCAGTGAGAAGTCTCTGATTGAGACTTGTGAAGAATTAGAGACAATGATGATCTGAGGGCTGGAGCACCTCTCCTGTGAGGACAGGCTAACAGAGTTGGGGCTGTCCAGCCTGGAGAAGAGAAGGCTCTGGGGTGACCTTAGAACAGCTGCCAGTGCCTGAAGGGGCCTACAGGAAGGATGGAGAGGGGCTTTTTGCAAGGGTGTGTAGTGGTAGGACAAGGGGGAATGGCTGTCAACTAAAAGAGGGCAGATTTAGATACTGGGAAGAAATTCTTCCCCATGAGGGTGGTGAGACCCTGGCCCAGGTTGCCCAGAGAAGCTGTGGCTGCCCCCTCCCTGGTAGTGTTCAAGGCCAGGTTGGATGGAGCTCTGAGCAACCTGGTCTGGTGGAAGATGTCCCTGCTCATGGCAGGGGGGTTGGAACCAGATGATCTTTAAGGTTCCT
>Ga0065711_1043757_pt1 | contig 14525 bp, 3 predicted proteins | sample Hoacrofraction12_FD_59098 | JGI IMG/M metagenome (GOLD analysis project Ga0065711, IMG submission 59098) | Hoatzin crop microbial communities from Cojedes, Venezuela - Epithelial fraction 12 v2 (version 2) | ecosystem: Host-associated > Birds > Digestive system > Esophagus > Crop | place...
GGGCACAAACTGAGGCACAGGAAGTTCCAGCTGAACATGAGGAAGAACTTCTTCCCTCTGAGGGTGACGGAGCACTGGAACAGGCTGCCCAGGGAGGTTGTGGATTCTCCCTCTCTGGAGATATTCAAGACCCACCTGGACAAGGTCCTGTGCAGCCTGCTGTAGGTGGCCTTGCTTTGGCAGGGGGGTTGAACTCGGAGATCCCCAGAGGTCCCTTCCAACACCTAACATTCTGTGATTCTGTGATGTATCTCCTGGGTTATGCAAGCGATCTAATTGTACTAGTCAATGCCCAAACAAAAGGGGAGAACCAAGGGCATATTTATTACTTCACTTCTGCCTTTCTCTCAGCTTGATTTGTGTGCCTCTCCCTTGGAATGAAGAAAGAAAGGAAAATTCTCATCTCTCTGCCGTAGTGGTCCTGCTGTTCTAACTTCAATCTTGAATGAGAACAGGTTGGCATTACTGCCCACTGCTAATTTGAATTTTTCAAAAATGCAAGAAATTAGTCTGCCATGAGTGATCAATTTCAAGCAATTTATTAGTCCTGTCGTCTTCTGATCCAGATATATATGGAAAGTAGGATGCTGGATAAAAAGAGAGAAATATAATCTTAATTTAAAGCCTATAGTGTGTCAGTGAAGTATGACGTGTAATTTCTGCTCATTCAACTAAGGTATAGCATTTATAAATCTCATCACGTAGCTGCAGAGCTCAGCTAACAGTTTGATGACTAGATTGTGCTGGTGTCAGTTCACTAGCGTGAGGGCATTCTCATTAAAATCACTGGGAGCAAATAAGTGATGCACTTAGGAGTGACAGTCTGTCCTTTCATTGAGATGAGTAGGAATTCTTCCTGGGCAACACTTCTGATTTGCTCTGGTCACATGGGCCACTTCGATGGAAATGAAATCATACAGGCAGTATGTTAACTTCTCTGCAGAGTGAAACACAGAGTTAGGCATTGCACAGTGCAGGAAGAAACATTTGTTTCGCATAAATACATTCTTGTAGATGGCTAACTGCTAAAATGAGTAGTATAAAGCAAGAAAAGTTTAGGAGTTTCTTGGTAAATACTATCTGTGCAATAACATGTCAAAGTCTGTTCAAAATGTAAGTAGTTTAATTTGATTATTTCCTTTCTCAGAAGCCACTGTTGTATACAGAATTTTATTTTCTTTTCAGATTGGAACACAGTCTGTGTGATCACATTTTTAACTCTTTAAATGTTGAAATTTTAAGAACAAGCTACAATTCTGTGGGCTGTAGAGTTCTATAGCTTTAAATCCGGGCTGATGGATTTTTTTTCTCCAAAGACAACTTCTCTAATTCCACTTTCATTTCTGTGTAGTACAAGGAACTGGAGTACTTTTTCTGCCTCTTTCTTTGCAACAACCACATCATTGTCATCTCCTCACCATTTCCTTCTGCTTCAAAAGGAGAAGTGTGTAAGTAAACTAAAGGTACAGAACACTTTCTGCCGATTTTTGTACTCTGAAGCTTTCATTTTCCCCAGCAGCACTACTTCTTACCATCAAAGCAATGCAATAATTAGTGATTAGGTCATCAAGAATCCTGAATTCATAAGTGTCAAAGTGCTAAGTTTAGAACCTACTGTGAACTGACCAAAAGCTCAGATCCTTTCATTTGCTTTTAAGTAGCATCCCACCTCTGAATGTTCTGGAAAGATAAAAACTGAATTGAAGATCAATCAAATCTCTAAATACAAAACACCACTGAAAGAGTTGAACAGATTTGTATTTTATGATCAGAATTTTACCACCAAGAATGATGGTGCATTCTCAGAGGTACATGTTTCAGCATTGAAACACAAATTCTAACTTATTCCATTCTGAAGAAAACAGTCGTGATGGTAGATTGTAATCCTGAAAGCTCTGTTTCTTGATTCATATCTCTGTTGCCTTCTGCACAAAGGAAGGAATTGAAGGAGAAATTCATAGCAATTCCATGAGATAGAGGCTTAAGTGAGGCAGGAATAAGAAATTCATAAAGCCACATTATCTTCCCTCTATGCCTCAGCCGTTTGTGGTTATTGCAACTATCAAGGAAGCTGCACAGTTAAGAAATGAAGTGTTTTCGTTTAACACAGGACATTCTTCTCTTGGGTATCATCTCTAATGATGTTGGACATAGTTGATAGGATGAACACTGATTCAGCTTTCAAAAATTTTACAAAGGACTACTTATGTTCTGGATGTAAAGAAGTTCTACTGAGTTCTTTAGGTTAAAATGCAGTAGTATATTACAGTCTTAGCAGCTCTGAGCCAAGCAGAGCATTAAAACTAATCTAGCCTCGGATTTTTTTAACAAAATATTATTATAATTCTACTGGAAGTAGATTACCATCTTGCAAGTAACATTATTGTTGCTTATTCTCAAGCTGTGAAATGTTCTTTGTCATAAAGGAACCACCTTATCATACTAGTAGGACTGTCACCTGTCTGTTTTTCAATGCCACAGCAGTTGAGTCTTCAGTAGTAACACTCAGAAAAAAATCACGATTGTTGTATGGCTCACATTCATAATCTGCAAAACCTGAAACAAGACTGGGCATCAAAAATGTCTAAGGTAAGATTAATAAAAGAGTACAGAATGCTCTAAGTCTAATGCTAGGAAAAGTCTTAAAAGAGCAGTAACACAGGTACTATTGATAACAAACCAAAAAAGCCCCAGCAATGCTAGAAATAGCAAAGGGCCAAAGTCTTCAGGTCAGGATTGGATCTAAAGTTCATAAATAGTTTCAGCATGTTGGTTCATTCCATTAGAAAGATGGAAAGTTAGAAAGGTGACTGTTCAGTTATGACCAAATTCAGACATGAACAGAGATCATACGCTTCCCATATATTTAAAAAAGTAACGTTAAAATGCGCCCTTGGCTCAGAAACTGAACTGTCAATACAATGGATAACATACCTGTGTATATCTGTTCCCAATAGCTGCAAGTCACTCTGGTGCTTTGGCTGATAATTCTAACTAGGGTCCTGCTGGACCTCAGAGAGGGAGGCAGGGCGTACTGACTGCAAGCACTATTCACCGGACATTTCCTAACCCAGCAACCAATGAGCAAGTACCGGAGTATTTAGGTAAATTATTTCCTGCAAACCATTTCATAGTAGAGCCAGAGTGTCTGAATTAAATGAACACAAAGTATGTTGTTATTTAAATCCAGAGTACTGTTGCATTTTAATGAGAGCGGCAACTCCTCACAAGCTGCATGGGAAGCTCTTGTCTTGGGGATAGGCATTTTACACAGCAGTGCAACATCTCAAACTTTGCTGTAAGAGGGAGCTATAGCTCATTTTAATATTTATCTTGTATAACCAAATGAGGTCTAATGAAAATTGGTATTTTTTTTCCTTTACAAATGCAATTAACACAGCGCAAGGTGAAAAGTTTAAAAGTCTGTTTTAGTCACTGCCTGTCACTGTGACCAGAACGCCCAATTGTTGAAAGCTCACCAATGTATCTGAAGCACTGTAAAGCATTGTGAGCAAGGCCGTGAGCACCTGGCCTGCTACCAAACACTCTGAATATGGAACAGTGAGGCAGAAGAATGGAAAAGATGCTTGTCCTCCCTTGCCTTGACATCCTGAACATAAAAGAAGAAACAGAACTGGCATTCAACTTCTGCGTTTATCTTTGCCTCCCTTCAGTGAGAAATTGTGCTGTGAATAACTAACAACATGCATGCTTGCAAATCTGAGTAATATGAAGCATGTAATTGTAATTGTAAATCTTGATGACCTTTTCCTTATTTAAATAGTTTTTATGAAATATACTCTGTGATTCTATTCTGTATTGCCATTGACTTTAAATGCTTAGATAAAATCTGAGCAAAAGAGTAGGTTAGGATTTAGTGCTCACATGGTATTTCTTGAGGATAAATTCTTCACCTGGCAAGTAGCTAAATAATATTTGATCCTGTTGATGGTTTGATTGCTAAAATAACATCACAGATATTGCCCCAAGAAAGAATTGTATAAAACACTGTTTAGTCTCAGGGTTTTTTTCCTTTCCACAAGCTTTTGGGATCTCTTTATTAAAAATAATATATATTATTAACAGTGATGATATAATGATGATATAGTGATGTAAATGAAGCAGGTAAAAACAGACATTGGCTAAATCCTAAAAACAAAGCTGAGAGAAAGGTGGGTGGGGTCACATCTCACAGAACAATGTGATACTATTACTCTTCTCCCAGACCTCAAACAGAAAAGACACCTAACCCAGTGAGGCTGTCCTAAGTGATGTGTTGTTTAAACCTAAACCAAATCCTTTCCATGGAATTATGGGATGCGAGATAGGACAGCAATTCCATGTACATAAATTATCCACATATCAATATATGGAAATAAATTCAATATATATTTATATGTTGATACCGATGTACTGGAACTAGTATACAGAGGTTTTATCACAGTAAGCTTGATACCCGATATCTCAGTGCAAGTCTGCATGGAATGACTCAGGTCATTTTAATGCAGAGTATGTCCCTTAGGGGAAATAAACAGAAAAGGCAGTTATTTACCTCTACTGCATGTCCAGAGATACATATGTCAAAATGTTTCCAGAGACCCCGTGTGCATCCTCCCTTGCAGCTGAAATATCTAAGCCTTAGAAGAAACAAAACCATTCTGAAAGGAATCGGAGAAGTAAATGAAAAGAAGTAAAAGCAAAGAAAATATTGGCTTGCCTATCTAGTTAACATAGATACTTCCAGCTTCTTTGCTGAGTATAAAGTGGCTTTCTCTCCAAATTAAAAATTTATTCAGTCACTAAGTACAGCTGGAACAATCATTTTGAGAAACCTGGTTTTCATTTTGCCGATCTCTTCTAACTTTGTACCATCTTGCAAAAGTCTTGAACTTAAATTTATAGCACAGATAATATTTCTGCTCCACAAATCACGTCATTGAACATCAAAGAGCCTAATATGAGCAAAGAAGTGCCACAGAAGTGGAATGTACGTGTCCTGAATTCTGGGCTTGAACAGGAGCAATGTAGAATGCTTAGGGTTATTACATCTATTCACCCATAGCAAAAGCAAGTAGTCATATGCTCTCCATAGATGGGAAATACAGCTGATATGGCACAAATCTTTTGCTTGAATACTTAGAAATATTTGCCACACCAGTGCATCCCAAGATTGTGTTAAGGTTCAGTCTCATAATCCCACTGCAAAACAAAACCAAAATTTTTCTATCTGTGTATACATTTTGTTAGTTTGAATGTCTGTCCATTTTGATATAGTGTAAAATGAAAATCTATCAACAACTAATAAAAGGCCCAAGTACTACTAAACCATGATTTCATTCATATTTGGTTCTAATTGTTAGTTACGTGCATAGAAATACAGGAGGTTGGACTTATAGTTCAATCATATTGGTGTAAATGTAGAGAATCTGTTAGTATAGTTGTAAAGTGACCATTTCCTGACAATCTAAGAAAAAGAAGAAATTTTTATTTTCATAAACTTAAGTTATTTTACTGAAGTATAAATTAATAGTGAACTGCGAGAGTCAGGTAGATGATAGATTTTAAAAGTTAACAGGCTCATAACCTATTGCCTGAAAACTGAGTACATGTAAATAACTAAATACAGAAATATTAATGATTGAGCAAGTTCTTTCCTTAGTTTTTCAGAGCTCTTTGTAATGTTGAGGATCTCTTTTGTGTGTGTTATTCTATTTGTGCATGTGTTCTTAAGGTCACATGTGTTTTTCCCTAAAATTCAGGTCTATGTCAATGCCTTTCTGTACAAGATCCCCTTCTGGCTAAACCAGAAACTGAGAATTTAACTTAATGTGTGCTATTGTGTCTGTGAATCTGTGACTGTATCCGTATTGCACTATTTCATCTTTTACTTTTCAGTTGGTTTGCTGGGTGCTTATGCAGAGGTGTGACATAGCTGAATGAAGAAGGGTATGAAACGTAATGTTTTTGAAAGCATTTGATGTCTGTTAAAATATCAACTATTTATTGACAACATCAAATGCCACTCCACGATTCTGTAGCAGATGTTGTGGAAAGTAACAGTGGCTTCTGCAGAAAACCCATGTCTGACTACAGAAATCAGACGTGTGGGAAAGCCGTTGGTGCGGCGTTCCAAGAGCTGCTGCTGCGGTGGAGCTGCTCCTGTGCCACCGCTGTGGGCAGTCGCTGCTGGCTATGGCAAAAGCCTCTGAGCATATGAGTTAACTAACGACCTCGCTCAGAGCAAGGACCTCACGTCTTTGTCAAGATGATAAAACTCTGCTTGCAGTTCTATTTGGGACACTGTTCTACAGCTGTCTGTTTCCTCTCATGCAGTTCAACTGTGAATAACAGTGTTTGATTAAAATGTTTTTCCACAGGATCCATGTTACTTGTTTCAAAAGTCACAGTGAAACATTTTGGAGCACAGCTACAGGTTACCATTGTAGAAAGCCTCATTCTGTGGTACTCGTTGCAAAGCTTGCAAAGGGAGGCTGGAGAACAAGGTGGGTTTTTTCCTATGCACCTTCAACCTCACTCCTCTGCCTGGTGTCATTGCCCCAGGTCTGCACCACTGCTTCCAAGTATTTCTGACAGAAAAGGAGAGCATGCGCTCATACTGCTTCTCCAGTTCTGTCACTCTGCCTTGAATGACGAGCGGGGCATCCTGGGCGGGCGGTGGTCGGCTGCCGGGAGTGAGGGCAATGTGTGGCAGCCAGGTTATGGTTGATGGCTGGCGGGACGGTAGCGCATGGTGGCCCTTGGGTAACCAACAGAGAGGGGAAGGTGAGGGCAGAGGAGGGGGCACGGCAGGGTGGCACGCCTCGCCTTGCCTCGGTTCATCCCCTTCTCCTGTTCTTCCTCATCTCGCACAGCGAAACCTCGTCTCGGGCCGGCTGATGCAGCTTTACTGCAACACACAGGCTGCGCACAAAGAGAAAATCGGGTCAGCTACAAGGTGGAGGAGGAGCCGTGTGTGTGGACTTTTCTTGGAAGATGGCAGGTGCACTGGTGAGGCAGTACTGCTAGGCAAGTGTCCCCCATGCTGTTACTGTACTGCGCGTGCACCTCCTAAATGGACTGAAGAACTGGCAGAGTAAGAAAGTACACAGTCACCTTTATTTAAAAAATAGTGTTTCCACCACTTGAGCTTTGTCAGAAAACTTGATGGCATCAGTCAAGTACACTCTAGAGCAGTAAAGATTCCCAAATAGAAAAGGGCATGAGACGTGCACTGGGGTGGAGAGGATGCTTTTGTTGCTGTCCCATGTAGACTGTGACCATGTTAGCAGTTGAGACTGTGTTGCTGACCTGATAAACATCACTTTGGACTGAATTTCTTGCCAGTGAATGTAGGTGCTAATTAAAGCATGGAACCAGTATATTTTTTCAGGTTAAGCCAATAAATATTAGTTTCATTGTTTAACAAATTCTTAGCTAGACCAGGCACAAAGACTGAATGGTATCTTGAAGAAACGAATTGTCGTATACTTTTTATGGCAAAGAGAACAGAGGCACGCTAGACATTTCAGCGAAGTACATTAATAATAAGTATTTAATATACAAGGATAGCATTCACATTGTTGATTTGTGTAATCATAAACAAAAGTGCCAAGGAAGGTCTCTTAAGAAAGAATGAAGTCAGTTACACAGACAGCTTATCAAACTACTGAACAGTGGGAATTGCATTTTTCATTCTGGTTTTAAGAGAACTTCTTCATGAAGCGCAGTTTCAGGTATGAAATGGTAAGGAATATTACTGTCATGCAGGCGAGAGCCAGGTGGTTCTGCCACAGGCCCCAGCTACTCGTATCAATGCCTTGACTTTTCAGATATTCATCTCCAGTACACAACCTATGGATAAATACACACATATTTATAAACTTCACCAGTATCTAGGAAGATCCCTAGCAGTTGTGGTGTGATTTCATGTCTACAGTAGGACAGGCAAACACCAGCTATATGTTCTTTTATTTTATTTTCTATTTGTAAATTTGTTTTTTTTGTGGCTACGATCAGTTTCCTGTAGGAAGCTGAAATGGATTTTTTGAGGCTGTATAGTTGTAGTTTGTGTGTATGTGTTTCAGTAACACAGTTTAAAGAAAAGTGAGAAGCATAATACCAGATATTTCTAGTGTTATAAATACTAAATATGACAATAAGCAGAATGTTCTCTGCAGACAGAATGCAAAAACCCAGTCAAAGCTCCATTATCCATATAAAAACTTACAAATTCTGCTGGTCATCAGTATCTCACAAACAGACTCACAGTAAGGTAACTTTCTAAGTTACTGGTGGTGGGATTCATTTTAATGTATCAAAATACTTACGACTGTCTTGTCTGTCCATAGTTATCGTTGCTGATCAAACTTGCGTTGTCACTGCTGCTGCAAAAGTTCAGGCCAGTTAATTCATTGATTTGTAAAGCCTTTTAAAATAAGAGAAACAATGGCAACAGAAATTAGCAGGTAAAGGATTGATATATTAACAAGATGAACTACAATTCAGTTCAAATTTATTCTAAAAACGTGATGGTAACACTATTTATTATATTGGCCAAATCCCCATTTTTTAACTGAGCAGCATGGTTCTTTTAAGAGAGGAACGTATGCAGTCCACACCCTGTAATGCACACATGTCACCGGGCTTTAACACCTCCCTGAGGCTAGACCATTTCTGCATGGGCATATTAAAGCTGAAATTTCTCTGAGAAACATTAGCCTGGCTTAAATGATCAATAATTGGGAGAAAAGTTTTAGCTTGACAAGTTTTTGTTTGATTGATGGAAAAGAGAGTAATTGTTTTTTAGGGATAACATTGTTCTTTATGCCACTGTTTTTGTCCAGCTGTGGATGTAGTTGTGTAATGTGTCTCTCATATGAGGTGTTTCCAAGTTACAGAAATGAGCTCTTCTAAACAGCAGTGGGTGCGGGTTGATGAGAAGCCTTTCTTGTTTCAATATACAGCACTGCACTACGTTCTGAGGTTTCTGTATTTAATTAGCTTACATTTTGCTCATTAGCCCATAAAGTTTGGAGTTTTCTTTACCGTTAGCAAAGACACCCTTTTCTAGCAAATCTTTTCCAAGTGTGTACACAGGAAAATACAGCACTTACTGTCAGTCCGTATCGAGGGATGCTAAAGTATTTGAGCCAGGCGAGCCAGGGCAAGACACTTGTGAGATTGACCAGCAACCCAGAGAAAATCTAGAGGCAAGGATTACAAAAAAGCCCCAACAGCAACAACAAAAAGCCAAGTTACAAATTACATGCAGTTACCATGTGTTCTCTAGCTTTTGACTCTGCTTCTTCAGATTAGAAACAAGTGGGAAAGCATTTCTAGAGGAAGAAACTCTTCCAGTGAAGAACAGGGGACAGGGAAGTAATAATTTCTGTTACCCAGCTTTGGGCCGTAACCTCATGTGGACCTTCTCCCGAAATGAGCAACAGGGAATGCTTTCACCTGTACATTAAACCTGGATGCTTCCCATCTGTGGGTCCCAGATGGGTTCGCATGAACTGTCTGCTGTTACTCGAATGTGTGGATGTACTGGAGGTGTGCCCTCAGTTTTGCTTGTATGCCCCAAGTCTAAGGCAACACGGGTTTTGGCTGTTGGTTCAGCGCTGCCTCGTTGTTTATGGTGGCTGTCTTCTAGTTGTAGCTGTTTGCATGTTGTCCAGTTTTAACATGCCCAATTGTTGGCTCTGCAGCTGAGGGCAACTGTGGTAGTGCTCTTGGAGAGTGGGAGGCTATCATGTCCTCAGGCAGCCAAATTTGTCTTTGACACAGCTGAAGGAAAGTGAATGAAATCTAGCTCCAGGCCGCTTTGTGGCTTTCCAGACATTATGCTGGCTGCCAGAGCCACAGAGAATAGGGCAGAGGAACCACTCTCCCTCCCCCTCACACCCAGCCTCCCGGCCCCCTGGTTCTTGTTAGTTAAAAGGACAAAACATAATGCTCGACCCCACAGTCTCAGAATATTCAGATTGGACAAATCAGGATATTCGACATGCTCGACCCCCCAGTCTTTTTGCAGAATTCAGCTGAACTCTGTGCTGGTAGGATTTCTAGATTTCAGCATTTCTAGGATTTCAGGATTCAGTCTAGAAAACTGAATAATGCTACTCACAGTCATAAAAACAAATGCGATAGTTACGAACAGGTTTGCTACAGTGACCACACTCTGTCCTGCTGAAATGGCTAGAGCCATGGAAGTGGCTGTGTAGGATACCATCATAAGGGTAAACATCATTGTAAAGAAGGCTTCTACTGTTGGTTTCAAACCTTAAAGATCAGAACAAGAAGGGTTTCAGTATGATCCTGCCAAGAGTTCTACCATAACCTGAACACTATCCTGACTTACGTAGTGTATTCTGCCTACAGAATACATTTTGTCTGAGAGCATAGGCAATGTCACTGAGGACAGCCCATATGTGTATGCCCTGTCAGTGGAGGACAGGATGAATAAGCAGTATGCCTGTAACTGCAGTAACACTGGAGACAGCAGAATGGATAGAAGTTACAGTGCTGTACTCCACACAGTCCAAAGTGGAGGCATCACTGTGGCTTCAAGTTGTCTGTCAAAGGAGAAATTTCTAGTGCACTTCCATGAGCAGCAGTTGTACAGCATTTCACTTGTTTCCAGCAAAGAGCTCTCCTAATGGACCTAGTGGCCTTTGGGCGGCTATGGATTTGGTAGCAAGGTCCACCCAGTTTTGTAGTCTGAGAGCCTCTTGCTGATGTGGCCTTGTTTCCTATTTCTGAGGGAAAAAAAACTCAGAATGAAGCGAATTGTGATAATTTTTAAATTTTGCTTGCGCTTTCAAGCTTTCGGGACATCCCAAGAGGATGTCGTGATCTGAAACCTTACCCTAGGAAAATGGTCTTCTTGGAACATGTTTTGAGGATGACATGTGAAGGTGTTCTAGGGTTGTAAAAGTTGGTGCCAGCAATTTTCAAAGTCTGCTCGCTAACCGGAAGGCATTTCACCAAAAAGAATGAGCTGATATTAATTCACACAATATTGAGTTCTTAAAACAAAACTTTTTCTTTGATAGGTGTCCTTTTAAGAATGGAAAAAGTGTCTTGTAAAAGTCACCGTAAGGTAAGATGGCCATAAATGAAAAGGAAAAAATCAAACCTATGCAGTAATGGTTATGGCACACTTCCTTTTAGGGACAGTGGAGATGAGACATGTCACAGGTTCTCACATGAATGCTTAAATATTTGAATGTGTGTCTTTTCTGTAAACAACATGGTATGCTAAAAGCAAGCTCAGTAACCACTGCCATGCTGATGTAATGCTTTATCTATATAAATATACCTGTATACATGAACGTATATAAAATGCGAGTGCCTTGTTGGTTTGTTGAGAGGGTTGTAGTGGGACTGTAGGAGACTGTACTTGCCTAACATGAAGTAAACTATACAGGTGAAGAGGATGCTTGGTATAGTCCTCATGGGTATTAAATCAGCCATTAGCTTTGAGATGAAATATACAGATGTTCTGTAGTACCCACTGATATATTCATGTCTGGAACACAGAGATATATACAGAATATTACAAATTTAATCACTAAAAGCACTAAGATTATTTTCATCTGGAGACAAATGAATTCTAGATCAAACTGGAAAAAAAGAGTTCTTTCGTGGTTAGCCTGTAATGTAAATGTCCAGTAGAACACAGACTATAGTAATGGTGGTATTTTCATATGCAAATGAAAATGCATACTTGTGCACATAATTTTTAGTAAATGTATGTATTGTGTCATCAAAACAGAGAGAGAGGGTAAAGCTTAAATAATTTTCCTTTTCTATGAAGTGTAATCTGCGTAGCTTTAAAGAATCCAGGTAGATAGTATTTACTGTTCCCAATAGCAAGTCATAAACTTATTAATGAACACCTAAATTGAGTATTCAGGGTTTTTTTCCTACATATGTTGATAATTTTAGACTCTGAGCCATTTGCAATCATAGGTACAGTTTTGGGGATTTGCAGACAACTCACTAACAGGCCAAAAGAGCACATTTGCAAGGAGCATTAACAGTCAAATAATTTGAAAACTCTGCATTAGGTTTACTTAAGTGACAATTAGCTACAGCAAGGCAAACAAACAAACTCTCTAACAGTAGTCCCTGATAATAATTTTATGTTTTACTTACATAAATATCTTTTTTTCCACAACAAGGAGTTCAATAACTGAGACGCTGCTGAAACACTGGTTGGTGATCAGAAAGAACATTGCACCCACTCTACAAAAAGCAAACCAGCAAGCTTTTATTAAAAATGTGGTGTAAATGTTGTGTTTCCACTACAGCATATGTAAATCCAACCACAGTGCCTGGAGCTCAGCAGTATGTGACCTCACATCCCAAATTCCACGGGAAAAGACTTGACTACAAGCTTGAGTCTGTAATGAGCCTGAAGTAGATGTGGTACAGGCAGTACTTGTTACTCGCATGCAAGGATGGTGTGTTCTCTGATGCAGGCAAAGGACAGAAAATGAACTGGTTTTCCTTTTTTTAATTTTTTTATGCAAGTTCCTGACACGTCAAAAATTCTCAGTCTGTGAGACATTTGTCTGATGCAAACTGTGAGGAAGTGAATAAGCAGTGTAAGAAGCTGTTTTCACCTTTTCCACTAAAATTTAAGGCTTTGCTTTCACACTTTCATATCCAATTTAAAACTGGGCCATTTTTAAGTAAATGGTGTGAAGTGCTTGAAGACTAAGGACCCAGAGCTTTCGTTGTTGCAAACTCATTTGCCAGGTCATGTACATACAGCTGTCAAAACGATAGATAGACCAGTATAATTTTAATATGATGTCTGCTGTTCAGCGTTTTCAGCAACCTGACTGGCACAGAAGTACTGTTAACTCACTTCATCTGGACTGCTTGTTCAGGTTACGGCATGGCAGGGCAGACCTGCATCCCTCTCTCATTTCTGCAGTGACCTTTCTAGAAGCAGAACATCATCCCCACTTCGAAGTCCCTAACATAGACTTGACCTTACCTACTGATGTGAAGGGAAGTATTTGCTTTTAAGAGGCAGATATATTTCATAAAGAGCTTGCGGGTTCCTTCTCAGCCTCCAGGCTGTTCATCATCCTATCGCAATGATGAGGGAGCTTTATCAAATTTTTTTATATCCATTACCTAAACTAACTAACCTGTTCTGCAGTCCAGTGGAGTCCTTTTTAAGTCCAAAGAAAATGGCACCTACAACCAGTCCCAGGAAAGCTGAAATACACAGCTAAATGTAGAAAAGAAAAGAAGAGAAGTATTATTCTCATTGCTTTTCAAAGCTTCAGTAGGTTTTTTTGAAATATGTAGCAGGTGAGTGTAGATTGGCAAGAAGTGTTTTCAGAAAGGAGAAAAGCTATCCAAGCAGGGAAGGGAGTCGATGGGGCAGTTAGCAACCTGCAGCCGAGCAGCACTTAGAGTCTTGCACTGCGACATCCTTCCAGAGGCGCCTGTGAGACACAGCAGCTCCCCAGTGCCGCTTGCCCTCAGAGGCAGCAAGACACTGGGATGGCTAGAAAGGAGGGTTAGTACAGGAGCTTCAGCTGCTGCTCGCTTGTCTGTGGTGGCACTGGCAGGAGGCACATTCCTATAGCAGCATCACAGCTTTTCCCTGACCTCCTGCCGGGCTGGATCTGTGACCCGGGTGCTGGGAGGGTGCCAGTACCAGTGATGAGAAGGGGATGATAGCAGGGGCTTAGTGGGACAGGTTAGAAAGACGGCATAACACCTTTCTCCAGTGGAACCCCAGCATGACGTGCACCTTAGCCAAGCTCCTTTCCCCCACCACCATTTCAGCCATTCCTGGATATAATGATTAAGTTAATTGATGATGTAGTGCAACATTGCTCCTCTCTCCCTACTGATACTCTCCACCATTATTCCTCCTTGGGACAGCTGATGACTCCGCCTCTGTTGTCAGTGACCAGGGTAACTTCAGCTCTAGGGCTGATCGCAGCTCTTCAGTGCAGTACTTCTGCAGAGCAAGGGTTTATGTGAACCCATCTCAATGCTACTTTGAGATTGGCAATCAATAACCAAAAGCAGTCTTTCCTGATGGCTGGACTGGGGATTACAGTTTATTTTCATGGTCCACAGTGTAATTGCCGGGCTCTATCACACATCTTATTCATGGGATTGTTTTTAACATTAGCAAGGTACTACAATCAGGCTATAGGTGTGCTGATCTTTGCACACTGTAACACAATTTAAATAGCAAAGATACCACCTGTCTCAAGGATATAATTTAAAAGACTGAAGTGTGTGCATCACACTGTTTTAATACTAAATGCAAATGACAAAAAGCTCAGCAAAACTGATGGCATCAGGCAGTTCTGTCATTTTTAAGCGTGAGCAATGCATGAATTGTAATACCATAAACCACTTGATCCCTGGTACACTATCACTAAGATCCTGCCGAAAGGAGCAAATGTCAGGGATAATTCAGCTCCTAAGCCAACTGCAGTGGAAAGCAGGGATCATATCAAGACCAATTTGGAGCAGATTAA